>ERZ777011.1776-NODE-1776-length-20562-cov-3.151997_pt1 | contig 20562 bp, 18 predicted proteins | sample MGYA00374964_ERZ777011 | MGnify/ENA primary metagenome ERZ777011 (study PRJEB29310, sample SAMD00008975) | mouse gut metagenome | study: EMG produced TPA metagenomics assembly of the Metagenome analysis of fecal microbiota from mouse which was promoted... | reverse complement strand
TACTTTAATACTTCCTATTCCGCCATCTATTTTTATATAGTTTTCTCCATTTCCTTCATCTCCCAGCACTTCCATCTGTATTTCAGGATCCTCTGTATCTACAAAACGTACTATCGTTGAATAATTTAGAAGTATATTTTCTGCCTGCGCCTCTTTGACTTCAACATTTATATTATCCGTATCCCATACACTTGCGCCGATATATTCGGCTAATATTTGCTGTAAAAATTCTGTCAGGCGAGAACTGCCTTCTACATTTGAAATTCCTTCCTCTAAAGTTGCAATCGCCTCCTCGTATTGTCCCATTGCGAATTGGGCACTTGCCTTGCCCCAATATGCTTCCTCGCATTTAGGATCAATCGTAATCGCTTGATCGAAAGTTACAGCCGCACTCTCATAGTCCATATCATTTAGATATTTATTACCTAAATCCAAAAGTGCATTCAGTTTTTTCTCCCCCGCATTCCCAAAAAGGAGCACAAGATATACAAGAAATATCATAATAAAAATCGTTACTGCCATTCCTTTTGCCAGCATTAACTTTTTCTGCTTTGTTTTGTTCATCCTTATCCCCATTCGTCTTCCTTTTTATCTATCTTTCTTCTCATTAATATCTAAAATTTTTGCTCCGCATCCGGGACAAATTTTTTTGTTTACAGATACTTCTACGCTACAAGTAGAGCAGATTTTAATTCCCCGGATTTCTTTTACTTTTTCCTGATTTTTCTCTATATTTTCCTTGATTCGAGCAATTTCCTCCTTCAAATTTGAAATGACTTCATCTCCCCCCAGCATGCCCTGATCTGTAACATATTCTCCAATTTTGCAAAATATCTTTTGCTGTTCCTGAAACAAATTACTGGTTTCTACATTTAATTTTATAATCTCTGTCCTCTTTAAACTATTATCAGCAACTATCTGTACTGCATTTTTTATTTTAGCTTTTATATTCATCCTGCCTGACATTTATCTCCTGCCTCCTGTTTCATCCATCTATTCGTTAATCTGCAATGATTTTTTATAGCTCTGATATGCAAAAAATATATATATTATCAGATATATAACAGAACCCCACTCCATCCTGCGGCTCGTTAAAATATTGCTGAGTATATTATATAAATATTGTGCGGCATAGATACTAAGCCCAACAGCCGCAATTTTAAATTCACACAGAGTAAGTATCAAAAGAATCATAAAGAAAAAGCCTAAATAACTAATTATATTAACAGCGCTCCCCAGCCAAATGAACATACCCACAAAGTGTATACCTTCTAATAAAAACATAAGAGGCGCTGCATATGGCAGAATTGCCCTGATGATACGATTTTGTGAAAAAAAAGCATAAAGTGATTGACAAACCTGTTCAAATTTCATAATTTCTCCATTCCTTTTCCATTAATTTAACGAGTTCCTGATAATGCTCTCATTAAACAAATATACTCCTGATCAAATGACAAATCAGGTTTTTCCTGTATACAATATGCACGAAAACTTGTTTCTTTCTTTACCTTCATTATTAATGCAGGAATTTCTTCCATTGCGGCAAGGCATTCCTCCATCTCCGCCACATTCTTTTGTTCAGATGCGTCTAAATACCAGTTGAACAAAATTTTAAAATAATCTTCATACTCACTTATTTTATATTTTCTAAGTTTTAAAACCTGACGCCTGTTTGTAATAAAATCATGCAAATGTCCATTTTTAGCTGCTGCATTAGATTTAATCATGTAAGCTGCATATAAATATTGATTTTCTCTTAACAGCTTATCTGCATAAATATTTGCTGTATCCAAATCCTCCGACTGTAATAAATACTCTTGTTTATACTGCGCAGAAAAAGGATTCCATTTTACAGCCTGTCTATAGTCTTCCCTATTGGCATAATATTCCGCTATCCCGACTGTTACACATAAACAAAAGAGCAATCCTGTTACAATCGGTAAACCCCGCCTCCATCCTTTTCTTTTTCTCCTCCACTTACTTCTCCAAATCATATCTCCTTTCGGAATTAACAATAAAACAATAAATACGATAGCAAAAAATTGAAGATGGAAATCAAAAAAACTACAGACACCTATTACACATAACAGTTCTTTATCCGGCACAGACATTGGGCTTTGTCTACATTTCAGGTATAGGTATATAAACAAGCTAATTCCTGACAATATTCCGTAATCCAGCAGCCATTGAAGCCATTCGTTATGTACAAACCTTACGCTGTATACACCCGTCTGTTCCGACTGTTGAAAATAAAAATAACCCATGTACCCCAAGCCCGCCGGACGCTTTGCCAGCATTCTTACCGCATCCTCCCAGTAAAGCAATCTTCCCTGAAAAGTACTGGCATGAATATTTATTTTTAAAAACCTATTTATACCATACAAATTTACACCTAAAACAGTAATAAGACAGACTGAGCCAATTAAAAAAGCCAGTAAAATATATTTATTTTTTCCTTTGTACTTAATAAAATAGAAAAACAAATATCCACATAACACCGAAAAAACTGTACGGCTTCCCGTGCCAAGTATCCCTATTACTAAAATGAGCTGTATTGCCCTTTTCTCTTTCCTGTAAAGGTGCTCCGCCGAAATAATCCCGAGAAGTAAAAATAAAGCCAGTGTGTTAGAGTATTCAAAAGCTCCGTTAAGCCTTCCTCCGGCCGAAATCCATCCTTTAAAAAAAGTAAATCTATGAAAAATACATCCTGCAATAAGCATCATTCCTAATATAGGAATTTTTCTAAGAAAAAAATTTTTATCATCTTCTCCTAGCTGATGAATCGCAATCCCTGCAATCAATATTGTACTTAATCGAATGAGCCCAAATACACTTTCCCCTCTATCTATTCCTACAAAGACAGATAAAATTCCTCCAAACACGATCAGACATTTACAGGCAAAGCACTGCTCGCAATCTAAAAACAGGTAGCCTGATTTTCTAAAGATATAGAGTATATATAACAACGACATAAAGCACATAAAATAAACGGTATGAGGCTTTAACCCACCCATATCCAGTAAGATTAGCAAGTACATCGCAAGCCATAAATATCTATGCAATATCGTGTTGTTTATTTTTTTTCTATGAACAAATATACTTTTGTTATTCACATTTTCTTTCAATCTGTCTAACATAACCACATACTAATTATACTTTACACTCTGAATTAAAAATCATACCTAATCTATCTGACCGTATAACCACAGCCCGTTTTCTTGTTGCCCTTTATATCTATATAATCACGTTTTTGTCCCCTTTTGCCAACAATTCACGAGCCCTTTCTTTCCACATTCACCTCGTATGTTTCTAATTTTTCTAATTTTTTTACTTCTTCAGTATCTATAATGTCATCTACATTACAGCCTTCAAATATAGTTAAGCTTAAATACTCTAAGTTTTCCATTGTCCCAATTCCGACAATTGCTATTCCCTCACTAGAATTTAATTGTTTCATAGAAATAGCTATTGATTGGGTTGCAGGTCCTCCTTCAATTTTTTTTAATTTACTGCACTGTCCAAAACATTCGGAACTAATAATTCCAACATTCCCAAAGTTTACCTCTTCCAGTTCACTCATGTAAAAGGCGTCTCCATAAATAGCTGTTATATTTTCCGGTATTACATAGCGGGAGGCTTTCTTTCCAATAGGATACGCTTCTATAGCCCATTCCCACCCCTTATGCACAAGCACGCCGTCTATCGACTCGTAGTTTTTGTTTCCATCTTCCACCTGTATTTCTTCCAGATTTTTGCAGCCTGTAAATGCGCCTCCCCATACTTTTTCAACCTCTTTAGGTATCGTATAACTATTTCCACTTCTTGCAGCCGGATAGGATATTAATTCTTTTCCATCCTTAGAATAAAGTACGCCATCTACTGATTTCAAAAATGCATTATTTTCGTCCACATTTATTTTCTCTAATTCTAAGCAGTGAATAAAAGGACTCCCAGGATGTTCATTATTCGCCGGGTTTTCTACAGACTCCGGAATAGAAATACTTTTCATCGTATTACACCAGGCAAACGCACTTCCTGATATTCCTGTAATTTGAATTTCCTCCCCATTATAATTTAACTGATTCGGAATAATAATGTCTCCGGAATAGTAAACATAATTTGGCAGGAAAGGGTTTACAACTTTTGCCTTTTCATGTCCTTCTTCTTCAAAAAGAGAAATTTGAAAATATTCTTCTTCCCTATCCTCCATAGGAATCCTTACTGTTTTACTCTCATTCTCATTTGACTGACTTGAATCAAAAATATGTACCAAACATTTATCCTGCCTTCCTTTCGATCCTTTAACAATTATGCTGCTATATCCTGCTGTCGGCAAACAGGTTACGGTACCTGTTTCCGACACCGAAGCACATTCCTGATTGGTGCTTTCCCAAGTATACTTTTCTTCCGGACTGCCTCCTATCACTTCCAGCTGTATCACAGGTTCTTCCGTATTTATGCTGCGAGTGATACTTGTATAATTTAACAACAAAGGAGCCGATTCCTCTCCGGCTTCTTCCGCCTCCACAGAAACAGTTTCTTCTTCCTGCTCATTCCCTTCTGATAGTTCATCTAATATTTTCTGCAAAAATTCCTCCAGTGCAGTACTGTCATTCACCATACTTATCCCCACTGTTAAAGTATCTATAGCATCCTCATATTCTCCTAATGAATATTGTGCTTGAGCCTTTCCCATATAAGCCTGTTCGCATTTGGGCTCAATCGCTATTACCTGGTCAAATACCGTTACAGCCTCTTCATATTCCGAATCTTCCAAATACTTCTGCCCCAAATCCAACAGTCTATTAATCTTATTTTCATTTGAATTTACCTGCATGAATGCTATAGTCAATATTACTATGACTGCAATTATAATACTTCCTAAAATCATGTTCTTCTTATGCTCAAACTTTTTCATTTGTTTTCCTCCAAACATAAATAATCGCCAGCTAAATATCATATTTTCTCAGTTTATTTTCTCCAATGCTTTCCTATCCACTTTCCCATTAGGAGTAAAAGGCATTCCTTCTATTTTATAAACAGCATTAGGAACCATATATCTCGGCACCTTGTTTTTAATCGTTATTGTTAAATCCTTCTCTGAAATTTTCCCCACATAATAAAGCATTATTTTTTTCTTTTTATTATCAAAAATACACCCTGCCATATCAACATCTTCAATAGCGTTCACATAAACCTCTATTTCCTCCAGTTCAATTCGGTGTCCCATATGCTTAATCTGGAAATCCTTCCTTGAAACAAATACCAGTTCTCCTCTATCATTATAACGTCCAATATCTCCTGTTCTGTATATCATTTCAGGATACATTTGATTTAGAGGATTCTGAACAAAAGCTTTCTTCGTTCTCTCTCTGTCATTATAATATCCATGAGAAAGACAAGTGCCGCGGATACATATTTCGCCTTCTTCGCCATCCGCCGCTCTTTCATTCCTGTCGTTTAACAGGAGAATCTCCGTATTTTTAAACGATCTGCCAACCGGCAGTACTTCTCCTGCTGCAAACTCCCGGTCCACGCGATAATAGCAACAGACTCCTGTCCCTTCTGTGGGTCCGTAAAGATTGACATAATCGACCTCTGGCAGAGCCTTTTTCCATCTGTTAAATTGTCTGACCGGAAATACCTCTCCTACAAAGGCGACTGTCCGCAAATATTCCGGCACAAGATTTTCAAATGCTCCAAATGCAGATATCATCGTCAACGCTGAAACTACCCAGCACAGAGTGTTGATTTGGTATTGATTTAAAAATTCTACCAGCTTTACTGGAAAAAGAAATAAATTCCTGGGAATCAGGTAGGTGGTCGCTCCAAATTTCAGTGTCGGATAAATTTCTTTCATACAGGCATCAAAATACAGCGGTGCCTGATTTCCAAATATCGTATCTTCACCAAATCTCAATATCTCTGAAAGCTGTTCCGTATAATCAATCGCACTCCTGTGGCAGCCTGTCACACCTTTGGGTATGCCGGTTGAACCGGATGTGAACACGACATAAATTAAATCCGTATCAAGCGCTTTATCGTGAATCTGTTTTAGCGACTCATCCTCAACTGTCGTCTCACATAAATCATCATAGAGCACAATCTCACCGGAAAAATTTAATTCTGCCGCAGCAGCAGCCGTATTGTTGTCACAAATCATTACCTTTGCATCTACATTCTGTATAATCAATTCTATCCGCATGGCCGGCATTTCCAAATCCACCGGAATATAGAAGCATCCCCCTGTTATCACTCCCAAAAAGGCCGTCACTGTTTTCGGATGTTTATTCATAAAAACTACAACCGGTTTTTTATAAATATCCTTCTTATAAAGCCATGTGCCAACCGCCCTGCTCTGACTGTAAACCTCAAGAAAAGAAAGTGAATCGGTTCCATCAGAAAACGCACTTTTATCAGGCTTTTTTAAAACTGTATCTTTCAAATAATCCAGTACATTATTCTGCATCCTTATACCTCCGCATACCGTAAGCTTTGTCTGACCTTTCTTATTAATATTTCATAATCTCAAATGTTTCTATCATGTAATAAGCTCTCTGTATTCCGGTTTTAGTTGATTACAAATATCCACTGCCTTTGCAGCCAGTACCTCCATCACATCCAGATATCCTTTCCCAAGCTGATAATCTCTTTTAAGCAGCGATAATTCTGTACAAGCCAGCAAAATAACCTCCGCCCCCTGCTGCCTGAGCTTCTTTGCTATTATTTTAAAGTTATCCAAATGAACCCTTTTACCCGCCTTGAGATCTTTATAAATAATGACCATCAACTTTTTCTGCTCAGCTTCATCAGGTACGATACATTTCATTTTCTTTTCTTCCATAAGGCATTGAAAAAGCCCGCTTTTAATTGTTCCCTCCGTTGCCAAAATGCCAGCCCGTTTGATATTTCTATCCCAAAGATAATCTACTGTTTCTTTCACTGCGTTTATCATAGGGAGTCCGACATTCCTTTCAACTTCCTGATAAAAATAATGGCCTGTCACACACGGCATTGCCAAAAGCTCCGCTCCCAATGATTTAAGTTCTGCCCCGGTCGCAGACATTTCTACCACAGGAGATTGGCTGCTACGACCTAATATGTAATTCGTTCTGTCCGGTATGGAAGGTTTACTTATCACATAAATTTCCATATGCTCCTGATCAGTAATTGCATCACTCATTTGTGTTATAAGCTCTAAAAAATACGCTGTTGCCATGGGTCCAAGGCCACCAATAATTCCTAATTTTTTCATTTTAATCCTCTATATTTCCAACAACCCGCTAATTGTGCATTGGCGCAAATATCAATTTACTGTCGGATAACTGTCATGGTCATAATTATGCGAATTATGATGCTTGGCCGAATAATCCATTAATTGTGCATCTGTCCACATAAAAATAGTCGGATGATCTTTTCTTGGAGTCGTATCAAAATGAAACCAGCCCTCCCCCAAATCAACCAGATTCCAGTAATGTAATGTCTTAGCAGGAATTTTGGCAATATCCATGTTTGTGATACCTGCTCTTGTCAACAGTACCTTCGCAGTCGATGCATACACATAACAGTCGCCTTTTCTATCATTAAGCCCCTCATATGCCGCCTTTACCGGATTACTTTTATCGGAATCGCTGATATAGGTAATATGTTTTGTCACATAATTAAAAATTGCCTGCGCTCTTTCCATAGGAGACATTCCATCTGTCAGAATATTGGCAAGTACGGCATCCGCCATAGCATTTACTTCATTTGGATCATAAACCTGTGGGCGTACTGTTATTGTCACCGTAACGCTTGAACTGTTACCTGCATAATCAGTAGCAGTATAGATAACAGGATATTCACCTGCCTGTGTCAAATCTACAGCGCTGTTATCAACCGTGAGCTCAAGGCCTTCCGGACAATTATCCTCTACAACAATATTTTTTTTATAAGACACTGTATTTCCTATAAATACATTCAAAGCCTCCGCTCCTGTAATAACCGGAGGTTCCGTATCCTCCCGAAGTGTCAGACGGGCTGTCTCAATTACTTCATTTTCTCCCTCATCTACCAAACGAATCTGTATTTCCTGTTCTCCCACAAATGTCAAATCAGGCTCTTTTACAAAAGACACTCCCACTTCTGTTACATCATTTATTGATACAATAAAATCCTCCGGCTTTCTGGGAATCGTAGTAAAGCTGGAAATATTCTGTAATCTGGCCTTTGGCGGAGTTGTATCCACAATATGCATATGCGTTTTATACATAAGCCCGTCTACTAAAACTTCCACTGTCCGCTCTGCCGGCCTGTCATAATTGATTGTGCTCATTGCCGTTTTAAATCCCGCTTTTTCTCCCTCTATCACAAAATCAGAGAGCTTTGGCATACCGCTGCCTGCCTCTACATACAATTCTTCTACCACCTGTGATATGAACATCTCTGAGGTAAGCTCTGCTGTATTTCCTCCTGCATCCGTCAAAAGAAGTTTTACTTCCTGTTTTCCTCCTCTGGAAAAATCCGGTTCTTCCAGGTAGGACACTTCCACCGCTGTTGCATCCTCAATTCTTTCTACAAATTCAGCCGCATCACAACTTTTATTGATTTCCAGACTGACCGATTTAGGAACACCCGATGGCGGTATTGTATCTACTACCTCAACCTTCACTTTATGTACAAACCAGCCTTTTCTAAGCCGCATGATATATTCACCCGGTACTGACTCGTCAACAATATCGCTGTCGGTCGTAAAGTAACCGCTGCTATTTCTATCCTTCTGGAAATCTTTTGCGCTAAAACCCATTCCCGCTTCTATGGTACGCGCATGGTAAACACTGTTATATTCACAAAACCCGGCTGTAACTACAGCGCACAGAATAATAATGAAGGTAAAAATAATAATCATTCTCTTTTTTGTGACTTTTGATAATATTGCTGTTTTTGATATTGCTTTTTCAAATGTCTCTCCTGTAGGCTCCTCACTCATCATTCTACCAATCTTTCATATCCTTTCATCCGAACTGTTATGCCACTATCCATGCATGCACAAAATATACTCACCGTCTATGTATTGCTATTGTATCCATCAAAATTTTCCTACACTGATCAATCATCACACAGAGAGGCGAAACTTTTCACACAGCATTGTAACTGTCATCACTATCATCAAATAATCTATTTCATATGCACCCATCAGCTTAAAATCCTTCTGACTGTACCTTTTTTTCATTTCTGCTACGCATCCGGGATCAAATATATTGTATTTTCTTATCTTTTCCTCAGTTATATATTCCATAACACCGGGTTGCGATACCATTGATGACATTCCCGGAGCCTGAAAAGGAAATTTCTTTCTTTTTAAAATCTCCTTTGGCACAACTCCTTCTCCGGCTTTTTTCAAAATATACTTTTCATTCACGCCATTCAGCTTATACTTGTCCGGAATCTGTGTCACGAATGTCAAAAGCTCTAAATCCAAAAACGGATGTCTTCCTTCAACAGAATGCGAGAAAAACATTCTGTCTCCATGTTCTCCCAATAAATGATCCGAAAGTCTGAGTTTATAATCTATGTACGAACGACGCTTCTGAGTACTCAGTCCTTTTAGACGTTCCACATTAATCGGGCTCTTAACTAAAGCCGAAAACTTCTGCAGCTCTCCCCTAATATCTTCATTGTATATCTGATTGTGCAGCTTACGAATCTGCGGATGGTTACGTTCATATCGGAAATATGGATCTCCCCATAACCGTTCGTTGACTTCACGCTCTGCTTTTGTCATTTCCGCTTTTCGCATATTTCGAAATTGGTCTACCATATAACCTGCATAGCCGCAGAAAAATTCATCTGACCCCTGTCCTGTTAAAACAGCTTTTGCCGGAGAATGGCTCACAAGTTCCGAAAGTAAATAGGCTGCCACATCATAACTTTCCTTTACCGCCCCTTCGGCATGATAAATAACATCTTCCAGATTCTCCCATATTTCTTCTTCCGCCACCTTTGTACTATAATGGTTGGAATGAACATACTCTTTGATAATATTTTGAAAATGGCTCTCATCTAACTCACTCTCTCCAATTTCCGCTGAAAAGGAATAATAGCTATTCAGCAAAAATTTACCGATATAACAGGCTACAATAGAGCTGTCCAAACCTCCGGAAATATAAAAGCCGATTGGCACATCCGCCACCAGACGTCTTGAAATGGATTCCTTCAGTAGTTCTCTCAACTTTTCCACATAATATATTTCCCCTCTGTCTTCTTCCACATCATAAATTAAATCCCAATATTCAATATCACGAATCTCATCATCCATTTCAATTTGCAACATATGTCCACATTGCAGAGAATAAATCCCCTTAAAAAATGTCGTAGGTGAAACTATCCCCGGAAAGTTCATCAACTGATCTACCGCCTTAAGATTTAGCTTTCGCTCCACTGCAGGATATTCCAAAATTGCCTTAATTTCAGAAGCAAATACGATTCTCCCATCTACTATCGTATAGAATAATGGTGCAATGCCTGTTTGATCACGAACAAGAAATAACTGTTTTTTCCGGTAATCATACAACGCAATAGCGAACTGCCCATTAAGCTGTTTCGGAAAATCTGTTCCACATTCCTCGTAAAGATGTAGGATTACTTCTACGTCCGTCTTTGTTCGAAAACGGTGCCCTCTTGCCGCCAGGTCCGTACGAAGTTCTGCGAAATTGAAAATTTCTCCATTACAGACCATAACAATTGATTTATCCTCGTTCCAAATAGGCTGCATACCTCCTTGTAAATCCAGAAAGCTAAGGCGATTGAATCCCAGCGCAATTTCTTCTGACAGGAAGATATCACTGCCATCCGGTCCACGGTGCCTGATGGTTTTGAGCATGTTTGCTACAATGGATGGGGCTATTTTTTTTGTATTTTTAATATTGAAAATTCCGCAGATTGCACACATAATTCTTATCCTCCGTTAGTATTAATCTATAGGAATACCCCCAATCACGCCTATCTGCATCCTTTCACCATCTATAATCAAAAACTTATATTCCGTATCCTCCATCACACCTATATCATAGTCAAAAGGATCCAAATCCGGAGAACATGATATATTAAAAATATCATCTCTGTCTGTTCCCCCTAAGGCCCAAAAGATATTTCCATCTGATGTCAACAACCTATACATCCTTGTACCATATTCATCATCTGAATACTGATATGCTTCACATCTCTCTCTAAGATCCGGTTCCTCCATTATGGCAAATACTGCATCCGCATCTTCCGAAAGTATCTTCTGATATAAGTCGTCCACCCAAGTACCTCCCTGTAATGCATTATCCACTGCTGACACTTCATTTTCTTCAATTACCGTATCTTCTTCCTCTATGTCCTGTGGTACCTCATCATGCCCCTTATCTTCCTGCTCTTTCCGCTTTTCTTCTTCACGTAGAGCTGCCTCTTTCTCCCAAGACGCCTGTTCCTCCATCTGTTTTAATATCGCATTAAAATCTATATTGGTTACTATCTCTTTATATTTCCCAGCCAGTCTCCTGACTTCATCATAATTTTTCTCTTTCACCATACATTCCAGATAGACACTAAGGCACCTCCCCAGTGTTTCCAAAACTCTTTCATCCTCTGCTGCCAATTTTAAGAGTCTGTCAAAACACTCTAACCCACTCTCATAATCTTCTGCTACGGATTTTTCTTCCGCTATATCCAGATATTTCACTATCAGCATTTCTTTTATTTCCACATTTTCAGTAATATTCCATCCTTCTTCCAGCACTCTTATTTTCATTTCCCAGTCATCACTATACACTCTGTCTGATGCCAGATAAATTTCAACAACAAAGTCTGTCTTTTGCCCGGCAGTACCTGCATCCAAATCTGAAACTGCCGACAATGCTCTGTCATAAAATGTTAACAATGCATCCTTATCATCCATCAGAAGATATGCTTCTATGCCTCCTACATACGCTTCCATACATTTCTCATCAATTGCAATTGCGTTTTCGAATGCCACAGCTGCTGCCTTATATTCATGATCCTCCAGATACTTATTTCCTAAATCAAGCTGTCTGGACAATTTATTTTCAGGAGCCGCACTGTAGACACGGTTTCCAATCATTAATGTAAACACAATTATCATTAAACCTGTTGCAATTCCAATCATTTTTTTCCTATTTATAAATATGAAATCCTGAATTTTCAGTCTCATTATTGACCTCCTGATTCTAAAATTCCTCATAACTCTTTTTAAAAACGGTTATAAATAAACTGGCTGGCATCATATCCAATTCCGTAAATTCCCATCAGAAATACTGCTAAAAACAGTCCGTACCATACAATAAATTTCACCGGATAAGGACGTAATGCTATCTTTTCTCTCACACTACCATTGCGTTGTATAAGACTCACTATAATCATGAGAATTACCCCACCAGCTAAAATGCCATAATCAACAACAGTTAAGCCTATGTCAAACAATGCACCATTCCACAGAATATTCCAATTCCCGGCTGTAAACATTGACCCCGTCATTCGCAACGTATCTACCACACTACTGTAACAGTCAAAAAGATTCAGACAACATACCAGCAGGAAAGTCCTGCCAATCTGAAATACCTTATATGCTTTCTTCTGTCCGACATTTGCATATCGCTCATGGAATTTACCATAGTATGGCTCCAATTCTTCAGAAACCATTAGGACAAACCAGTTCGCTAATCCCCATACTACAAAATTCCAGCTTGCTCCATGCCATATCCCTGTGGCCAGCCAGACAACAAAAGAAGCCACATATACCGGAAGCCTTCTTCCCATTTTTTCTCCAAAATGTTTACGGGAAAAACCGGAAAATTTTTGAAGTGTTTTACTAGCGGAAACAGGATAGAATACATAACTTCTAAACCATGCACACATAGAAATATGCCATCTTCTCCAATATTCCTTAAGAGATTTTGAAAAATACGGGCGGTTAAAGTTCTCCTGTACAACAATCCCTAAAGTCTCCGCAATCCCAATAGTAATATCAATTCCCCCCGTAAAGTCCGCATACAGCTCTATCGTATAAAGCAGCATTCCCACAAATATGTATGCACCGCTATAGGCCTCCGTATCACCTGTGATTGTACTGACAGCAGTCAAAATCCTGTCTGCAATCACCAGCTTCTTAAAATACCCCCACAATACTCTCTGAAGGCCGCGGTTCACCGCTCTTATATCAAATTTATGCTCTCCATAGAGAGTTTCCGACAAATCACCGTATCGGCTGATGGGGCCTTGCATAAGCTGTGGGAAAAAGGAAATAAAAAGCGCAAGTTTAAAAGGATTTTTTTCGACCTCCACCGTCTCCTGGTAGACATCAATTAAATATCCGATTGCTTGAAAAGTATAAAAAGAGATTCCAAGCGGCATGATAAGATTCACAAACGATAATTGACTCGTTTTGCCGAAAACCGAAAATAAGCCGTTCATATTAGCAATGAAAAAATTTCCGTATTTCACTACCGCCAAGATCCCCAAATTCAGAAGAAGGCATGCTATAAGCAGTCTGCGACAGATTTTTTTCTGACTGCTTTTATAGCTTTTCTTTTCCTCTTTGGACATTTCTTCTTTATGTTCCCTTAAATATGCTCCCTGCTTTTCCCTGTTCTTATCAATACCGACAGTTGTCCAATATATTGTTGCCGTTGTTATGAGGATATAAAACAGATATCGAAAATCAGCAAGGAAATAAAACCAGTAACTAAATACTAGTAACAGTTGCCACTGGAATTTTCCCGGGATCAGATAATAGGCAATAAGCAGCAATATCATAAACCCCAAAAACGCATATGATGTAAAAAGCATATCTCCCTCCGATACCTGCTATTCTTCTTCCAGCCTTTGAATCAAGGCATATAGCGCCTTAGCGGAATTAAAATTTTCGGGTGTTATATCTCTGGCTCTGATCATTACGTCAAATTCCTCCGTAATTTCCGTAACCAATGTCACTATATCGAAAGAATCCAAAATTCCTTCCTTGATTAAATTTTCCTGTACCTCAAAATCCACATCCGGATGCATATCGCTTAAAATATTCAATAATCTTTCCATGTCTCCTGCCTTTCTAACCATAATCACAGTTTATTTACCAAAAAAATACTAACCAAAAATTTTCATTTTACATTAATCATCCAGCACAGCCGTTTGATACTCTATTGAAGAAACATTTCCCTCCTCGACAATAAAGCAAAGCTTCATACCATCTTTTTCATACACAGACATTCCATTTCCTTTTATCAGATCACCTCCATAAATCTCTGTTACTTTTTCCGCCGGATCTCCGATACCCACCCCTTCCGCAGTGGAAATGGAATCATCTTTAAACAAAATCATGGAAACGTAATCCTTATCATCCACCGGATAAGTATCCAATTCAAAGCTATTATATGTATACATCTTATCCAACCCGTTAAAGGCACAGCTGGCTGCCTCAAAATAAGAATTTGATTTTCCAAGCTTTTTAAGGATTGGAGCTGCTTCGGCATTTATTTCAATCACAGCATCATGATAGATAAACACATAACCTTTGTAATCCTTCTCTTTCTCTATACCTCCACCGTCCTGCATTGCCGGCTCTTCCGTTTTTTCATCAACAGCTTTTTTTGCGGTCATTTCAATTTCGCTTTGTGCGGTATCTTCCCTATTTTCAAATTCCCTGTATTGTTCTTCCCTGTCCGCTTTATATCTTTCACGTTTTTTATCCCACATAACAGTCAGTGAATCTTCATCGCGCCTGTCCTCAAGCTTTGTTTCCTGCATCAAAATTTCGCCCAAATATCTTGTTATTTTTTCTGCACCGGATAAATTCATATGCAATCCGCCATCATAAGTATCCGTGTCAAAATTCAGCCCGGTTTCCTCTGTCAGCTCCAGAAAATTAATATATAAAAGCTCATTCTCTTTCGCATAATTTTCTATCTGCTTTTCCCATTGCCCATACCAATATGGATAAAGTGAAGGCGCTTTTATAAGAATCAGCTCAATATTGTTGACTTTACAAAGTTTTGTAAGTCTGTCCAGATATTCATAATCCACCTCTCCAAATCTATAATCCGCCAGCGGTTTTCCTTCCGGCACATCTTTCGCTGCCTTCGTATCAACCCTCATATAGTATCCATTATGGGATACCCTGGGTGTATCAAACATATACTCCCAATCTTCAGATGTAATATCATTCCATCTGGAATGATAACGCAGGGCGGGAAATATATACTCCAGGCAGCTTTCTTTATCTGTCATGGAGGCTTCAATTGCTCCTAGTTTAGAAAGAGACCATCTCATACCGTCAATCGTCATTCTGTTATAAGCTTCTTTGTCCGGTTTATCAAACTGCATGGACTGTACATTAAAAATAACTACTTTGGGGATTTCATAGCGGAGTGTGTCCTCCAGAATATAATAGGACTGCCAGATCAATTGCTGCGCACTGCCTCTGATATAGCTGTTGATCCCGAAATCATCCCAAAGTACCTGCGGAGAAAAATTCTCATATACTTCACAGTCTCCGATAAAAATCACATCATGATTTTTTTCTTCCTGATAGTATTCCGCAATCATGGCGCCTTCCACAATTTCTGATGCATACTTAGGGAGCAGAAGCCGTTGCAGAAAATATAAGCTGATAAATATGATAAAACCGCTGGTAAACACCTTAATAATTATTTGCTTTTTTTCTTTCACTTTATTATCTCCCTATCTGCTATTTCAAAAATCATTTGACAATCAAATATTCCGGCCAGGTATTGCTCAGTTATCGGACAATAATATACGATACATTGTCCCCTGCTCCATTCCGGTACACAGTATCCCGTATCTGATTACAGATATTTCCAAGATTATCTGCTTTCCGGCTTTTTTTCATATAGTACTTTAACTCTTTATTTGTGCAGAACTTATAAAGCCCATCTGTACAGAGCAGAAAAAGACTATCATCCTCCCATACCCCTGTCAGTATCCTGCAACGCATTGTTTCCCGTGTTCCTATGGCATTAACCAATTTCCCATAATTCGGATTTAGGAAATCTTTTCTTTCCTCCGGACTCAATCCGGCTTGGTTTTCCCATGTTTCATCAATTGTCAGAAGGGTCAGTTCGTTTCCCTGATATTGATATACCCGGCTGTCGCCAGCATATAAAATGCAATATTGATTCTGATATAAAAACAGAACAGCTATTGTAGAACCGCAGATTGTCATCCGATTATAAGTTGTATAAATTTCCCTGTTAGCTTGATCTACCGCCTGCTTTATGGATACTGTCATTCTTCTGAAATCATTTTCATATGAAGTTGCCCGGAACTGTTTCCACCATACCTCCAATTCCATAATGATGTGACGACTCGCCCATTCCCCATGGCTGTGTCCTCCCATTCCATCCGCCACTGCAAAAAACCCCGCACACGTATCGGCATGCATCAAAATAGCATCCTGATTCATTTCCCTGACCAATCCGGTTTCACTGATTCCTACATATTCCATAAATCTCAGTCCTAACGCACTTCAAACTTCAATTTTACATTTCCAAGTTTTAAAATATCCCCCGAAAACAATTCTGTTTCAGATAAAATTTCACTATTATTTACAAATGTTTTATTTGCCGATTGTAAATCAACAATAAAAAAGCGCCCATTCTTCAAATCAATCCGGCAGTGTTTTCCCGAAACTGTTCTGTCATAATTGATAACAATATCACTTATCCCTTCTTTTCTTCCTATCACAACAGAACTGGCAATAGGTACTTGAAATGTTTTATAAGGTGAATCTACATCTGTCAGTACAATATTGTATGAAGCATCGGAATCCCAGATCATGAATGTATCGCCATCCTTATTTTTCCGGTTCATCCCTACAATCTCTGTCTTTTCATATTTTGTGTTTTCAGCGTTTACCAATTCTGAAAGCGCATCCTCTGTTATTGTCTCGAACGTCTTATCTTTCTTTTTCTTTTTATAAAAGAAGATTACCAGAAAAATGATTCCTGCCCCTATCATCAAAGCTGCCAGTATTATCATAAGTAATACAGCTAAGCCAATCCCCTGTTTTTCCTGCTGTATTGACTGCTTCGCCGTATCACCTGTTTCCGGCTGCTTAATGGGAGTTGGCTGCTCGGTCTCTTTTGGCGGCTTGTCCACATTTTCCTGTTGCGGCATATTTATTTCTGTTGTAAGGCTTTGCCCTGATCCGAAATCAAGTTTGACAGATTTTCTTGTACCATCTAAAAGCTCGGCGTCCGGCTTTATCTTTATCTCTAAAATATCCCTATCCTCATTCAAGATTGAATTGACATCCAACGTATTTTCCAATTCATCTAAAAGAAAGCTTTCTGCTTTAGTAATTCTGGATATGGAAAACATATTTTCCAATTGTTCATTATTTTTTCCTGTTCCAACGCCAAGCGTATATACCGGAATCGGATTCTCTCTTAAAAATGTGTACAGCTCCTCCTTCGTATATCCAATCGACTTATTATCCACACCATCTGATATAACAATAATTCTGTTATATACCGCATCCTCGCCAGCTATCCGGCCTGACAAAAGTAAATCATAAAGGACGTCTGTCAAATAAGTCTCCTGATCCTGATAACTAATTTTCTCGACGGCTGACCTAAGAGTAGAATAATCACTCGTATAGTCTGTCAGCCAAGTAATATCCTCACTGAAAACAGTTATGGCTATTTCTTCCCCCACAAGTCTGTCTGCTGTTAAATTCTGCAATACTTCCGCTATCCGGTCTCTTGCCTTTTCAGGGATGGAAATCGAATTATCAAGCATCACCAGCGTCCTCATGGGGACTTCCTTTTCGTCTATTCCGGTTACCTCTATATCCTCGCATGCCGCCGTCCCGATCTGCACTGATAACCCGCTGCCGCTCTCAATCCCCTTTACATAAACGGAAACTTCTAAATCGCCTGTAAAGTTTCCGCCTCTTCTGCTGCATAAATGCTCTTTGCAGGCAGCAGGCACAATAGAATAATTTCTATAGCAGCCAGCCATATTTTACTCTTCTTTTTTGTCCTGTTTTTCACTTTCTTTTCTCCTGATTTCAGACAATGCCTCATCCACACGTATTTTAAAGCTCATCTGTTCCTCATCCTGATATCCTACCGCAAAAATCTTATCAATCTGCTGTGAATCAAATAAAAAGGTCTGATCCGGCCCTATAAAACCTTCCGGGAAAACGCATCCCACATAATCATACACTTTGTCAGGATTACTTGCAGATACCTGTGCAAACCCGATAATCATAAGTTTTTTTGTACTGTTTTTTAATAATACGACTGAACCGATTGGCAATACTCCTGTAAACATATCTTTCCTCCTATTTTAAAGCAAACATTAACATCTACCAGAATTTTAACTTATCATATACACCCTTCGCAATATCCAGCGCGCTGTTTGCAATATCCTTTATCGCATCCACAGTGCCTCCATAATCAATGGCAATGCTGATACTTCCCCCTATACCAAGAGATGCTCCTATATCACAGACAATCTTCCCATCTCCAATTTCCAGATTTGCATGGGCTCCCACGCCAATGTTGACGCTTCCCTTTACTTCCGCCTTTGTCCCCAGCACGGTTACTCCTGCCTGCGCTTTCGCATTAATGAGAATCAGTTCCACACTTGCATCCAGCTTTGCGTGAGGATTAATGTTTCCGTTACTATCCCGAAATGATGCTGACGCTTCAACTTCACCTGAAGCCTTTCCTACCGTTACCTGCCCGCTTACATCTGTTCCCAGCATATTATCGCCAGTTGCATAAGTTCCCTCCGCATTCAATACAGAAAAGCTTGCTCCCATTTTTGCACTGATATGCGGATTAAATAATAGATTACTTTCCTCGTCTTTTGTAAAAATGCCTCCTTCCGCATTTGTATACGCTTCATATCCAAGGATGGTAACTCCTGCACTCCCATACTCACATTGGATTTTTTCCGAATAATAGGCACCATTTGTTTTCGATGAGGCGTTAAATCCGGTCTTATCTATTATATCTTCCTCCAAATTTTCAATTGACTCCCTGATACCTCCCGTTAACAGATTGGGGATTGTAAAAAATGTCCCTGCTTTATTCTGCTGACTGTCAATCTGTCCATATTTCGTCTGTCCGGAATTTTCATCGTTTTGTATTTCATATGCTAAAATACCGCCTGCATGTTCACAGATACGCGCTTCTGTCTTTTCATAATCATTTACCACGCCAAGAAGGGCAAAGTGCATCCCCTGTATTCCTCTTTTGCTCTCGCCAATCCTGCCTGCTATTCCTTTCAGTCTTGCTTCTATACGACTTTTCGATGCTGTTTTAAAGCTTAGATTGTTACTGATGCTTTGTACGGCATTCTCAATATTATTTAATTCGCTTTCTATTTTTTTCTCTTCATCTGCCATTCCTCTAATTTGAACTGTTTTTACAGAAAATTCTGCCATATATCCCCCCGCGCCTTTTGACGGAAAACTATATATAAGATGAAGTCTTTCCCCACAGCTACGCTGCAGGGAAAACTCCATATCCGCTTTCGTAAATTATGAAATTACGTCCCCTGCAAGTGCGTTGCCAAATTCTATATTAGATGTTTCCGCCAACTGATATTGCCGTGCCATCTCCGTCAGATCTTTTACATGCTCCTCAATCATTCTGTGCATTCTTTCCATATCGTCATCAAGCTGATGGAACTTTGTGTTGTATGCACTTGCCGCTTCTCCTTCCCATACTGACCGCAAACTGTCTACAATATTAATCATTTCCCGTGTCAGGTTTCTAATTCTGGAACCCGACTGCTGAAATTCTCCTGATGTGCTGATTAATTTTTCCGGTGTTACTTTTAAATATCCTTCCATATGCTTTCTCCTTCCTTATCCAAACGCATCACTTTTTAATATGTTCTTGTTGCCGCTGTTTCCGTATTCTGTGCCTCCGCCATCTCATATTTAGCCGCAATATTTTCCAATGCCACACAATACTGCTCCATCAAACTTTGGAAATTATCCATCTGTGTTTTGTCATTATGAAACGCCGTATGGAATGCATTTTTAGCTTCCCCTTCCCACATACCGGCCAATGACTGCTCCTGGGATTCCAAAGTTCCCACCTGAGATTTGAACTGTCCATTCAATCCTCTCAGTTCTGATGCCTTTGCCCTCAATTCTCTTGCTGTTACTCGAATAAGTGCCATATCTTTTCCTCCTATTTTTGATATTTATTGTTTTAAAATATTACACTCCTTTTGGAGAAACTTAATATTCCCTATTTTGCGCTACTGCAAGCGCTGCCATTTCTGCTATGTACAGACGCTTTGCTATTAAACGGATATCAGAAGCGATGCTGCGCAGTTCGCTTACCGTGTCGTTCATATTCCCCTGCAGACTTTCTCCCTTGCTCACATAAAGAGAAGCGCTGTCTCCCTTCCAGTTTGCCTTTATACTTCTCTTTTCCTCTACCCTTTCCCCTTTCTCCTCTCTCCCCCTTACCCTCCCCCTCTCTCTTCTCTTCTCTCCCTGTCCCTTCTTTCCCTCTCCCCTTCTGCATTCTGCTGAGCTCT
>ERZ777011.1775-NODE-1775-length-20586-cov-2.899031_pt1 | contig 20586 bp, 21 predicted proteins | sample MGYA00374964_ERZ777011 | MGnify/ENA primary metagenome ERZ777011 (study PRJEB29310, sample SAMD00008975) | mouse gut metagenome | study: EMG produced TPA metagenomics assembly of the Metagenome analysis of fecal microbiota from mouse which was promoted... | reverse complement strand
GAGAGGATTTGAACCTCCGCGGCCCTTACGAACCCTAGCAGTTTAGCAAACTGCCCCCTTCAACCACTTGGGTACGCCTCCGTATTGGCGGAGAGGGTGGGATTCGAACCCACGATAGGCTACAAACCTATGCCAATTTTCAAGACTGGTGCCTTAAACCAACTCGACCACCTCTCCGTGGCTTAGTTACAAAAACTGTAACGGTATAATTTTAGCACTACTACAGCGATTTTGTCAATAGCAAACTTACGATTTTTCTTATATTTGTCCACCGTTTGTCCACCATTTATTTAATACTAATTAATTCGCCAAATTTTTCTGCCACTTTTGTATCTGCATCTTCATATAAATGCGAATACAAATCCATTGTAATTCCTATACTACTATGCCCAAGTCGAGCTGATATCTCTTTAGGCTGTATTCCTAGTTTTACGAGTAATGACGCATGTGAATGTCTTAAATCATGAAATCTAACGACTGGTAAATTATTTCTCTCCAAAAACTCTTTGTACTTAGTACTAAATCTCTTAGGATTAAAGTATCTACCATCTGGGTAACAACATACCATATTATTGTCTTCATATTCTCGACCAAGTAATATCTTATTCTTTTCTTGCTCTTGTTTATGCATCTTCAAAATCTCTACCAAAGTATTTGGTATTGCAATTTTTCTAATACTATCTTTAGACTTAGGACGTTTAATAATTATTCCATGTTTTGTAGCACATAAATTATCTCCGATATTAATATATCCTTTTTCTAGATTTACATTATTCCAATTTATTCCTAACACTTCTCCTCTTCTTCCCCCTGTAAAGATGCCTATCGCTATTGGAATATATATATCTGATGTTTTTGCAACTTCTAAAAGCCTTTCTGTTTGTTTATCTGTCAAATATTTTGCTTTATATTTTTTCGGTTTCGGTGGTTCTACACAATCAGCAACATTTCTAATGACCATTTGCCATTTTACCGCTTGTTCTAAAGAACTATGTATAATTCTATGAATGGCTAAAACTGTCCTTTTGGATAATTCACCTTTTCCGGCTTACCTTTCCATTTTTTAATAATTGGTCATACAATGACTGTAAATGTAAAGGTCTAATATCTTCTAAGTATAAATTACCTATATATGGTTTTATATGTCTCTCTATTTTCTGTATATATCCCTCCTGAGTTGTTATCTCTAAATTATCAAACGTTTTCTCTATCCAATAATCTAAATATTCATTATATTTTACTTTCTTTTTATCGATTAATAATCCTGTGTCCAGCTCTCTTAATTTTTCTGTTAAAAGTTTTTCTGCATCTTTTCTTGTTCCTTTTACTGAAAAGTATTGTTGTCTCCTTTTATTAGATACTGGGTCTCTTGGTAATTCTATTGTTACAGTAAAACTTCCCTTTGACCTTTCTTTAATACTTCCTCTACTCACAAATCCTCCTTTCCGTTTTCGAGTTCATGACATATTATATCATGTTTGTTAAAAACTTTCAAATACTCAAAAAGTTCTTGCTTACTTATTCGGATACAATTTCCTATCTTTATAATAGGGAAATTCTTTTCTTTTATTAAGGAATATGCTTTAGAACGGCTTATTTTTAGTAACTCTGCCATTTCCATTACTGTTAATAAATCATTCACTCGGCATCACCTCCAAGTGATAATATTTTTTTCCTTGTTTCTTCCTCAAATGTGGTTTCTTTTTTCTTATAATACTCTTTAGCATCATTATTCAAACTTTCAAAAGCAACATTCATTTCTGTTGTTCCTATTCTTGCCGAATAAGATGTGAAAGTTCCAAGAAGATTAGGTACTAATGCCTTTGCATCTAATAGATTTTGCTTTTGCTTTTCTACTAAGCCTAATACCTTAAATTGATTAAATGCTTTTTGTATCTCAAACCATTCTTCATTTATCTTGCATCTTTCTGTTCTAGTATTAGTTCTATCTACTTTTACTAGCCATTCTGTTGTACAAAAAAGCCATAAATCTTGTAAATGTTCTAATACTTGACTTACCGTGTCTATTGAGAATTTTCTTAATATTTCGGACTTCATTTCAAATTCAACATTCCATACATTTTCAACATCTAAGTCATACTTTTTCCATATATCGTAAAACCAAAATTTTTTGCTTTTTTCTCTTATTTCCAATGTTTTATTGTATATTCTACAATACATTGGGTTCTTTCTATTACTAAATGTTATAGAATTGATATTGTTTCCCGTAAAGGTAACACCTGTCTTTTTAGACTTTCTCTTATATAAATTTTCATAGTCCGTCACTAAATCTACACTAGATACGTGAGTACATAAATCTAACCTACATACTCTTTCTAATATAATATTGCCAAAGACTTCAACTATCCAATTATAAATAATAGACCATGCATTTTCTAAGCCATAAGCCCATAAATATTCTGAACTGATACGAATTTGTATCGGTGAAAAAGCCTTCAAATTCGATTTATATTGTGCTATATTAACCTGATATCCTGAATTTCTTAATATATAAGCAAATCCAATTGTTCCTACACTTGCAATTTCAAAATTCATATTGTTTATATTGAGCATATGCTTATATGATGCGTTATCTTTACACAATAATTGTGCTTTTTCTTTTTCGTGTTGCAAATATTGCAACAACTCATTATTTTTATTTTCGTAGTCTTCCGTATCTACTAAGATATAGATAGTATCTACGTTTGAAACCATTTTACTTTTAATTTCCATATATATTTCCCTTTCCAATAGTGGTGTTGTGGGGGCTACTAATAGTAGAGGTCGCCCCTCATAATATCCGCCTGTTCCAACAACTCTATTTTTCTATGTGCTTTAGTTCACTAGGGGCTTGGCGCCCCTCCTAAACTTTCTCGTGAACGGTTTGTAAAACAAACCGTAACACTCGCTAAGTTTACCCCTGCGCTAGGGTATTCCTTACAAGTAGGTGTTCACTAAAACACATTTTCTACTACTTCGCTAGCTTGTAGTATCTGCATTATAAAAGGGAAAATTTCATAAGACAATAGATTTTTTTCACTGTGTGTCTTTACTTATCACACTTTCGCTGATATACTAAAAAAAGGTGATGAAAATTGACACATTCAAATTTATTAGCTAATACTATTCTTTCTTCTGGATATACCCAAAAGGAACTCGCTCAAAAATGCTGTGATTTAGGCGTTACAGTCCAAAGAGAAAATATAAATGCATTTGTAAATGGTCGAAAAAGACCAACTAAAGAAATCGTAAAAGCAATAGCTCAAGTTTGCAAAGTAGATGAAACTTTACTGGTTTTAGATAATTATTTGCAAGATGCACCAGAAGAAATTATAAAAAGTTTAAGAACATTACAATTATTGATAAACTCTGCTACAAAGGCTAGCGCTACTAATATGGAAAGCAATAGCGATACAATTGACAAGTTAGAAGAAAGTATTGCAACAGAAACCTTAGCAGAATTCTTAATTACCATTTCAAATATGGAAGATTATATAATGAATTACATTCAAAATGATTTTGATTTCAAAGAAATACTTGGTGGAAAAGAAATTGGCATTTGCCTTCCAAAGGGACTTGAAGTCATGGACGAAAGTATGTCTCCATTTATAAAAAAAGGAGCAACAATAACAGTATTACCCCAAAAATCTTACGACTCTGGAGATATAATTGCTTATACTGTAAATAACGAAACCGAAAAAAAATTACATATACGAACCCTATCCAGAGTAAATTCCACCTTAATTTTAACGCCAATAAACAAAGACTACAAAAAAGAAGTATATTCCTCTGAAGGAGAATTATCTATTCTCGGTAAAGTTGATACAGTAACACAAAAGATATAAGATCATAAAACACCTTCGCACATATAAAATGTAGCGAAGGTGTTTTTATGTCTTCTTATTCACTTAATTGTTCTATATATTCTTTATAAATCTTTTTTCTCATTACTATATCTGCCTTTACCTCTTCTAGTGTTTCAAATTGTTCCATTGCGTTAAGTACATCTATAAATTGTGCTAAAAATCCTGCTTCTGCAATTCGTAATTCTTCTTCCATATTCTTATCCATACTTCTCCTTCTTTCTTCGCTATTATATTACAATGTGTCATTTAATGTCAATACTAATTTGGAAATTACTGTGGAATAATAATCTTCAAGGTGATTATATGATATTAAAAGAGTTAAGATTAGCGAAAGGCTATACTCAAGAGGAATTAGCCAATATTCTAAAGATTAGTCTTCGTCAATATGTAAGAATAGATAATGAGCAAACTATTCCAAGACCAGATATTTTAGCAAGTCTTATATCTATTTTAGATATGAGTGATGCAGAAGTTGGAAAGTTTATAAAAAGTGTATTAAGAAATAAACGCGCACTATAGAAAAGAGGGAATCCTTAAAATGTCCCCTCTTTTTTTGTCCACCGTTTGTCCACCAAACATAAAAATACCATAGAATATCATAAAATATTCTATGGTATTGAATGAACTCAAAAACATTTCAATTTATGTATTTATCAACATTTATTATCATTATATACTACTGAGTGGATTTTATAAGCGAAAGCCTTAAACCAACTCGACCACCTCTCCATGGTCCGTTACCAAAACAGTAACGGTATTATTTTAGCACTACTATAGCATTTTTGTCAATAGTAATCTTCCTCTTCCCTATCTTTTTTCTGTCATTGCTTTTTCTAGGGCAATTTTTTCTTCTTGGGACAATACATATTTGGATTCTCCCTTTTCAATCGGCTTTGCATAAATATTGGAGCCTTCAAAAGAATAAATACCATTTAGCATAATTCCTGTGTTGTCTTTGTCTAAAATAGCAAGTGTAAAACTAAGTTCGCTTCCTGTGTCTTTGAAAGCATTATAGCGATGGACACCAATTTTTTGGAAACATCGGTCTACATTGTTATCTAGACTGACCAAGTATTTCTCGATTTCGTCTTCTCTTTTTTCAATGTCTTTTACGCTTTTAATATAGGCTTTCATCATTTCTTCTAGGGAATTTCCATCCCCTAATTTCTTCATAAAATCCGTATAATTTTTTCGGATTTTGTGCATACGAATGCAAAGAATGATAAAAGCAAGGATTAGCACAGCAATCAGTGCTAATAGGATTAGGCTAAAATTTTCTGTTCTTACAAAGTTTAGTATTTCTTCCATCTTTCTCTCCTACTTAATTAGTTCTAGTATTCTCTCTAAATCGTCATTTGATGCATATTCAATGATAATTTTTCCTTTTCTCTTTCCCGCATCTAATTTTACTTTTGTTCCAAAGAAACCTTGGAATTGGTTCTCGATATCGTGGTAAATGGCTTCATATTTCTTGTCTTTTTCTTTTAATTGTTTTCCATTTTTTACCTTTCTTTCAATATCTCTTACGCTGTCCCCTGTTTCAATGATTTTAAGTGCTAGTTTATATTGTTTTTCTGGGTCATCCACGGAAACCAAAGAACGGCAATGTCCTTCTGTTAGTTTTCCCTCTAGGGCTAAATCAATCACACGATTATCCAAATTTAAGATACGAATGGTATTAGCAATCGCACTTCTGCTAATGCCAATGATTTCAGACATTTGCATTTGGGTAAGCGAATACTCTTCCATTAACTCTTTGAAACTTCTTGCTTTTTCAATTGGATTTAAGTCTTCTCTTTGGATATTTTCAATCAAAGAGATTTCTCGTTTCTTTCTTTCGTCATCATCACGGACAATACATGGCATTTCCTCTAAGCCTGCTCGTTTAGCAGCTCTCCATCTTCTTTCTCCAGCAATAATCTCGTAATATTCGTCTTGTTTTGACACAATAATTGGTTGAATGACACCATATCTTTTAATGGATTCCGCTAATTCGTCTAAACTTTCGGAATCGAATTGCTTTCTTGGTTGTCCTTTATTTGGCTCAATTTCGGTTAAGCGAATTTTTTCAATCACTTCTCCTGGTTTAATTTCTTTCTTTTCTTCTATAGCAGGCATTTCTGCAAATAACGCATCAAGCCCTCTCCCTAATCCTGTCTTTTTTACCATAGCAATCCTTCCCTTCTCTAATCCTCATTATTTTTCAAAAATTCTTTTGCAAATTTGTCATAACTCTTGGCGCCCTTAGATTTCGGGTCATAGAGTGTGATTGGCACACCATAACTTGGTGCCTCACTTAATTTGACATTCCTTGGTATAACGGTCTTATACACCTTATCTCCAAAGTAGTTTTTAATCTCTTTTACCACTTGATTGGATAAGTTTGTCCTTGCATCATACATGGTTAAAAGGGCTCCCTCAATTTCAAATGTCTTATTCAAATGTTTTTTGACTAAATTGATGGTATTGAGGAGTTGTCCTAATCCCTCTAATGCAAAATACTCGCATTGTACTGGTATCAGTACACTATCTGACGCGGTAAAAGCGTTTAGTGTGGTAAGTCCTAAAGAAGGTGGGCAATCGATTAAGATATAATCGAATTGGTCCTTAATTTTGTCTAATTTTTCCTTTAAACGTTGTTCTCTTGACATCATTGGAACAAGTTCAACCTCAGCTCCTGCAAGGTTTATGTTAGAAGGACATACCATTAAATTTTTGAGAGAAGATGGTTGCATAGTTTCTTCTGCTTCTACATCATTGATAATTAAGTCATAAACCGAAGTTTTGGCATTCTTATCAATCCCAAAGCCACTGGTTGCGTTGCCTTGCGGATCCATATCAATCATCAAAACTTTTTTTCCTTTTTGTGCTAGAATAGCGCTTAAATTCACGGTTGTCGTGGTTTTTCCAACACCGCCTTTTTGGTTTGCAATGGATATGATTCTTCCCAAAATTTCGACCTCCAAACATAAAAAAATTGACATACTAATCATATAAAAATATTCTTAATATGTCAATGGAAATTTGCAATATTTTCCTCTTTTTTTCAAATTTTAGAGTGGCTGTTTTGTAGGAACTCCCGCTTTTCTTGGGTAATCTTTTGGGGTTGGCTTTTCTTTTCGGATTTTGAAGATGGTACGTCCCATATCCGTTCCAAGTAAAACGAATTCTTTTTCTTCTTCTACCTTGCCTCCCAGAACCGTTAGCGCGTTTTTACTCTGTTCTAATTCGGCTTTTCCATTACTTCCTTTCATACAAACACAAAATCCATTTACTTTTACAAACGGAATTAAATATTCTAATAAAATTGGCAATGGTGCAACTGCTCTGGACACAGCAAAGTCATACTGTTCACGATAGTTTGCGTCTTTTCCTAAATCTTCTGCTCTTCCATGAACAATGTGTACATTTTCTAGTCCTAATTCTTTTTTCACTTCGGCTAAGAAAATCGTTCTTTTTTGAAGTGAGTCAGCTAATAATACCTCTGCGGTCGGGTCGAAAATGGCATATGGTATTCCTGGAAAGCCCGCTCCAGTTCCAACATCGATTACTTTCTTTCCATTTTCTAAATAGGGGCAAATGGTAAGCGAGTCGATAAAGTGCTTTACCATAACCTCTTCTGGCTCTGTAATTGCCGTTAAATTCATTTTCTGGTTCCATTCGATTAACAGGTTTAGATAGCCATAAAATTGTTGTAACTGCTTCTGTGTTAAGGTAAGCCCCATTTGACTTGTTTTTTCTTGCAGTTCTTGGCAAAATTTAGTTTCGTCCATTATTTTTCTCCTCTCTTATTTTGTTCTAAGAAAATGAGTAAGACGGAAATATCGGCTGGTGATACACCAGAAATACGAGAAGCCTGTCCGACTGACTCTGGCTTGATTTTGTTGAGTTTCTGTCTGGCTTCTAAGCGCAAGCCTTTGATTTGTTCATAATCAATGTCTTGTGGCAATTTCTTTTGCTCTAATTTCTTAAATTTTTCTACTTGACTTTCTTGTAATTTGATATATCCCTCATATTTCACTTGGATTTCTACTTCTTCTGCTACTTCGATTGGCAATTCTGGCATTTGCTCATCAATTTGGGCTAAGTCTTGGTAACGGATTTCGGTTCTTTTTAATAGTTCATCCATCTTACTGCCAGTTGTTAATTCTGATGTTCCTTTCTGGCGTAAAAACTCGTTTACTTCCTTGGTTGGTCTTACAACGGTCTGGTGCAAGCGTTCCACTTCTGCTTCAATTTGTGCCTTTTTGTGTAAAAATGCTTGGTATCTTTCCTCCGAAATCAGTCCAACACGATGTCCAATCTCTAGGAGTCTTAAATCCGCATTATCTTGTCTTAGCAAAAGACGATATTCGGCTCTCGAAGTCATCATACGGTATGGTTCATTGGTTCCTTTGATGACAATATCGTCGATTAAAACCCCAATATATGCTTGTGTACGGTCTAAAATAACTGGTTCCATTCCTTTTAATTTGCAGGCTGCATTGATACCTGCAATAATCCCTTGTGCTGCTGCTTCTTCATAGCCAGAAGTTCCATTGATTTGGCCAGCAAAGAACATCCCATCAATCGTCTTGTATTCCAAGGTTAATTTTAATTCCGAAGGGTCAATACAATCATATTCGATGGCATAAGCTGGTCGCGTAAACTCCACATTTTCAAGTCCTGGAAGTGTGCGATACATAGCAATTTGCACATCTTCTGGAAGCGACGAACTCATGCCTTGTACATATAACTCGCCCGTATCTCTTCCGATTGGTTCAATAAACACTTGATGTCTTTCTTTATCTTTGAAACGTACTACTTTGTCCTCAATCGATGGACAATAACGAGGTCCTGTACCTGTAATCTCGCCTGAAAAAAGTGGTGAGCGGTGTAAATTTGCACGAATAATTTCGTGGGTCTTTTCGGTCGTATAAGTTAAATAGCAAGGTAATTGGTTTGGATCTTTTCGTCTTTCATTTTCAAAGGAAAACATTTCAATTTCCGAGTCTCCCTCTTGCACTTCCATTTTAGAAAAGTCTACCGACTTTTTGTTGATTCTAGCTGGTGTTCCCGTCTTAAAGCGGATTAAGTTAATCCCAATTTTTCGGAGTGTATCGGACAGGCGAACCGCTGGAAATACGCCATCTGGTCCACTTTCATACGATACCTCTCCAATGTAGATTTTTCCTTTCAAATACGTACCAGTCGCTAAAATAATGGCATCGACTTGGTAGATTGCACCGATATTGGTTTCAATCCATTTTACTTTTCCATCCTCTACCCCAATATCTACGATTTCTGCTTGTTTCAGGAATAGATTTTCTTGCTTTTCCAGTGTGTGCTTCATTTCCAATTGATATCTTTTACGATCTGCTTGTGCTCGAAGCGAATAAACCGCTGGTCCTTTGGAGGTATTTAACATACGCATTTGGGTATAGGTTTTGTCGATATTTTTTCCCATCTCTCCACCAAGGCAATCAATCTCTTTGACTAAATGTCCTTTGGAACTTCCTCCAATGTGTGGATTGCATGGCATATTCGCAACTGCTTCTAAGCTAATGGAAAACAATAAAGTCTTCATTCCCATTCTTGCCGCAGCAAGTGCTGCTTCACAACCAGCATGTCCTGCTCCGATTACTGCTATATCATATTTTCCTGCTTGATAACTCATTTCTTACTCCTTTTTTCTCGTTTTTTGTGAAACAAGAACTCTTGTTTGTCTGCTCGTAGGCTTCACTCTGCACCTTTTCGACATTTTTCGCGTGTCGAATTTTACTTTTTCTCTTTCTTTTCAAAATCCATTTTAAGCAACTTTTGATGGTTGGTCATAGAATTACTCGTTTTTATTCTAAAAGCGTCTTATTTTTAATTCTCGTGCGTCATTTTCCAAGACAAAACTTATGGAAGATCTCGTTAATAATATCATCTGAAACTTGATCTCCAGTAATCTCTCCTAATGCCTCTAAAATTTCTTTGATTTCCACTGCTATTAAATCCACTGGCATGTTTTCCCAAATGGCACGTTTTGCTTTTTCACTTGCTTCCTCTGCTCGATGGATTAGATTTTTGTGTCGAATATTTGTAATAATCACTTCCGAATCCGATTGTAACTGTTCCAATTGAAACATTTTCGTGATTTCTTGGTACATTTCTTCCATCCCATCTCCTAATTTCGCAGAGATTTTAATGATTTTTTTCTTAGTTTTCTGCAATAACGCTTCATTTTCTAAACCAATATCTCCTTGGTCCATTTTATTCAGAAGAATAATCGCATTTTTGTCCTGTATTTGGCTTAAAATGGTGCTATCTTCCGCTGTTAATGCTTCAGTTCCGTCCATAATATGAATAACCAATTCGGCTTCTTTCATGAGTTTAAGGGCTCTTTCTACCCCAATTTTCTCAATTTCATCCTCTGTTTTTCGGATACCAGCAGTATCAATCAATTTGAGCGGAATTCCACGAATAGTAATCATTTCTTCAATGGTATCTCTCGTTGTTCCTGCAATATCGCTAACAATGGCTCTTTCCTCGTGTAAAATGGCATTTAATAGCGAAGATTTTCCGGCATTTGGTCTCCCTACAATAACTGTTTTTATGCCTTCTTTTAGGATTTTTCCGGTTTCAAAACTCTTTTCTAATTGATTTAGTGATTGTGAAACATCCTCTAATTTCCTTGCCATTTCTGGGTTTGTTACCTCTTCGATATCATATTCTGGATAATCAATCGAAGCCTCAATATCTGCCATTAAATCTAATAAAATACCCTGAATTCCCCTGATTTTCTGGGAAAGTTGTCCTTCTAATTGTTGGGTAGACGCTTGTGCTTCTTTTTCGCTTTTGGCTTGAATTAGGTCAATAATCGACTCGGCTTGGGATAAATCCATTCGACCATTAAGGAAGGCTCTTTTCGTAAATTCTCCTGGTTCCGCAAGGCTTGCTCCTGCTTGCAAACATGCTTCTAATACCATCTTTAGCACCATAATTCCGCCGTGACTGTTAATCTCGCACATATCTTCTGTGGTGTAACTTTTTGGGCTCTTAAAATAGGAAACTAACACTTCGTCAATCACTTTCGTTGTTCCAGGATGCACAATTTTCCCATATTTCATGGTATAGCCTGCAATATCTTCGATGGATTGTGCTTGTTTTGGCACAAATATTTTTTCTAAACTCGCAAAACATTGTGGTCCACTCATACGCACAATTCCAATTCCGCCTTCTCTCATTGCCGTAGAGATTGCTGCAATTGTTTCCATTCTTTTTTCCTCCTTTTTTGCAGAAAAAAAGTCAAAGTTAGAATTCGTTTTTGGGTATCCCAAACACAAAAATCTTCACTTTGACTTCCGATTTTTTATCTCTTTTCAATTACAATTCTTCTGCGTGGTTCTTCGCCTACGCTGTGTGTTTCCACACGATTATTTTCTTGTAGTTTGCTGTGGATAATCTTTCTTTCATATGCTGTCATTGGTTCTAATGTAATGGATTTTCCAGTTCTAACAACAGATTTTGCTACTTTCACGGCTAATTCTTCTAATGTTTTTTCTCTTCTTTGCTTATATCCCGCAATATCTACCACTACTTTTACCTTTGCTTTATGGTTTTTATTTGCGATGGTGGATAATAATGTTTGAAGTGCATTTAAGACTTCTCCACGGTATCCAATAAATTCAGAAGCATTTTCTCCCTCTAAATTTACTTGAAGGATAGAACCTTCAATCCTTACGGAAGGTTGAATTTGCTTTTCTTTTAGACTGGCTACAAATTCATTCAAAAAAGTTTCCACTGCCGTTTTGGATTGTTCTAACTCTTCTTTACTAACTTCTATTTTTTCTGGTTGATTTCTTTTTTCTTCTCTTTTTTTCGGGCTAGTATGGTTTGTTTTTTCTTCTTTTAATACCATTTTTACCTTCACAACTCTTGGTGCCAAAATACTGAAGAAACTTCTTTTTTCTTCTTGTTCTAATACCGTAATTTCAACTTTATCTTTTGAAACTTTTAACTCTTTTAAGCCTTTATCAATGGCTTCGGTTGTCGTTTTTCCTTCAAAAATAAGTTCTTTAGGCATCCTCTTTTTCCTCCTTATGTTGGAAATATATATTGATTAAAATTCGTTCTGCTATCATAACAAGATTTCCGACAAGCCAATATAAAGCAAGTCCAAGTGGTGCAATAAAGGCAATCGATATCGACATAATCGGCATCATGTAACTCATATTTTTATTCATTTGCTCCATGGCTAATTCTTCCTCTGTCTTAGCCGGAACGATACCTTCTTCATTTTTCTTCTTTTTCGTAATATTGTTGGTCATACGAATAGAAATAACCGATGAAATCACGTAAAGCACTGGAATAATGTATACAGTCCAGTCCCCTAGATTTTGGGTTGGAACTTTTCCTAAATCAAGACCAAAGAAATCCATATTTAGATTAACTCTTTCGTCCTCTGCTCCATATTTGTTAATAATTCCAATTTCACGATAAGAGGCTCTTCCCTCATTTTCTTCTTGTATTTTATCTGCATAATACTCGATTACCGTTTTGTTTCGGATGCTCTCGTCTTCTGCATTTTCGTCATATTTTTCAGTTAATTTCTTCATATGCGTTAGTGGTTGACTTACTAAAATAAAGACAGATATTACAATTAGAATTTGCAGAATTCCACTTAAACAGCCGGAAAATGGACTGGTTCCGTAACGTTTGTACATCGCCATCATTTCTTGATTTAACTGTTCTGGATTATTTTTATAACGAAACTGTAATTGTTTCATTTCTTCTTGCATTTTTGAGTTGGTTCGTAATGATTTTTGCTGTTTTAACGAGATTGGTAATAAAATAATTCTGAGAATGACTGTAAACGCAATCATTGCCCATCCGATAATTGTTAAATAACGTATACAACGCATTTAACAAATATCCAAAAAGATCTGCAATAAAACCCATTCTTTCTCTCCATCTATTTCAAAGGGTCATAGCCTCCTTTTGCAAAAGGATGACACTTCAAAATTCTTCTTAAACTATAAAAACACCCTTTCCAAAAGCCATATTTCTCAAAGGCTTGTCTTGCATATTCACTACAACTTGGATAAAACTTGCAATGATATCCGAGAAGCCGAAAAAAGTGGAGAAATATACTTTTGATAAAGTTTCAAAAAATATACACTTATTTTTTTCATGTTATTCTTCCTTCAAAATCTTGGCTCTGCGAAAAATCTTTTCCATATCCTCTTGTATGATATAGAACTTTGCTTGATCTGCTGGTACTTTTTTATTCCAAATAAAAACAAGATTATTTCCGCTTACTAATTTTTCTTTTTGCAAACGATAATTTTCTCGAATTAACCTTTTGAGGCGATTTCTCGTAACTGCCTTTCCGATTTTGGTATTAACTGCAATTCCAAGAAAATTTTTCTCTTTTTTATTTTTGGAACAATAGCATAAAATTTGCTTTCCCGCATAAAATTCGCCTTTTTGTAGGACATTCTTAAATTCATAATTTTTCTTCAAGGTATCTATTTTTTTCATAATTCGTACCCGATTATTTTCTCTTAAACAAATGCAAAAAGACCACAATCTTGGCGGCCTCTTGGTTTTGCTTAAGCACTTAATTTTTTTCTTCCTTTTGCTCTTCTTGCTTTTAATACATTTCTTCCAGATTTTGTTTTCATTCTCTTCATAAAGCCATGTTCTTTTTGTTCTTGTCTCTTTTTTGGTTGGAATGTTCTTTTCATTTCCTTGCACCTCCCTGATTTTGTGTTTTATATACAGCCGTAAGACGGATATATTTTTTCTAAGCCTTTCGATTATATCGTAAAAGTGTTAATTTTGTCAAGGTATTTCTAGGAATTAAAAGTATTTTTGCTTTTTTCTCTTTTTTTATTGACTATTCTACCTTTACTTTGATATTATAAGGCTTAAATAGGGGAAATTAACTTTTATGGCGACAAAGCATTGATACATCACTTTTCTAGCAGTTATCCACATGTGGATAACTAACGAAGTAGGGGGTGTGGATAACTTGTTTTAGGACTTTTTCTTGCAATTTTCCCAAAAGGTTTGATATGAAAATTTGGAAGGACTGAAAAAAATGTCAAAAGAACTGGACGAACTTTTAACAAAAGCCAAAGATCTTTTAAAAGACGAAACGACAAAAATTTCATACGAAACTTGGATTAAAAATTTGGAAATTGACAGTGTAACCAACGACCACATTGTCTTGGTTGCCACTTCAACTTTTCAAAGAGATGCGGTTGATTCCAGATACCACGATTTATTGCAAAATACGTTTAAGTTTATTACCAATCGTGATTGCACTTTATCGATTATTGTAAAAGAGTCTGGAAAAACCGAAATTTCTTCTCAGGCTCCTGTATCTCAGCCAGTCGATTTAGACGCCAATACAGGATATGTGAATTCCATTTTTAAGCAAGAGTATACTTTTGATACCTTTGTCGTAGGAAACAACAATCGTTTTGCACACGCTGCAGCCCTTGCAGTTGCTGATGCTCCTGCCACTTCTTATAACCCACTTTTTATTTATGGTGGTTCTGGACTTGGCAAAACGCACCTTTTGCATGCGATTGGAAATGAAATCTTAAGAAAAAACAGAAATAGTAACATTTTATATGTAACTTCTGAAAAATTTACAAATCAACTCATCAATGCCATTAAAGATAACAAAACGGATCAATTCCGTAATCTTTATCGTAACATTGATGTCCTTTTGATTGATGATATTCAATTTATTGCTGGGAAGGAGAGAATTCAGGAAGAATTTTTCCACACCTTTAATACCTTACACGAAAACGGAAAGCAAATTATTCTATCCAGTGATCGCCCTCCAAAAGATATGCAATTATTAGAAGACCGTCTAAAATCTCGCTTTGAATGGGGTTTAATTGCAGATATCTCTAGCCCAGACTATGAAACACGTTTAGCGATTTTGCGTAAAAAAGCACAATTAGAAAATGTATTAGTCGATGATGAAATTCTATCCAACATTGCAAACCGTATTGATTCCAACATTCGTGAATTAGAAGGGGCACTTATGAAACTCATTGCAGAATCTTCTTTAATCAATACGCCAATTACGATGGAAATGGCAGAACGTGCAATCAATAACATTGTTTCCCAAAAAGATAAAGTCATTTCATCTGATTTTATCCAAGACACGGTTGCCAAATATTTTAATATTTCGATTAAAGATTTACGCAGTTCCAAACGTTCAAATGATATTGCTTTTCCAAGACAAATTGCGATGTATCTTTGCCGAAATGTAGCACAAATGTCTTTACCGCAGATTGGAAAAGAGTTTGGGAAAAGAGATCATACAACTGTTATGCACGCTTGCAATAAAATTGAAAAAGAAATGAAAGATAATTCAAACACAAAATTGATTGTGGAAAGTGTGAAAAAGTTATTGGTGTCGGACAAACAATAAGATCAAAAAAGATTGCTCCGATTTTTGAAATTTTTGTTTGTAGAACAAATTATTTCATCCATACAATCCGAGTTCTCCCTACGGAAGCCTTACATTGGTTATCCACACCCTGGTGTGAAAAAGGTGTTAAAAAACTGTTAATATCTCCTTTTTCCACAAAATACTTTTTCTTGTGTAGATAAGTTTCTTTCTTTTCCACAAAGATATCAACAGCCGTAAGTATAGGGAAATGAAATATGCACAGAGTTATCCACATTATCCACAAGACCTAATACTACTACTACTAAAATATATTTAATATTTATAAAAGGAGTTTGATCAAAATGAAAATTGTTTGTGAGAAGGACAAAATCCTCAAAGCGATAAATTCCGTAACAAAAGCTGTCGCTTCTAAAACAACGATGCCGATCTTAGAAGGTATTTTTATTCAAACAAATGAAAACCAAGTAAAATTAACCACTTATGATTTAGAAATCGGAATTGAATATATTATTGAATGTGATGTAAAAGAACAAGGAGCAACTGTTGTGAATGCCATCATGTTTAGTGAAATTATTCGTAAATTACCAGATACCGATATTAAAATTGAAATTAACGATAAAAATTTATTAGTGATTGAATGTGAAGGTTCTTTATATAAATTAGCAACCATGAACCCAGATGAATTCCCAGAACTTCCACAAATCAATATTGAAAATTCCATTGAAATTGAACAAAATTCATTAAAAGAAATGATCCGCAAAACGATTTTTGCAGTTAGTACCGAAGAAAATCGACCAATTTTTACCGGTTGTTTATTCCAAATTAGTAACAATAAATTAAATGTTGTTGCAGTCGATGGCTTCCGTTTAGCATGGAAGAGTAAGTTTTTACAAAATAAAATTAACGATTTTACTGCTGTTATTCCAGGAAGAACCTTAAATGAAATCAATAAAATTATTTCGGATTCTTTTGATAACATTAAAATAGGAGTAGCTAAAAATCAAGCCTTATTTGAAATGGAAAATTGTAAAGTAGTTACCCGTTTATTAGATGGAGAATTCTTAAATTATTCCAGTGTTATTCCAGAAAATTGGGAAACTAGAATTCGTGTTAATCGAGATATTTTACAAAATTGTTTTGAAAGAGTTAGTTTAATTTCTTCTTCTAGCATTGAAAAAGAGAAGAAATATCCAGTAAAAGTACTTGTGGAAATTGGAAAAGTAACCATTTCTTGTACGAACCAAACAGGAGACGCAAAAGAAGAAATCTATATAGAATCGGAAGGAAAGAATTTGGAAGCAGGATTTAATCCAAAATATTTTCTGGATGCACTTCGTGCAATTGACGATGAAGAAGTCTTTGTTGATTTTGGGACAAGCATTTCTCCATGTGTCATTCGTCCTGTTGAAGAGGGCGATTACACTTATATGATACTTCCAATTCGATTAAAAGATTAAAATGGGGAAGGGTTTTCCACAATTCATGAGCAAATTGTGGAAAACGCTCTTGTAAATGGGAGCAAAAATGAAGATACAAAAAATACAATTAAAACATTTTCGTAATTATTCTAATCTTGAAATTTCACTTGGAAAAGGCATCAATATTTTTTATGGAAATAATGCACAAGGAAAAACAAATATATTAGAAGCAATTTTTCTTTGCAGCATTGGGCGCTCTTTCCGAACCAATAAAGAAAAAGAACTCATTCAATTTGGAGAAGACTTTGCAACGGTTCAGTTAGATTTTGCAAAAAAAGACCGTGAGGGAAGTGTCAAATATACCATCCATCCGAAAAAAAGTATTACGGTAAATGGTGTAAAAATAAAAAGATTGAGCGAATTATTAGGAAATATCAATACGGTTATTTTTACACCAGATGACATCAATATCCTAAAAAATGGGCCTGCTGCAAGACGTAAATTTTTAGATATTTATATTAGTCAGTTACGACCAAATTATTTATATACATTAAATTTATATGGAAAAACATTAGAACAACGTAATAATTATTTACGATTGCCAGAAAAAAAAGAAGAAATGTTAGAAATTTGGGATGAAAAATTAGCAGAATACGCAGAAATTATTTTTCATTACCGACAAGAGTATATCCAAAAAATAAAAGAAAAAATCCAAAAAATTCATCAAAATATAACAGAAGGAAAAGAAGAAATTAACCTATTTTATCGTTCGGACTTTGAGAATAAAGAACAATTTCAAAAAATCTTAAAAAATCATCGAAAAATAGATTTTATGAAAGGTTATACTTCAAAAGGAATTCACCATGATGATTTTGAAGTATTTTTGAATGATAAAATGGTCAATGTTTATGGCTCTCAAGGGCAACACAGAACAGCAATGCTTTCCTTAAAAATGGCAGAATTAGAAGTTATCGAAGAGGAAATTGGAGAAGCCCCGATTTTATTACTAGACGATTTTATGTCAGAATTGGATCAAACGAGAAGAAAAAATTTTCTTCAATACATTCGAAATGCGCAAGTCATTATTACAGGAACGGAAAAAATGGAATTTGAAAATCTAGATTATTCCATATTCCATGTACAAAAAGGAGAAATAAATTAATGTTTTTACATATTGGAAAAGATTTTGAAGATATTTGCAAAAGTTTGAACATTCATGATAAGATAATAGATGTATCAGATCAAAATATGAAGTCGCTCATTTTAGTAAAAGAAAATGGCGAAACAAAAGGATATATTACCAATATATCATCAATGACATTAGCAAAAAGAGCGCAAGAATAATGCGTGTTTGGAGGTTGTAAAAGAAAATGGAAAAATTTGAACATGAATATGGTGCAGACCAAATACAGGTATTAGAAGGATTAGAGGCTGTTCGAAAAAGACCAGGTATGTACATTGGAAGTGTATCCATCCGAGGATTGCATCATTTAGTGTACGAAATTGTAGACAATGGTGTAGATGAAGCATTAGCTGGTTATTGCAATGAAATTAGCATTACCATAGAGCCTGGAAACGTTATTTGCGTAGAGGATAACGGTAGAGGAATACCAGTCGAAATTCATCCAAAAACTAAAATTTCAACAGCAGAAACCGTCTATACGGTTCTTCATGCTGGTGGAAAATTTGGTGGCGATAGTGGATACAAAGTATCTGGTGGACTTCATGGAGTAGGTGCCTCTGTTGTTAATGCATTATCCAAATGGGTGGAATTAACCATTCAAAGAGATGGTGGAATTTATCAATTAAAATTTGAAGGTGGAAAAACCGTTCAAAAACTAGAGAAAATTGGAGATTCGAATCAAACAGGGACAAAAGTTCGATTTTTAGCAGACGATACCATTTTTGAAACCCTAGAATATGACTATGCAACACTTGAAAATCGTTTCCGTGAAATGGCGTTCTTAAATAAAGGATTAAAAATTAAGGTAGCAGATTTAAGAGGGGAAACGCCAGTAAAAGCAGAATTCCATTATGAAGGTGGATTACAATCTTTTGTAGAATTCTTAAATAAAAATAAAGAAAAATTACATGAAAAACCAATCTACATTGAAAAAGATGGGGAAGTGCCGGTTGAAATTTCCCTTCAATATACAACTGCATATTCCGAAAATATTTATTCTTTTGTTAATAACATTAACACCATTGAAGGTGGAACTCATTTAGAGGGCTTCAAAAGAGGACTTACCAAAGTATTCAATGATTATGCAAAAGCCCACAATATCTTGAAAGAAAAAGACGGAAACTTGCAAGGAGAGGATATCAGGGAAGGGATTACCGCTGTTATTTCTGTCAAAGTAAAAGAACCACAATTTGAAGGACAAACTAAAACAAAGCTAGGAAATAGTAATGTTACAGGAATTGTACAAAGCATGGTAAATGATGTATTATCTACATTTTTAGAAGAAAACCCATCCATTGCCAAAACCATTTTGGAAAAATGTGTAAGTGCGTCCCGTGCAAGAGAAGCAGCCAGAAAAGCAAGAGAATTAGTTCGTAGAAAAAATGCCCTAGAGTCTACAACACTACCAGGAAAATTAGCAGACTGTAGTGAAAAAAATTCGGAAGTTTGCGAAATCTACATCGTTGAGGGAGATTCCGCAGGTGGAAGTGCAAAACAGGGAAGAGATAGACGTTTCCAAGCCATTCTTCCTCTTTGGGGAAAAATGCTAAATGTTGAAAAATCCAGAGCAGATAAAATTTATAATAATGATAAATTGCAACCAGTTATTCTAGCAGTTGGTGCCGGAATTGGAAATGATTTTGATATTACCAAAATCCGTTATGGAAAAGTCATTATCATGGCCGATGCCGATGTCGATGGAGCTCACATCCGAACTTTATTACTAACCTTTTTCTTCCGCTATATGCGACCACTTATTGAAAATGGAAATGTGTATTTAGCACAACCACCACTTTTCAAATTATTCAAAAAAGGAATGGAAGACATTTACTGGTATGAAGAAGATTTAACAGGTGCTTTCAAAATTCTAGAAGAAAGGGGAATTCCAAGAGAGCAAGTCAGTATTCAAAGATACAAAGGTCTTGGAGAAATGAACCCAGAACAATTATGGGAAACAACCATGAACCCAGAAACTAGAATTTTAGTAAAAGTAAAAATGGAAGATGCCATTAAAGCAGACGAAATCTTTACCGTACTAATGGGGGACGAAATTGGTCCACGTAGACAATTCATTGAAGATAATGCAAAATACGTAAAGAACTTAGATATCTAAAAAATAAAGAAGACATCAAAGGAGGAAACTCTTTTGATGTCTTCTTTTCGTAAAACCAATATCAATCTTCAACGAAAACAAACTAACCGAATGGGCAGACTTAATATACATTACTGCATAAATAAGCCTTAAATCCAATTAGAATATCCTTTGTTTGACAATAGATACACTGGAGAACAGCCAAATTCATCCTAATCAAATGGACTATTATTAACCATTTCACAATCTAAAAATTATCGTAACATCGAATGAATAACCTACGGAAGAACCGATTTCAGCTCTTTTTGCAAATGATTCACTCTACCATCGCCGACCTATATTCACCATAAAAATAGCAAATATACATCTTTGCTCGAATTTGGAATAGCCAAGACAAAGACCACGCCAAACTCTTAGTTAAACCAATATCAATCTTACAATTTTAGTTTTCTCCAAAAAGAAAAAAATATTCATAAAAAAAGAAAAAAAACATAAAAATGAAGAAAAGGCAGGAGGGGAAAATGAGAAGTAATATTGTAGAAAGTGAACTAAGTTATGGATACCGAAAATTGATTGGCAATATTCAATTTTTGCAATATGAATTTCGAGATATTCCTTGTTTC
>ERZ777011.1772-NODE-1772-length-20637-cov-3.340346_pt1 | contig 20637 bp, 19 predicted proteins | sample MGYA00374964_ERZ777011 | MGnify/ENA primary metagenome ERZ777011 (study PRJEB29310, sample SAMD00008975) | mouse gut metagenome | study: EMG produced TPA metagenomics assembly of the Metagenome analysis of fecal microbiota from mouse which was promoted... | reverse complement strand
TTCCTTTCGCAAAGAATATGATCAGCGTTTTATGTAACAAAGCCTCAGTTGCCCGCTTCATATTCCTTGAGATTCGGAAGCTCGTCAAGCGTAATGACTATCTCGCTCTCATACGCCGACTTCAAAACCTCTTTTTCTGTGTACTGGTCGTTGTATGTAAAGAATCCGCCGTCTTTAGCGACAAACTCTCCGCCCCATGTACACCACATTCCCCACATGGCGCCGTCCCTCTTTGCAAGCTCGGGATCAAACACGCAGCCATTCTCCGAAAGAATAACCATTTTGGAGGTATTCGTATAATAAACTGCTTCAAGATATTTATTAACCTGAGAAGTGTAGACTCTTTCGCCCGGATAAATATCCTCGCCGATGATATCAACATACTCGTCGCCCGGATACCAGTCCTTATTCTGTCCGTTCCACACCCAGATAAGATTGTTAAGTCCGTATTCATTGGTAAGCTTATCATAAAGAAGCTTATATAATTCTATGTACGCTTCAGGTCCCGAAGCACCCCACCAGAACCATCCGCCGCTGGCCTCGTGAAGAGGGCGCCAAAGTACGGGGACGTCATTGTCCTGAAGTATCTTGAGCTGTTCAGCTATCGCTTCTATGTCCTTCATAAGAAGGTCGTACCCTTCCTGATCCTCGCCGTTCATGATCTTCTTGAGATTGATGTTGGTTGAATCAGTGTAAAAGCCTCTGAACCATTCGCCCGTCAGATATTTAGAGGGAGCGTTCCAGTGCCAGCAGAAAGTAACTATTCCGCCCTCCTCGCTAAACTGGATAGCGTGATCCGTCGATTTTCCGGAGCTTCCGTTTTCAACTCTCGAAGGCGTGTACTCCATAAAATCAAGTCCGAGAACAGCCGGCAGCTTGCCCGTAGCGTCCTTTATCACCCTGAACTCTTTTCCGTTCATTCCGGTATCGCAGTTCTGACCGGAAAGAATGTTATTGCCGTATGTATCCGCAAGATAGCTCATAAGCCTCTTGGTCGATTCGGTAGCGTTAGGATTCACAGGCTGAGAAGACACGTCGTATATCGCCGGATCTATAGGCGCCGAAGTCTGAACGGTGATCTTGTCGAGAAGAATCCATCCCCATTCGCCCGAAATCTTGATCTCATGCTTTCCCGTTTCAAAATATACCTTTGTTACCACGGAATCCTCAAAATCGGATTTCTCACTCACTATTTTGCCGACATTGGAGCCGTCAATATCTATAAAGTTCTCCTTATGACCTCCTGAACTCGCGTTGGTGATAAGAAGATCGTAGAAACCGTCTTTATCGACCTCAACAGTTACAGTACAGCTTCCCGCTTTCTCCGTAAAGCCCTCTACATAACCCGTACCGCTGTACCCTGTCTTATCCTTTCCCACTTTGGTTCCGCCCTCGCATACTCCGTCCTCAGCCTCATAAACCCCCGCGACCTCAGGCACAAACGGTTCAGTTTCCTTTCGTGTTTCCGTTTGCGCGCCGGTGGAATCCTCCAAAGTATTTTCCGCAGACGTACTGTTTCCTTCCGCGCTGCTCCCATCGTTTCCGCATGCCGCAAGACTCACGCTCATAGCCAAAGCAAGCCCCGCACCTATAACCCGAAATGCTTTTCTCATTGCCTCTCCTTAACGCTGTTTTGAAAGTTTTGTCAAAAGTTACTTAATATCATAATCAGTTCATTGTGAAAATTATACAACTTTTTCTCATAATAATCAATATTTTTTTTATTTTTGTTTATACTCTCGTCACATTTCATTCACAATTTACGTTTTCGTGAGTATTTTTGTCACAAAATTCCATAAAAATACCCCGGCGGAGCATAATTTTTATGTATATTAATCAAATTTTTATGAAGCCAAAAGTCCTAACAGGTCGAACACGTCGCCCTTTGAGTCGGGCGCTTTCTTTATCACGACCGTATGCTTTGCTTTCTCATCCGATGAATAAACCTCCTCGGCAGTTATCGCGTTGCCCCAGCCTCCGGGGAAATCCGCGTCTATCGTCCTCATGTTCTCGCCGTCCACATATATTTCAAACTGACCGCTCTTTCCGTCCGTCGTATCATAATACAAAATGCCAAGACTTCTGAACTCGGCGGTAAACGTTATCTCGCCGTCGCCCTCGGAGCACACCCATCCGTTGGGGAACTGGTCGCAGACCTTCTGCTCCTTAAAAGTTCCAAGAGAATCGGGGGTTATATTAGTACTGTCAAGTATCTCCGCGTCAAGATATATATCCTTCGTGACCGGGGAAGCGCCAAAGTCCTCCGGTTCCTCAATACTGTCACAAACCTCATAAACGCTGTTAAGATATTTCCATATTATCTCGCCCGTTATGGCGTGTCCTAAAGTCGAAGGATGGACCGTGTCGCCGGAAAGCTCTTCGGCGGTAAAAATATTGTTCTTCATCATATCGCTTATGACATTAGAATAGCTTACCATCGGAAGCTTGTAACCGAAACCCACGAAAACATGACTGCCCTGCGCGGTCGAGCCGTTAGTCTGCGACATATAAAGAAGCATGACCGCGGGCTTGCTTTCGGAAAGCAGTATCTTGCGCACGAGATTGTCATACGATTTTTTGTAAAACATGGAATCAGCGTCGTTGACGGAATATTCCACAAGGACGAGATCGGGCTTATGGTCAAGCACGTCTTTCTGTACTCTGTGAACTCCGAGGTACGAATCCGTTCCTCCTATTCCGGCGTTTATGAACTCAAAATCACCGTCCGGGAATGTTGTTTTCCACCATTCAAAAAATATGTCCGCATAGCATTTTCTGAAACCGACTTCGGAATCCTTCTTTCCGTTTGAGATAGTTCCCTGAGTTATAGAGCCTCCTATGCAGGCGATAGTTACCTTCTCGCCCTTTGCCGCCTTGCGCATAACAGCTGCAAGCGCCTTGTCGTCACAGCTGGACCACTGGTCGGCAAGCGCCATCTCCTCGCCGGACACATAATCGGTAAGCGCCGCCGGCGCTTTATTGCCCGGCTTCTCCTCCGCCGTACCGCTCTCGCCCGGAGCCGATTCCGTTTCTTTGATATCTTCCTTGGACGTTTCCGGCGTCTTGCTGTCTGAAGAACCGTCGCCGCAGGCGCAATGCTTTCGCTACATATTCTTCGGCATAAATCGGCACGGAACCGTCGCCGCAGGCGCAAAGTCCCGCCGATACAGCCAAAGCCAACGCCATTGCCGCAGCTAAAAATCTCTTTCTCAATACCGTTTCCTCCTTAAATCAATATACTTTATACAATCCCCGTACTACAAAAGCTCTTTTGCCATCGCTTCAAGCTGCGCTCTGCTTTCGTCGTTCAGCGCCGACTTTATCGTAACCGTCGTGCTGAGGAAAGTAATATTCTTGCTTTCTTCAAAATTCTTGCGCATACCTCTTGCCGCCACGGGAGCCCATGAACCGTTCTCGATAAAACCGATAGTACGGTTCTGATATCCGCGTTCGGTAAGGCAGTCGATAAACTGCTTCATAAACGGGAAAAACTCTCCGTTGTAAGTAGTCGTCGCAAGCACAAGCTTGCCGTAACGGAACGCGTCCTCAACCGCCTCCGCCATGTCCTCCCTCGCCAGATCGCATACGACTACCTTCGGGCATCCGCCGTCCTTGAGCATCTGTGCAAGCTCAAGCACCGCCTTCTTTGTGTGTCCGTAAACCGAAGTATAGGCTATCATAACGCCCTCGGATTCCACAGAATAAGAAGACCATATATTATAAAGATTGATATAGTATCCGAGATTCTCGGTAAGTACGGGACCGTGAAGAGGGCATATTATCTGAATGTCAAGCGCCGAAGCCTTTTTAAGCAGCTCCTGTACCTGCATTCCGTATTTGCCCACGATTCCCATGTAATAACGGCGCGCCTCGCACGCCCAGTCCTCCTCAACATCCAAAGCCCCGAATTTGCCGAAGCCGTCCGCGGAGAAAAGGACCTTATCCGCCGAATCGTACGTCACCATTACCTCCGGCCAGTGTACCATCGGAGCCATTACAAACGTCAAAGTATGCTTTCCAAGTTCAAGCGTCGTCCCCTCGCTTGCCACAATACGCCTGTCCGCATAATCGGTTCCGAAAAACGCCTTCATCATATTGAACGCAACCGCGGTAGCCACAACCTTTGTTTCCGGATTAAGCTCCATAAATCTTGCAACATTCGCCGAATGGTCCGGCTCCATATGCTGCACGATAAGATAATCGACGCTCCTGCCGCAAAGCTCCGCCTTGAGATTGGCAAGCCACTCGTCGCCGAAATCCGCCTCCACGGTATCCATAACGGCAATTTTTTCGTCCATGATAACATAAGAGTTATATGCCATACCGTTCTCGACAACATACTGTCCCTCAAAAAGATCGACCTTATGATCGTTTACTCCAATATACTTTATATCTCTCGTTATATACATTTCCATTCCTCCCAAAATAATCTGCGCCCATTGTATCACATTTTTTCCGCAAAATCCATAGTATTGTCACATATTATTTTGCTTTGCGGATATAATAATGCCGGAGGTGGAAAAAATATGCTGACTAAAATAAAAGAACCCGGAAGCGCGATAACTCATTTTATAGGGATGGTACTGGCGGCTCTCGCCGCGATCCCGATGCTTCTGCGCGCGGCGTCAGCCTCCTCCCCGAAGGTCGTAGTATCTCTTTTTATTTTCGCCGTAAGTCTGATAGGGCTTTACACGGCAAGCACCGCCTACCACACTTTCGACATTTCGCCCCGTGTGAACACCTTTCTTCAGAAAATCGACCACATTATGATTTCCGTGCTTATAGCGGGCACCTACACGCCCGTCTGCACGGCGGTCATCGGCGGATCGGAGGGCAGAATCACCCTGATAATCATATGGTCGCTCGCTTTACTTCAGACAATTCTCAACATATTCTATATCGACTGCCCCAAATGGCTCTCGTCGGTGATCTACATCGGAATGGGCTGGATTTGTGTCCACGCCTTCGGCACGATACTCAGCTCGATAGGCACGGCAGGCTTTATACTTCTTCTCTCGGGCGGGATCGTATACACCGCCGGAGGCGTGGTGTACGCCTTGAAGCTCCCCGGCTTCAACAGCCGCCACCCCGCCTTCGGCACTCACGAGATCTTCCATTTGTTCGTGCTGGCGGGAAGCGTTCTGCACTTCCTTCTTATGTTTATTTATGTTAAATAAAGAAGGGACCGCCGCTTTACCGGCAGTCCCGCAGAATTCCCTCAAGCGCGCCCCAGTCCATGACCGCGCCCCCTGTTTAGTAATAAAAGCCTTCACGCCTTAACAGCTTCACAAACTCAAAAAGCTGCTTTTGTTCAATTTCAAACGGCAAAACAAACGAAAATCCTATTTCCGCTTCCTTACAGGCATTGATATTTTCTCTCATTTCCCTTATGCTTTGTCCCTTATGGTAGAAATCCGCCAGATAATCCTCCACCCCATAGGCTTCAAATTCATATGCGGAAAATTTCTCAAAGGAATATGTCAGAGCCATATCCCGTTTCAGTTTTGCGGATACGGTTATTTTATCAAACTGAATTTCAATATCACATATTCCTTTAACGCCGACAACCGGAATCGGATAGGATTCCCTTTCCCAATCCCCGTCATCGCTTTTATGGTAATGCCCGTTGTACCAGCCGGATTCCAGTTGAAATATTCTATGTAAAATAGCTTGCACGATCTCCGTTTTTTTAGCTTCTAAATGATAATAGGCAGCGTTGATTTCATTCAGCAATTCTTTATTCATCTGATTCTCCAACCGGATTATATTTTCAGAATGATTATAACACAAATAGGTGTCGCTTTTCCACTTGATTTATATCCAAAGCAGAAATAACGGGAGCGCCTCATAAAAATACGCTCCCGCTGATTTTTGATAAGGTGCCGTAACGAAGGTTTTGAAAATAAGTGGTAAAGACAATCGGTACGGTATATTGCAGAAAATCTAAAAATCATATTTGGAGGAAACTGCAATGAAATCATTATTTGAACAAATAGGTGGCACTTATACGCAGGTTGGCAATTACTTTCTACCCGATTTAAAGCTACCCGAAGAAGAAAACAAGCCTATCGGCATATAGGGACATCGGCACGCAAAATATTTAGAGCAAAATCATAAGATTTTGTATATGAGTCTGCTGACAAGCAGCAAGTTAAACAACTATCTTGCCGATATTGACGAACAGGCACAGGAACGCTTTGAAGTGCTCATAGAACAGATGAAGCAGGCACAGGGGATTACAGAACAACTAAAGGCTGAAAATGTCTGGGAATGGGTTAGACGGCTCAATAACATACAGGCGTGTGCAATGGACATTGTAAATAAAGAGATTGTTTTTGCATAATGTGTGCGGCGGGGATAAGTTCCCCGCCGCTTTTTGATAACCATTAACAGCAAACCAAAAAGGGCTCAGGGGTTTTAATTTGCTCTGTTACATAAAATCAAACAATATGGTTGCTAACACTCTCATTCCTGTTGAAATTCCTGCGAAAGTATGCTATACTCTAATATGTATAACTGTATGGTTCAAAGTGGGAGGTCACAGGAAATGGCGATCAGCTACAAGAAACTTTGGAAACTGCTCATAGATAAAGATATGAAAAAGAGCGATTTGCTTAATGCAACGGGAATCAGCCGATACACCATTAACAAGCTGAACCGTGGCGATAATGTAACCACAGATGTTTTAGTGAAAATCTGTCGTGTCCTTAATTGTACGATGGACGATATTATGGAAATTTTACCTGAAGACGAATGAATATAGAAAAGCGAGGTTTTTACTATGGCGAAAGCAGCCTCTAAACCCAAAAAGGAAATTACAATGGAAGAAGCGCTTTGGAAAAGTGCGGACAAGCTCCGTGGCTCTGTTGAGCCTGCGGAATACAAACATGTTGTCCTCAGTCTGTTCTTCCTTAAATTTGCAAGTGATAAATTTGAATCGCAGAGAAAAGCAATCTTGGCGAAATACGGAGAAAAATTTATAGATAACATTGCGTTCTATACGAAGGACAATGTTTTCTTCCTGACCGAAGAAAGCCGTTGGTCGTACATCATGGAGAATGCCAAGCAGGATGATATTGCCCTCAAAATTGACACGGCTCTCTACATGATTGAGAAAACCAATCCGGCGCTCAAAGGTGCTTTGCCAGATAACTATTATTCACGGCTTCATATTGATACGGCAAAGCTAGCTTCTCTGCTTGACGAGATTGACCGTATCAATACGGATGATGAAGAAAACGATATTATCGGTCGGGTGTATGAATACTTCCTCGGAAAGTTTGCTCTTGCGGAGGGTAAAGGCAAAGGAGAGTTCTATACGCCGAAATGTATCGTCAATCTGATTGCCGAAATGATAGAGCCGTATGACGGTATCCTGTATGACCCCTGCTGCGGCTCAGGCGGTATGTTTGTGCAGTCCATCAAGTTCGTAGAAGCACATAGCGGCAATAAGAAAAAAGTTTCTATTTATGGACAGGAGTATACCAATACCACTTTCAAGCTGGCAAAGATGAATCTTGCCATTCGTGGTATTTCCGCAAATCTCGGTGAAATGGCGGCAAATACTTTTACTAACGATCAGCACAAGGATTTGAAAGCGGACTTTATTATGGCGAATCCTCCGTTCAACCAAAAGGAATGGAGAGCCGCCAACGAACTGGAGCATGACCCACGCTGGCAAGGCTATGAAGTACCGCCAACAAGCAATGCGAACTATGGGTGGATATTGAATATTGTTTCCAAGTTGTCGCAGAATGGCGTAGCCGGATTTCTGCTTGCCAATGGCGCATTGTCTGATGATGGTACGGAACTGAAAATCAGAGAACAGCTTATTAGAAATAATCTTGTTGAAGCGATTATCATTCTTCCGAGAAGCCTGTTTTATACGACGGATATAAGCGTTACGCTTTGGATACTGAATAAAAACAAGAAAGCCCGCACAGTAGATCAGAACGGGTATCTCAAACGCTACCGCAACCGTGAGAAAGAAATTCTCTTTATGGATCTTCGTCAAATGGGTAGTCCGTATGAAAAGAAATACATAGAGCTGACAGAGGAAGATCGGGCAAAAGTGACCTCTGTTTATCACGCTTGGCAGCAGGAGGGATATGAAGAAACATATGAAAATATTCCTGAGTTCTGTTATTCTGCTTCCTTTGATGAAGTGGCAGAAAAATGCTTTACGCTTGTACCGAGCCGTTACATAGAATTTGTCAACAGGGACGAGAACATCGACTTTGATACCAAGATGAAAGCTTTGCAAGGAGAGTTGAAAGAATTACTCGTTGCAGAAGAAAAGTCCAAAGCCGACCTTCTCTCCGTCTTTAAGGAGTTGGGTTATGAAATCAAATTATAAGTCTATTGGTGAGTTAGTTGAAAGAATAGACCAACGAAATACGGACGGCTCTGTAACTAATCTGATTGGCGTCAGCATTGACAAGAGGTTTATCCCTTCGGTTGCTAATGTTATCGGAACAGACCTTACTAAATATAAAGTTATCGAAAAATATGATTTTGCAGTCAGTCTTATGCAGGTAAGTAGAGATGAAAAAATCCCCGTTGCTTGTCAAATGGATTTTGATCGAGCAATAATGTCACCCGCATATCCGATTTTCAGAGTAAAAGACACAAATGTTATTTTGCCCGAATATTTGGAAATGTGGTTTATGCGCCCTGAATTTGACCGAGAAGCATCTTTCATAGCTGTTGGTGGTGTGCGTGGCAGTATGTCGTGGGATGACTTTGCAAATATGATATTACCTGTCCCCTCTATTGAGGAACAGAGAAATATTGTTAAGGCGTATAAAACCGTTACAGATAGAATTGCGTTAAAAAAGAGGATAAATGATAATTTAGAAGCGACTATCCAAGCAATCTTCAAGTCATTGTTCATTGACTATGAAAAAACAGACTGTTCCGATTTCATCGAATTTGAGTATGGAAAATATCCTGCAAGTTGGAGTTTGGTTGACTTGGATACTGTCGTTGATGTTCGTGATGGAACTCACGACTCACCAAGTCCAACCGAATTTGGTAAATATCTCATTACTTCTCGTCATTTACTCCCATACGCTGTTGATCGTAGTGATGCGTACTTTATTAGTGAAGACGACTTCAAGAAAGCAAATGAGAGAAGTAAGGTCGAGTATGGGGATATTCTCTTTAGTATGATTGGAACAATCGGTATCATTTCTTTTATCACAGACAAAGAAATTGATTTTGCGATAAAGAATGTAGGATTATTCCGCACTTCTCAAAATCTAACAATACGATATTTCATTCTCTCGTACCTTAAAAGCAAAATCGTGGAGAACTATATTACTTCCTATATGGCAGGAAGCACGCAGTCGTATGTGAGTTTGAGTGTGCTTAGAAAGATACCTCTTATTTTGCCGACTGAAGATGTACTTCAACATTTTGAGAAACAAGTAACACCACTATATGCAAAAATGATTGAAAACACCTACGAAATCACAAAACTCAACGATCTAAAAGATGTGATAACCACAACTATGTCAAGCTGCTAAATTATCATTTAACCGAAGGGAGATGGAACAGTTATGGATACATATAAATTTTATTATGATGAGTCAGAACACAGTAGAAAAATCAACTATAATACCGTAACTGCTCCAAATTATTACGATAATTTTGTTACAGTTGTAGTTGGTTGGGCGAAAGAAAAGGAAAAAGAAGTTTTCAAGAAATATGAGGACTTTGAAAATAAATATACTGACCGTAAAGATAGAAACGGCGAATTAAAAAGTACAACTTTGAAGCAAAAGAAGCTTGAATATGGATTTGCTTCGCTCGATAAAGCCAACACACAGTTTATAATAGACTTCTTGTCTGTTTTTGATGAAAGTACCAAGCTGTATTTTTCTGTTGCGAGTAAGATAGAATATTTGGTGTTGCAGCTTTTTATAGGCTATCAGAATAATTTCGTTGTAGATGCAGATGCAGTTAAGTATTCCATTACAAAGGCTCTTGTTGTGTATCGTCCGGGGAATGTTATCAAATGTATTTATGATAATGCGGAAGAATTTGTAGAGGAATTGAAAAGATTTTTTAGAGAGCGAATTGAATGTAACCGTTCAAATATGAGTCTGAAAGAGCAGGAGAATGAAGCCTTTGAAAATATACTGTATATTTTGAACGATATTTCAGCTATTCCAGAACTGCAATGGGATTATCGTATGCCGTTTAGTGGTTTTGCAAAATACTTACAGGAAGAACATATTAAGAATTATGCCTTAGTTTTAGATAAAGAGGGAGAGCAGAACGAAGCCAGTAGGACGATGCAGGCTGCTTGCGAAATGGGACTGTCTAATGTAACAGAGGAAAATTCAAAAGATAGCTGTGGCTTGCGTATGGCAGATATGATGGCGGGTATTATTTCAAAGCTGTTAAAAGCCTTGTGTGATGAATTACACTATCATTCCATTGCAGAGGGAACGGAGAAAAAACTGTTAAATGAAAAATGGTTTCGACTTGATGAAGCACAACTGAACCTATATAAAAAGTTATATAAGATAATTTGTGAATGGGATAATGCTTGGTATAAGTCGTATGCAGGAATTTATTCCGATGACTTGGTATGTTTTATAGGACTACTTGGCTATATGGCTCATTTTGAGAACAAAGAACAGATTGTCAATGAGAAACTTGAAATGCAGGGCGAATATTTTAATGGATATGTTTGTCGGCAGTTATCCGATTATTTTAACCGCAGACGAAGTAAATTGCCGATAGACTTTATTGATGAAAATGATGGGGATTATTTTCTAAATCGTCGTGGAGCAAAAGTCTATTATGATATTACTAAGCAACCAATTCTTCAAATTGCTGAAGGTAGTCAAACGGAAATGGTTTTATCTGTTGGAATGGATAAATCGGGTATTCCATTGATTACGATTTCAAATGAGGACAATCCGATTTGTTATCGTTTGCCAGAAGAATTGAGTGATTGGGCATATACGGTTATTGGAATGGCGAATATGGGAGAGAATTTATTCCCGTCACAAGTTGTATTTACTAAAGAGAAGAACAGATATTTTGCTGATATTTTATAAAACACAGAGCGTATAAAAGGAGTGACCGCAATGGCAAATTTTAATGAACACGCATTGGAAATGTCCATAATGGAGTTGTTCAGAGACGAGGGATATGTCTATTTGAACGGCGAACAGATACATAGGGAAATCGGCGAGGTTTTGATTATAGATGATTTGAAGCAGTACCTTTTCGGGCGTTATGCCAAAGACGATATTACTCCAAGCGAGGTTGACAGCATTGTTTTGATGCTGAAAAGTATTTCGGGTACAATATATGAAGCGAACAAGGCAATTTATAAAATGCTCTGCGACGGCTTTATCTTCAACCGTGAGGACAGGACGCAAAAGGACATACATATTCAGCTTATCGACTTCGACACGCCCGAAAACAACATTTTCAAAGTTGTCAATCAGTTTGAAATTGAGGGCGTTAATAATCAGCACCGTATTCCCGACGGCATTGTGTTTCTAAACGGTATTCCGGTCGTTGTGCTTGAATTTAAGAGCGCCGTACAGGAAAACACAACGATTATGGACGCTTACAAACAGCTTACCGTCCGCTATCGCCGTGACATTCCTGAACTTTTTAAATACAACGCCTTTGTTGTAATCAGCGACGGCGCAAACAATAAATACGGCTCGTTTTTCAGTCCGTATGATTTCTTTTATGCGTGGAGAAAAATCAACTCGGAAGATAAAGAGCTTGACGGAATCAACTCCCTTGTGACAATGATGAAGGGCTTATTCCGAAAAGACCGTTTGCTTGCCGTAATCAAGGACTTTATCTATTTTCCCGACAGCTCGGATAAGGATTTGAAAATCGTCTGCCGCTATCCGCAGTTTTTCGCTGCAAACAAGCTGTTTGAGAATATCAAAGAACATATGCGCCCCGAAGGAGACGGCAAGGGCGGCACCTATTTCGGAGCGACAGGCTGTGGAAAGAGTTATACAATGCTTTTTCTCACCCGTATGCTGATGAAAAGCACATATTTCCACTCTCCGACCATACTAATTATTACCGACAGGACAGACCTTGACGATCAGTTATCCAAGCAGTTTGTAGCTTCCAAAAAGTATATAGGCGATGAAACGGTTGTAAGCATAGAATCCCGTGAGAAACTGCGTGAAGAATTGCAGGGCAGGACAAGCGGCGGCGTTTATCTTACGACTATTCAGAAATTTACTGAGGATTTGCAGCTTCTGACCGACCGAAACAATGTTATCTGCATTTCCGACGAGGCGCACAGAAGTCAGATCAATCTTGACCAAAAGGTGCGTATTAGCGAATCCGGCGTAGAACGCACCTATGGTTTTGCAAAGTATCTGCATGATTCTTTGCCTAATGCCACTTATGTAGGTTTTACGGGAACGCCCGTTAACGGCACGATTGAGGTTTTCGGCGGCGTGGTTGATTCCTATACAATGACGGAATCCGTCAAAGACGGGATTACGGTCAATCTTGTTTATGACGGACGGGCGGCAAAGGTTATGCTGGATCAGGAGAAAGTTCGCCAAATTGAAGAATACTATGCGCAATGCGAGCGAGAGGGCGCAAACGAACATCAGATAGAGGAAAGCCAAAAAGCCGTAGCGAAAATGGAGGTCATTATAGGAGATCCCGACAGACTGCGTGCCGTTGCCGAGGATTTTATAAACCATTATGAAACCCGTGTGGCGGAGGGAGCAACCGTTGCGGGCAAAGCTATGTTTGTCTGTTCCAACCGCAATATCGCTTATGATTTGTATAAAATCATTGTAGAGCTGCGTCCTGAATGGGTGAAAAAGAAAATCTCAGATGACGGAGTTGCTCTTACGGAAGAGGATAAGAAAGAGTTAAAGCCGACTTCGAAGATTCAAATGGTAATGACCCGAAACAAGGACGATGAAAAAGAACTCTATGATATGCTCGGAACAAAGGATGACCGTAAAGAACTTGATAGACAGTTCAAGAATGTTAAGTCCAATTTCAAAATTGCGATTGTCGTGGATATGTGGCTTACGGGGTTTGATGTGCCGGAACTTGACACAATTTATATTGACAAGCCCATTCAGCAGCATACTCTGATTCAAACAATATCCCGTGTCAATCGTGTTTGTGAGGGGAAAGACAAAGGACTGATCGTTGACTATATCGGTATCAAGAAGAATATGAATGCCGCCCTCAAGAAGTACACTAATTTTGAGAGTGAAGAATTTGAAGGAATAGAGCAGTCGGTAACGATTGTGAAAGACCAGTTGGAAGTGTTGGGACAGATGTTCCATAACTTTAACAGCCGTGATTTCTTTGTCGGATCGCCGACCGAACAGCTTGCCTGTCTTAACAGAGCTACTGAATATGTGCAGCTTTCAGAAGAGCTTGAAACCCGTTTTATGGCAGCTGTTAAGCGAATGAAGCAGGCGTTTAACCTGTGCAGCTCCAGTGACAAGTTCACCGATGAAGATAAGGATTATATCCATTTTTACTGCGCTGTTCGTTCTGTTCTTTTCAAGCTGACAAAGGGGGACGCTCCCGATATTTCTCAGATGAACGCAAGAGTGCGTGAAATGCTGGAGGGCGCTATTCAATCAGACGGAATCGAGGAGCTGTTTGAAACTGGCAAACATATCTCGGTCGATATTTTCAGCGACGAATATATGGATAAAATCAATGCGATACAGCTTCCGAATACGAAGATAAAGATTTTGCAGCGGCTTCTTTCACAGGCGATTGACGAGTTCAAAAAAATCAATAAGATTATGGGCGTGGAATTTGCCGACAGGCTGAAAAGAATGGTTGATGAATATAATAACCGCCGCAGGGACGAAGCATATGCAAATGAAGTCCTTGATGATGTAGCCGAACAGCTTACACAGCTTTTAGAGGAACTTAAAAGAGAAAAAGAGTCTTTTAAGGGAATGGGAATAGATTACGAAGAAAAGGCATTTTATGATATTCTGAAAGCTGTTGCAAGAAAATTTGAATTTGAGTATCCCGATGATAAGATGATTGAACTTTCTAAGAGAATTAAGAAAATAGTGGACGATAAGGCACGATATACAGACTGGTCAACCCGTGACGATATAAAAGCAAATCTGCAAGTGGATTTGATTATCCTGCTTGATGAATTTGATTATCCTCCGGTAACCATCGATGATGTTTACAAAGAGGTGCTGGAACAGGCGGAGAACTTCAAGAAATATGCGAACTGAGTAAAAAGACACAAATTCCAAACTGTGGAGTAAATGAATTTGCGAAGAAAACCGCATTTTATTATCTTTTTCGCTATACCTAAACTAAATAGTATTCCCCTATTTCTGAAAAATATTCAAAACCCGCCGAAAAAATCTTGATTTTCGGCGGGTTTTCTGATATAATGTAATTCCTCTTCAATGAGGCGTAACAACTGAATACGATGTTAAATTAAGAATGTGGCTAAGTTACCTAATGCTAGCGGTATGCTAAGAGAAAATACCGCCGTCTGCACTCTATGCTTTTTGGTACTGTCAGCGAGTGAACGGATGAACAAACAGTCCCGTCTTTGAAATTCAAAGCCGATACATAGAACATCATTTTGAAGCGAGAGCAACGCTCCCACCGATTTTTGATGTCTCTGTGTATCGGCTTTTTTGTTTTGCCGATTAACAACTGAATGACCGTCTGAATGGGATATGATTTTGCGATGACCTCTCTTTCGGAGAGTGAGCGAAACAACGCCGCTGAAAACAGGGGCAGGAACGACATTCAGGGAGAACGGCTAAGAGAAAGTTGATGTCCACAGGAATAGCGAGCATCGGATTGTGACCCCCACAATCCAAATCCACAGCCTAAAGGCGTGTGGACTAACTCAGGGGAACACCCCTGAATGCCCCTAAAAAAGATAAAACACAAGAATGGAGATGATATTTTGAACAAAGAAAACAACAAAAAAGTGCGTATCAAAGTACACTTATCCGAAGAAGAAAACGAAAAATTGAAACGCTGTTCGGTAGCGTGCGGGCTGTCCCAAGCAGAATTTATCCGTCAGCTTTGCAAAGGTAAAACACCGAAACGGAAACCCGAAAAAGAATTTTGGGAGCTGTTGAGTACCCTCTATTCCGTCCATAACGGCTTTCAGAAATATGCCAAATACGAGCCGTCCGCTTTGGAAATCTGCAAAGAAATTGAAAGTCTGATCCTCGATTTACAGGAGGCGGGATAATGGCAACAACAAGTCTTTGGCATATTGAAGGTAGGCTGAAAGACCTGATTGCCTATGTGGAAAATCCTGAAAAGACAAGAGCAGATAATCCGAACTTACAGCCGCTGTGGGATATATTTTCCTATGTCAGCCGCCCCGAAGCCACCGAGAATAGCGAGTATGTTTCTGCTATAAATTGCTTAAAGGAAATTACCTTGCGGCAGATGGTTCTCACCAAAAAGCAGTACGGTAAAGAAAACGGATATATTGCTTGGCACGGCTATCAGAGTTTCAAACCCGATGAGGTTACGCCCGAACAGGCGCACCAAATCGGCTTGCAGACCGCAAAAGAAATGTGGGGTGATAGGTATCAGATTATCGTTACTACTCACCTTGACAAAGACCATCTGCACAATCATTTTTGCTTTAATTCGGTTTCCTTTCTTGACGGAAAGAAATACAACTATTCCAAAACAGAGCAGCGGAAACTCCGTGATGTTTCCGACAGAATATGTATAGAAAACGGCTTATCCGTTATAGAAAACCCGCACAAAGCGCCATCAAGACAGGTATGGCTTGATGAGAAAAGCGGCAAACCGACAAGGTACAATGTCTATCGTGAAGATGTAAAAGAGGCAATCAATTTCAGCCGCCGCCCCTACTATATGGAGGATTATTTGCGGCGGAAAGGATATATCACCGACTTTACGGGAAAGCATTGGAAGATACGATTGCCGCAATACGAGCATTTCACAAGGTTAGATACGCTTGATAAAAGGTGGACGCCCGAAAATATTCAAAGGACAATGGGCGCATACGCTTCCTTCGGAAACCGCAGAGCTACAATCAATTATCCGCCCCAAATGCCGCAGGACTTACGGGACTGGTTTCAGCCCTTTCAAAGGACAAGCCATATCTACAAGCTGTATCTGCACTACTGTTATTTACTCGGTTATTTGCCTAAAAATACGGATTACAAGCCTACAAGTCCGTATCTAAAAGAGGACTTGCGAAAGCTGGACGAGTTTTCCGAACAGGTGCGGTATATGAGCAAATACGGCATTGAAACGATTGAAGATTTGTATGCGGACAAAGATAAGTTGCAGGGCGAAATGGATAAGCTGATCGCCTATCGTACTAAACTGCAAAACAAAATCCGCAGAGCAACACCCGCCGAAAAAGAAACCTTGAGAGAAGAAAAATCCAAGGTTACGGAGAGGATAACAGAACTTAGAAAACAACTGAAACTGAACAGAGGTATTGAGGAACGGTCGGTTAAAATACAGGGGAAAACAGATATGCTTTATGCCAATGAATACAGAGCCAAAGAGGCTGAGCAGAACAGAAACTCACAGAGAAGGGAGAGAAACGAGCGATGACAGACAAAGAAAAAAGCTTAGCGGAAATTCTTGCAAAATTAGAGAAAGACCGTCCCGAAATAGACCGTATCTTAAACCGCCCCGCCATCATTGATGCGGGCAGGAAACAGAAAGCCTTATGCCGTATTCCTGCCGATGCAGATTTTACGGCAAAGGACGGAAATACGGAATATGAAGTTGCGGGGCATTTCTGCTCTTGCACAGACGAATTTCTGCTAAATACAATTATCCAAAAGCTCGGATACAATTACGGTCAGGATTAAAAGTTACCGCTTTAAAGCGTTGAATTAAGACTTCGGATATGGTATAATACAGATACGCAATATACTGTATCTGATTGTCGGAAAGGAGTTATTTTGAATAACAGACAATCAGAACAGAACAAAATCACCGCCCTTTACTGCCGGTTAAGTCAAGACGACGGGCGTGAGGGCGAAAGCAATTCAATCGTCAACCAAAAGGCGCTGTTAAAAGAATATGCAAGAAAGCACGGCTTCAAACATCTGCAATTCTTTGTGGACGACGGGTATTCGGGTACGAGCTTCGACCGTCCGTCTTTCAGGGAAATGGAACAGTTGATTGAAAGCGGCGGAGTGAGTACGGTTATCGTCAAGGATATGTCTCGGTTAGGGCGAAATTATCTGCAAGTGGGAATGTATACCGATATTATATTTCCCGAAAATGATGTGCGGTTTATCGCTGTCAACGACAATGTAGATTCCGCCGTACAGACAGAATTTGATATGACGCCGATCCGCAATTTCTGCAACGAGCTTTATGCCAGAGATACCGCAAAGAAAATCAAGTCCACTTTCCGAATGAAAGGAGAAAGAGGAAAACATCTGACCACCAATCCCCCTTTCGGGTTTGTTAAGGATACCGAGAATAAAGACAAGTGGCTGATAGACGAAGAAGCGGCAGAAACGGTACGGTATATCTTCAAACTGTGCTATGACGGACTTGGACCTACGCAGATTGCAAAGAAGCTGAAAGCGGAAAAGGTGCTGACTCCCACGGCGTACAAGGCGCAGAAGGACGGGAAATTACTTCCCGCCGAGCCGTATAAATGGACGCAGAAAACCGTTGCAGGAATTTTAGAGAAGCTGGAGTATATCGGGCATACCGAAAACTTTAAGACTGCCTCTAAAAATTACCGAAGCAAAAAGCGTGTATGGAACGACAAGGAAAAACGCCGAGTATTTGAAGATACTCACCCCGCTATCGTAGACAGGCATATCTTTGAAACGGTGCAGGAAATCCGCAGACATAAACGCCGACCGACTGCAACGGGAAAAATCAGCATCTTTTCGGGCAAAGTATTCTGTGCAGACTGCGGGGCAAAGCTGCATTTCCATACCTCTCATTCTCACGAGGAACGGCAGGAAAGTTTCACCTGTGCGAATTACCGAAGCAATACAGGCAGTTGTACGATTCATTATATTCGGGCAGTTACCTTAAATCGGCTTGTATTTCGGCACATTCAGGGTGTACTATCGTATATTCAGCAGTTTGAAGCGGTCTTTGTCAAAAAGGAAATGGAAAAAGCCAACGCTGAACGCCTGATGTCGGTGGAAAAAGCAAAGGTGGATATTGTAACGCTCAAACGCAGAGATGAGGACTTGGATACGCTTTTCAAGCGAATCTACGAGGATATGGTTTCGGGAAGGATTTCGGCGGAACGGTTTGACAAGCTTTCTTTCGAGTACGAAACAGAGCAGAAGAATGTCAAGGCGGCAATTCTTGATTTACAGGAACTGATTGAAAGCGGCGAACAGGAACAGCACGACCTTCAGCAGTTTTTGAAGAATGTACGCAAGTACACCGATCCCGAAGAACTGACCGCTGAAATCCTGAATGATTTGGTTGACAAAATCATGATACACGCTCCCGACAAGAGCAGCGGACACAGAAAACAGAAGATTGAAATTTACTACAAGGCTGCGGGCATTATCAATATAGCTGACGAGGACTGCGTTGCCCTTGACGGCAGACTTGGTATGCAAAACCGAAAGAAGAAAACAGCCTGACAACGCAAAGAGGCGGCACAGCCTTTCAGCTGCACCGCCACCTTACATAAAACTTCGTTATCGCACCTCGGCTTTACCGCGTCTCCCCTTTTTTATTTACGCACAGGTTTTGAACGGTATTTTGCTTTTCCGATAAATATGATTCCGGCGGAAAGAAGCAAATAAAGAACTGTCGTGACCTGATAATAATTCAGGCGGGCGCCGAATACAGGAACCGTCCGGAAATCCACCAGATTCCACACAGCCACCGAATTCAACGGCATGTAGCTGTGTATCTGCGCTATTACGCGCCAGTAATCAGGCACATCCAAGACCATCGACAGCAGCATTATCACTACCATTATAAGCATGGACGCCACGGCATTTTTAAGATATTCCGACAGCAGCATGGTAAATAAACTGTGCAGCGCCGACACGAGAAGCGCCGTTCCAAAAACTATCAGAAACATCTGCCCTATGCTCAGCGCGTAGGGAGAATTTGAGATTATAGGCTGAATATCCGCACTAAAACCTTCTATTCCCTGAATTCCTCCCCTGATAGCGAAGGTAATTATATAAAGCAGGATCAGACAGCCTGTTCCGAAAAGCGTTCCTGTAATCATTTTCGCAGTGTAAACGGGAATCTTTCCGTTTCGTGAGCATAAAATAAGCTGATCGGTTCCGCTTCTGCTCTCGTCGGCGAATACTCCCGACAGACAGCTCGCCACCAGAATCATTACGATCGCTCCGATCGTCGCTCCTATCTGAAGGATCTCCTCCCAAAAAAGAGCGGCTTTATATGTAAACGGCGTTTTCACCTTACCGACCTTATTGCTCCAGTAAGACACCTCCTTACTGCTAAGGTGAAAATCCCATTTCGCTTCCTCGACAATATTGCTTTTCCATGCCTGATATAAAGTTTCCGCATCGGCATTCTCTGTATTATCTCCAAAAACATCCCTCAGCAAAGTATAGATCGCTTTATATTTCTCCACATTTTCTGCGGACGCATGAACCGCTTCTCTTATAAAAGCGTCGTCAACCACTCTTCCGTTATGGACCATAGCGTTTTTCTTATCCTCCATAAGCATCTCATAACCGCTCATTTCGTACTCCACTATCTCATTGCCATTCTCGTCAATAAAAGTACTTCTGTGCGTCATCGTCAGAGAAAACACACAGCTGAAAATCTGAAGCAGAAGCGCCACCGCCAGCGATATTTTTACCATTTTCTTCTGCCAAAGCTTTTTCCATTCATATTTTATAAGAACACCTAAATTATTCATCTTCCGCTTCCTCCTCAAACTGCTTCATATAAAAATCCTCTAAGTCTCCTTTTTCACCGCTCCAGACGCCGTTATATATGAGCTGTCCGTTCTTCATCATAAGAATGCTGTCTGAAATATGTTCAATGTCGGATACAATATGTGTTGACAGGACGACGACCGCGTCCTTTCCGTAATCCGCGATAAGATTGCGGAAACGCACCCTTTCCTTCGGGTCAAGTCCTGCCGTCGGCTCGTCCAGAATCAGAATTTTCGGATGATTGATAAGCGCCTGCGCGATTCCGAGCCTCTGCTTCATTCCTCCCGAATAGGTCTTGACCTTCTTATCCGCCGCGTTTTCAAGCGCCACAAATTTTATAAGCTCTCCGACCCTCTCCTTGGCGTAGGTTTTTCTCAAACCCTTGAGCGCCGCCATATACATCAGGAAATCCTTTCCGCTGAATTCGGGATAATAACCGAAATCCTGCGGCAGGTAGCCGAGCATACTCCTGTATTCCTCCGTCGATACGTCAAGCCCGTTAAACGATATGCTTCCGCCCGTGGGCTGCAATATTCCGCATATCATTCTCATAAGCGTTGTTTTTCCGGCTCCGTTCGCGCCCAGAAGCCCGTATATCCCCTTCCCGAGTCTCAGGCTCATCCTGTCGACCGCTATTTTGTTCCGATACTGCTTGGAAACCCTGTCAATAATCAACTCCATGATATTCTCTCCTCTGTCATTATTTTGCGCTTTGCGCGCCGATACTTATACCCGG
>ERZ777011.1771-NODE-1771-length-20658-cov-16.642431_pt1 | contig 20658 bp, 25 predicted proteins | sample MGYA00374964_ERZ777011 | MGnify/ENA primary metagenome ERZ777011 (study PRJEB29310, sample SAMD00008975) | mouse gut metagenome | study: EMG produced TPA metagenomics assembly of the Metagenome analysis of fecal microbiota from mouse which was promoted... | reverse complement strand
GGATAAACCGATACAAGGCTTTGCCGGCTGCACTGTCAACGAGCACGGGGAGGTAAAGGTAAACGGAAAGCTGCAAAAGCCCTCCGCAAACGGACGCGGCTACCTCAAAGTATTTTTACCGACGGAGGGAGGGAAACGTACCTCCCGACCCGTCCACCGGCTCGTGGCGTGCGCTTTCCTCGATAATCCCGAGGGGCTCCCGGTCGTCAATCATATAGACGGCGACAAGCACAACAACAATGTGCAAAATCTCGAGTGGGTAACATACCAAGAGAATAGCCGCAAAGCGCTGGAGCTTAACGCAAGGGAGCGCAAGCCGGTGGCGCGCCTCACCAAAAACGGAAAGGTGGGAGCGGTATTTGTATCAATCGCAGCCGCAGCGAAATATTACGGCTGTAACTACCGGAGCCTTTTTGAGGCGGTAAAGAACGGAACACCCTACAAAGGGCACCTATGGCGGCACTGCCGTATCGACATCATACTGGAGGAGTAAATGGACGTTAAACAATGGCTTTTGCGAGCCTATCGCATAGACCAGCAGATACAAAGCAAAAACGAGCAAATCGAGATGTGGGAAACGCTCGCGCAGAAAGTTACGAGCGACCCCTCGGCACTGCCGGGCGGAGGCGGCGGGTACTCCAGCAGGGTGGAAACGTATTGCATAAAGATAGCGGACGCACAGGCGGAAATCGAGCGCCAGCGCGACGAGCTTATCAGTGTGCGCCGTGAAATAGAGGAGGCAATCAACAAGGTGCAAAATGTAACGCTGCGGCTCTTACTGGAGCAACGCTATTTGCTTTGCAAAGGCTGGGAGGACATAGCGGAGTTTATGGGGTACTGCGTCGAGTACGTCAAGAGGGACATACACAGGCAAGCCCTCCGCGCAGCTCGTGAAATTATAGCCCCCTAAATATTCACTTTTACCCTTTTTTATCTTGCCAAAATGCAATATAATGTACAATGTGCTCAAGCACAAATCCCGCGGGGCGACCGAGAGGCGCGGGAAAACTGTTTGATTTCGCCGTCGGTATGTTCATTTTGGTAAAAACCTCCTTAAAAGATTATACGCGACTTGCAAGGCGGGACGGTTTAACAGTTTTACCTCCGCCGAGCAAATCCACGTCAAGGCTCTACCGTCCGGTAGGGCTTTTATTATGGGGGTTACAATGGACGCACGCAAAAACAAACAAAGGCGGCAGCAGCAAAATGAATACTACACCTTAAAAGAGATTGAGCGGCTCGTTGAGCAACTCAATTACGAAACGGTAAAAATCGAAATCGTTATGCCGCACGATAAGGTGCTTATGCTCGAAAAGACAAAGCACCGACCTATCGGCTTTTGACGTAAGCGGTAAGCCCGGCAGCCGGGCGGCGGGCAATAGCTCGCAATACAAGGGGCAGCACCTTGACCGCTTGCCAAAGGGAGCAACGGCGCGGGTAGCGCTGGAGGGAAAGCAGACAACAACATAATTAAAGAGGCGGCTTTTGAGGGTTTCGTCGTTGTCAATCAATCTATACCACGCAGGAGGTACACAATAGAACAGTAAGGAGGTACAACATAGTGGGACATAGTAAACTCACCGACAAAGAGAAAAAGCAAATACTGGCTCACTATGTGGAAACGCAAAACTATTCGGAAACGGCACGCTTAACGGGTGTATCAAGGGCAACCGTGCAGCGTGTCGTTAAAAATATGCCCAATGTGAGCGAAAAAGTGCACCAAAAAAACGAGCAAAACACCAAGGACGTGCTGGGCTATATGCAGACGCAAAAGGAAACCGTTTGCAAGCTCATTACGACGTACCTTTCTGCTATGCTCGACCCCGAGAAAATCAAAAAGGCAAACGTGGTGCAGCTCGCCACAGCGCTGGGCATATTGATTGATAAGTTTACGACGCAGGACGAAAAGCCCGCGGATACCTCACTTATGGAGGCGCTGCTCAATGCGGTAAAGGGAGGCGGCAATGGTGATACAGTTTAGTGAAAAGCAGCTCGCGCTTATACGGCGCCCGTTTATTGACGGCAGCCTCGAGGTAAACGAGGGGACGCCGAGGAGCGGCAAGACAACCGCCGGAGCTTTCAGAGCGGCGCGTTACTATATAGAAACGCAAGACCGCGACCACCTCGTACTCGGATATAATCACGAACAGGCTTTCAAGCTGTTTATAGACTGCGACGGTATGGGGCTGCTCCACATATTCGCCGGTAACTGCCGGATACGGCACGACCCCGATTATGGGGATTTCCTCGGAGTTACCACTCCGGACGGACGCGGCGGCAGCACTGAAAAGCGTATATTTTACAAAGGTGGCGGCAAAGCAGACAGTTACAAGTCTTTTCAAGGCTTGAGTTTCGGCTCCGTCGTCTTTTTGGAAATAGACCTCTTGCACTCAAACACGTGGCAAGAGGCTTTCCGTCGTACTATGGCAGCGCGCAAGAGGTGGCACCTTGCAGACCTCAACCCGCCGAGCCCGCAGCACCCCGTTATTAAAGATGTATTCGAGGCGCAGCGGACTATATGGCAACACTGGACAATGGACGACAACCCGATACTCACGCCGGAGCGCAAGCAAGCCCTTTACGAGCAGCTCAAGAAAAGCCCGTACTTGTATGAGCGCGACTGGCTGGGGCACCGCTGTATCCCGCAGGGCGTCATATATTCTATGTTTTCCCAGCGCGAGAACGTCAAGGCAAAGCTCGAGGGTGATATTGTGGAAATGTATTTCTCGGGCGACGGCGGACTATCGGACGCGACGAGCGTATGCTGCAACATAGTTACCCGCGACAGTAAGGACGGCAAGCCTATTTATCGGCTTTACCGCGCCGCCAATTACTACTATAGCGGCAGCGACACGGGCACCGTCAAAGCTATGAGTGTACAAGCGCGAGAAATCGCCCTCACGTTCGTGCCGTGGTGCCGTAACAAATTCGGACGACGGGAAACGTGTTTGCTCATAGACCCCGCTTGCAAGGCGCTACGCGAGGAGTTAAAGCTCTACGGGCTGGACGCAAGGAACGCCGACAACAACGGGCACGAAATCGCCGGGAATTCCAAAGGTATAAAGGTCGGTATTGAGCGCGTGCAGTCCTCTATCGAGGAGCGCCGGCTCTTGTGGCTTGATACCGAGGAGTACGGGCATTATGATTGTTTCCGAGAGCTGGGGCTTTACGTGCGCGACCAGCACGGCAACCCGGTTGACGCATACAACCACGCAATGGACGATATGCGTTACGGGCACAATTATTTTTATAAGCATTACATCAAATAGGAGGCTCGGCAAATGGGCTTATTTGAAAAAATCAAAGGAGCGTTCGGTAAAATGGGCGGAAAATTTGCAGCACCGCAGACGGTGAAAGACATTTTCGACATAAACGGCGTGCCCAGCTTTCGACAATTTTATGAAAGCGGGATATTGATATGGAAACGCATATACCGCGGTTACTATTCACAGTGGCACGACGTCAAGGCTCCGACCATAAACGACAGCGGCGCAAAGCGTCGGCGTGATACACTCAACGCCGGCAAAGCCGTTTGCAGTGAACTGGCGGGGCTTATATGGGCAGAGAGGTGCAGCGTCGGAGTATCGCGCAAGGATTACAAAGCAGACGAAAAGCACCCCGACAAGCTGGCGGCGTTCGTTGAGCACGTGCTTAACGAAAACAATTTCAACACAAAAATGCGCGAGCATATCGAGCAAGTTATGGCGCTGGGCGGCGGCACCTTAAAAACGTGGTGCGACATCAAAAAGGACGAAAACGGCGCCGACATCAAAGGCTCGGAAAAAATCAAGGTCGGCTATGGTATGGCAGACCAATTCGTCCCGCTTGCGTGGAACAACGCCGAGGTTACGGAGGGCGTTTTTATTTCCCGCGAGGCGAAAGCCGGATACTATTACACAAGGCTGGAGTTCCACCACTGGGACGGCAGCGAGTACGTTATAAGCAATGAGCTATACCGTCATAAAATCGGCAGCTCGGAAAATCAAGACATATTCGGGGAGCGCGTGCCGCTCAATGAGTTATACGTAAACCTTTCCAGCGAGGCAAAGGTAAGCGGCTTGCAAAGGTCGCTTTTTTCGTATTATCGCACGAACATAGCAAACAACCTCGACGACAACAGCCCGCTGGGGGTAAGTATTTACGCAAATGCACTCTCAACGCTTAAAGCGCTGGACGTTTGTTTTGACAGCTTTGTGCGCGAGTTTACGCTGGGCAAAAAGCGCATAATCGTGCCGTCGTCCGCTATCAGATACGTAAACAACCCGGACACCGGGCAGCGGTGCCGCTATTTCGACGCCGACGACGAGGTTTACGAGGCAATGGACACGGACGACCTCGAGAGCTTGCAAATCAAGGACAACACGGTGGAGCTACGCGTCGAGGAGCACGAGGCGGCAATCAACGCCTTTCTCGGTATCCTTTCCTTTCAGCTGGGGCTCTCGCCCGGCACTCTTACCTTTGACAAGGTGGAGGGGCTCAAGACTGCTACCGAGGTTATCTCGGAAAAATCCAAGACCTACAAGACGGTAAAACAACATCAAAGCAGCGTCGAGGAGGCAGTCAAAAAGCTGGTGCGCAACATCATAGACGTGGCAATCCTTTACGGCATAGAGTACGAGGGCGAAAGCGTCGAAAGCCTCGCGGCTGGCGGGTACGACATTGCAATCTTTTTCGACGACGCTATTATCCAAGACCGGCAAACGAACATCAACGAGGGAGTGCTGCTTGTGAGCAATTCGCTTATGAGCAAAAAAAAGTTTATGACCGATAAACTCGGATACACTCCGGAGGAGGCGGACGCGGAGCTCGGACAAATAGCTGCAGAAAGCAATATCACCGGCGCCACGATAGACTTTTCAACGCTATTCCCGAAAGGGGGTAGTTAATGGCAGGGCTGCCTCGTGATTTCCTCGAACAGCTGGCGCAGCCGCTTATCGACGTATATACCAGTATAGAGGACGAGCTTATCCAAAACATTGCAAAGCGTTTTAATACCGGCAAGGGATTGACGACGCAAGAGTGGCAGCTTAAAAAGCTGGCAGAGCTCGGCGGGCTCACGCAAGACAATATCAAAACTATTGCCAAGTATGTGGGGCAAGTGCCGGAGCTGGTACAAACCGCGCTCGAAAGTGCAGCCTTTCAAGCACTCAAAGAGCTTGAGCCGCAATTCGCGGAGGCGGTGAGGCTGGGATACCTAAACCCGACCGATACGCCGCTTATGAGCGAAAGCGTCAAGCAAGCAATATCAAACTATGCAAAGCAAGCGCTGGACGATTTCAACCTCGTAAACACTACAATGCTTAACAGCTCGCTGGACGCATACCGAAAGGGTATTGCAAACACTGTCAGCGCCGCGACATACGACAGCGCCCAAAAAACTATGAACGTGGCAGCCGGTGAGGTCGTTACTGGAGTAAAGAGCCGACAAAAAGCACTCTCGGACGCAATCAAGAAAATGGCAAACGAGGGTATAACAGCCTTTTACGATAGAGCCGGGCGCAAGTGGTCGCCCGAGGCTTATGTCAATATGGACATACGAACGACGGCAACAAACACCGCCCACGCGACAACCTTTGCAAAATGCGACGATTACGGGCTTGACCTTATAGAGATAAGCTCGCACGCCGGCGCTCGTCCGAAATGTGCAAACGACCAAGGCAAGCTATTTTCACGGTCGAATAAGAGCGGCACCGTCCGCGACGGCAACGGGCAAAGTATTACATATTACCCGTGGAGCTCGAGCAGCAACGGCGCCCCCGACGGTATCCTCGGTATCAACTGCGGACATTTTGCAAGCCCGTTTTTCCCCGGCTTATCGTACAAGCGCAGCGAGGAAACGCAAGACTTTGAAAAGAACGCCAAAGAGTACGCGCAAAGCCAGCAGCAGCGTGCGCTCGAGCGCGACGTCAAAGAGGCAAAGCGTGAGGTTATGGCACAAAAAGCGGCGGGAAATCAAGCAGCTTACGAGGAGGCGGCGGCAGCGCTCAAAGCCAAACAAGACAAATACAAGAGCTTTTGCTCGGATACCGGCAGAACACCTCGAAATGACCGCTTGCAAGTCAATGGATACGACCGCAGAACTGCGGCGGACGTTGCCAAGACAAACAGAGAGGCGGCGGAGCGCTTAAAGCGTGAGGCGGCGGGCGGCTTGACAAAAGAGCCCGAAAAGCCTATAATAAAGACCGACAAAGTAAAAGACGCTTACGGTGCAGAGCGCGCAAGGGCGGTCGGCGAGCAAGTGGCAAATGCGCCGCCTATTTTCGGCGAGGTATGGAACAAGTACGCGGATAACATAGGCTTTGATAGTACGACTTACCGCGGCACTGCACACTATAGCCCGGCGTCGGGCAAAGTGAGCCTCAACCTTGAGCGGGACGCACTGGGTACCGCGCACAAGCCGGCTTATGAAACTACTTTCCACGAGCTGGGGCACCTTTTCGACCATAACGCTGGCGCAGACGGTTACGGCTCCCGCTTTTTTGCAGCGTCGGGCAGATATTCCGGCGGCATATTCAGCAGCACCATAAAGGCGGAGGTGGAGGCTTATACCAAAGCCGTGCAAGAGCGTTTACGTGCGGAGGCGGTGGCAAAAGGGCTCAAGGCGTCAAGTGTGCTCATAGGCGACGCGAGGCGAGCTATTCGCTCCGAGATATGGGGGCTTGCGAAAACTCACGGAGCAATCGCCACGGGCGACATTTCCGACATTTTCGAGGGAGCTACTCGCGGAAAGATTACCGGAACAGCAGGGCACGGAGCAAGCTACTGGAGCAGCCACGACGTAAGCGTGGAGGCGTTCGCGGAAATGTTCAGCGCGTCAATATGCAATCCGGCGTCGCTTGCGCAAATACAACACTTTTTCCCGCAGTCATACAACATCTTTTTGCAGATACTTAAGTCTATGATATAGGAGGTTAAGACAATGGCAGACGAGTATATCGACCTTTTAATGCAATATCAAGATAAATTCGGGGAGCCTTATTTGCTTAATCCCGAGTATCAGACCGACGAGGAGGTTATCGCCGGCATAAAGCAGTGCCTTGAAACCGGAAAACCCCGGCAAAAGGATAGCGGCAGCGACACGATAATATAAGCGAAAGCTCACCAATTTGGTGGGCTTTTTTCATACCGTTATATCAGCACCACGCGCAGCACCGCGGCGGTGCTTTTATATTGCCCTCGATATGGCGTAAAACTACCGAAAAATACGCGAGGCGCCAAGCGACACGAACGCAAATTCGCCCACTCTAAAGGCGTAAAAGAAAGGAGTAGATTATGGACAGAAAGACAATCAGAGCAATTCTCGCAGACGAAACGCTCGACGAGAGCGCAAAGGTGAGCAGACTTTTGCAAATGCACCACGACGAGGTGGCAGACATCAAAAGCGGGCTCAAGACGGACGAGGACGTAAAGGCTGCCGTTGCGGAGGCGTTAAAGAACGCACCCAAGGCGGTAAAGGTAGAGGAAACCGAGGAATACAAAAAGCTGCTGCAAGAGCTTGACGACTACAAGTATAGAACGGAGCTCACGGCGCAACTCAAGGGTGCCAAGGTAAAAGATAAATTCCTCGCCGACGTTATCGCCAAAATCAAACGCGACGAAAAGCTGGACGAACAGCTCCCGAAACTCCGCGAGGAATTCGGCGAGTATTTCGACGAGGGCGCGCCTCAACCGCAACCGCCGGCTCCCAAGCCCGTATTTAGCGGCGACCCGCAGCCCACACCCCCGGGTGCACAACCCAAACCTATACCGAAATTATTTTAATTAAAAAGGAGTAACAAAATTATGGCAAGAATTGAAACTCTCGCTATTTTAGCGAGCAACACGGGCAACGACTACCTCGCAGAAAAGTACGGCGTGGTTATTGACAACATCAGCAACGGCACGATTTCATCCCAGCTCAAAAACAAGGATTTGAGCGGCGACCCCTCCACGGGCTCCGTTGAGGCAAAGCGTTTTTGCAACAGCAAGGCAAATCCCTACGGCACCGCAAGAGCGGGAGGCAAGGGCGACAAGCTCAAAGCTAAACCCGTAACCGTTGCAATCGACACCAACGAGGAAATTATCGAGGAGGTCGAGGAAAAAGACGTATCTTTGTACGGCGTCGAGGGGCTCGTTTCCCGCCGCGTGAGCAATCACGAAATGGTTATGAAAAAGAGCCTCGAAAAATCTTTCTTTACGTGCGCCGCTGCGCACTGCGAAGTATTCACTACCAAAGAAACCGCTATCGAAAAAATCGTCGAGGCGGCGGTGCAGCAGGTCGAGAATACCAAAAACGAGTACGTGGACGGTGTGCCCCGCGAGTACATCTCGGTTACACTCAATACCACGGCTTACGGCGAACTCGCCGAATATTTCGACAAGGTGCAAAACCCCGGCGATTACAACACGGCGACCGGCAAGGTGCGCGTTTTCCATAACGTAAAATGCTACAGCAGCACCGACTTGCCCGCCGGCGTAAAGTTTATCGTTATGGTGGACGGCGCCGTCGCGCAGCCCGTAAAAGCGAACGTATGCAACGCCGCAAAAATTCCTTTCTCGGACGCTTACGGTTTCGGCGTTTTCTACTATCACGGCGAAAAATCGGTTATGCCCGACCTTACGCTCACTTATACCGACGGCGTGCTCAATGCAACGCTTAAGGCGGGCGCGGACGCAACCCATACCGCTGCGGTGGTTGATACGCTCAAAGGCGCAAAATACTACTACAAGGCGGGCGCTACCGTAACCGCTCCCGCGGTCGGTGAGGAATTCAAGGCAACCGGTTTTACCGCGTGGGACGGTGAGGAGGAGCTTGTTTGCGCGAGCGGCAACAAAATTGTGATTGTCGAGGTCGTGCAGGGGCTTAAAACCGAAACCGTCGCAAGAGTTACCGCCAAACTCGACGCAGTGGTCGGCGCTTAATGGCGTACATTGATTACAAGTATTACTCGGAGCAGTACGTGGGGGAGCCTCTCGACGAGGAGGCTTTCCCGCGCTATTTGCGGCGCGCGGAGGAGGTTATCGACAGTATAACCCGGTACGCCGTAAAGCAGAAAGGGCTTGCGTCTTTTGACGCTTTCGTACAGGAACAAGTCAAGACTGCGACGGCTGCGCAAATCGAGTATTACGTTATCAATGGGCTTGAGGTCGCCACCGACGGAAAGCTGCCCGAAAGTTTTACGGTCGGCAAGGTGTCGGTTACAACCGGCGGCGGCAGTGCTGGAAATGGCGGACGCAGCAATGCGGTGGCGCCGAAAGTACGAGCGGCTCTCGAGCAGACCGGGCTACTTAATAGAGGGGTGGGCGTATGTTAAGACCTATCCCGCTGCGAATTCTTAAGACCGCGGCGGTGCTTACCGTGCCGCAACAGGTGGAAAGGTGGGGCAAAGTTACACCAAGCACGACAAACCTTTCTAAAACCCACTTGCAAGCCTCCAATGCGGTAAAAAGAACAAAGGACAGCCGCGAGGTCGTGCTGCGAGCAATCCTTTTTTATGACACAAAAAACAGCTTACCGCGTGGCGTCGATTTTAACGCCTTGAAAACACAAGCGGACGAGGCGGGCGGGTGTATGACCCTCGATATAGAGGGGCTTACGTACACCGTTGAAACGGTGGAGCCTATCCCGGACGACTGCGGCGGTATTCACCATTACGAGCTCGGGCTTGTATAGGAGGCGGTTATGGCGGGCGTAAAAATTGACTTTGACGCAAAAGCAATTCGCGCAAGGGTGCAAAAGGGTATCGACAAATCAGTGGCTCCACTAATGGAGCAAGTGCTCAAAGATAGCAATTACTATTGCCGACAAGACCAAGGCACGCTAATAGCGAGTAGTCAAACAGCGAGCCGCCCAGCCGACGGCGTTTTAATATGGAATACCCCATACGCTCGGCGCGTTTATTACGTGGGTGTCCCCAGTAAAGACGTAAACAAAAACGCGGAGCTTATGTGGTTTCACAAAGCGCAAAGCGTACACGGCAACGAGTGGGCAGCGCTCGCACAAAAGACTATCAAAAAGGAGGTGTAAACGGTGGACTGGATACTGGACGCAATTATCGACGAAATCGAAAAAAACCTCAAACTCTACAGCAGCGTAAAAGTGGGCTCGCTCCCGCAGCGCGGCGGTATAGCTATGTATATCGGGGCGGGCTCGCCGCAATCCAAGTATATGGATAAAGCGACGCTCAATACGCTATACGCAACAGCAAACGCAAAACACAAAGACCAAAGGCAAGCCGCCGCAGCACTTGAAAAAATACACTCACACCTTAATGGCTTAAGTGTTTATCCGAGTGGGGTGCACGACGGGAAAAGCTGGCAGATTACCGATATTTCCACGTCGTCCGCGCCTAACTTTATAGGACAAGAGGGCGACGGGCAGCACCTTTACGGCTCGATTTTGCAAATCAAATTTTATTATGGAGGCTAATACAGTGAACAATTTTTTAACTATGTACGGCGTAAGCGCGGAAATCGACACCGCGGAAAGCGGCGCAACAACGGAAAACTGGGCAGTGCTCGGCGAGGGTATCGAAAACCTCGCGGAGGCTCTCAACGAGGTAGTGTATTCCGGTTTCTACCTCCACAACGGAGGCTATGGCAATTCGGAGGTTACGGGTATGCAGCCCGTCGTAACTATGAGCGGTAAGCGTATCGTCGGCGACGCGGCACAGGATTACCTTTTCAATCCCGACCGTAAATACGGGCTCGGTGAAAAACGCAAATCCAAGCTCAAGCTCACGACCGCAAGCAAAGACGGCGACGTGGTTATCACGTGCCCCGTTACTATTGCAAACATACAGGAACTTTCCGGCAACACACAAGACGGCTCGGCAATTTCGTTTGAGCTCCGTTTTAACGGCAAGCCGGAAATCACCACGGGCAGCAAAGGATAATCACAAATCAGAGCGTAAGAGGGGCGCGTCCCCTCTTATTGCTCAATTTTAATACGGAGGTTTTTTATTATGTTTGAACTTAAACGCAGCGAGAAAATCGTTGAACAAATCAAGCTCGGCGACGAGATTATCGAGGTAAACCTTGACGCCGGGGCAATACAGGCACGTTTTACGAAAGGGTATAACGAACTGCTCCGCGCGCAGAACGCGCTAAACGGCGCCACGAGCGACACGCTCGACGCGGTGAGCGATAAGCTGGAGCAATACGGCAACGCCGTTGTAGGCGTCTTGCAAGTCATTTTCGGCGAGGAAAATACGCAAAAAATCCTTGCTTTTTACGAAAACAATTACAGCGAGATGTTTACGCAGATTTACCCCTTTATCGCCGAGGTGATAATCCCCAAGATTTCCGAGGTAAGCAAGCGCAAAGCCGAGGAACTCAAGGCGCTTTATAAGGGACGCAAGAAATGAAAATAACCTTACACTTTCCGCTCCCTTATGCGGTGGTGTACGGTGGTAAAACTTACAAATTAAAGCCTTATTTTGACAATGTGCTCAAAGTCTTTGCTTTGCAAAAAGAGCAAGACCTATCAGAGCGCGACCGGCTCGAGGTAAGCCTCGACCTACTTGTAAAAAGTAAGCACTCCAAGCTATCGGAAAGAGATAAAATCGGACTGCTCAATGCTATTTACGACGTCCTTATGGACGAGGAAAAGAGAGAGCCCGACGGTACAGCCCCCATATTTGACTTTGTGCAAGACACTGGATATATCTATGCGTCTTTTTTGTCGGATTACGGGCTTGACCTTTACGAGCAGCAAGGGCGTTTACACTGGTGGGCGTTTATTCAGCTATTCCGGGGATTGTCGGAGGGGGCAAAAATCGTCCAAGTTATGCAAATACGAGCAAAGCCTATTCCGGCGCCGACAAAGTACAACGCAGAGGAACGCAAGCAGCTTGCCCGGCTCAAAGCGCAGTATGCGCTTAAGACGACGCAAGAGGAACGCGAGCGCAATTTTGCGGCTGGACTTAAACGGCTGGCTGGGCTTATGCGCGGAATAGCAGAAAACGAGGAGGTGAGCAGACAGTGGCAGACGGAAAGGTAACAGTTATATACGACGGCGATACCTCGGGGATTGACAAAGCAAACTCGGAGGCGCAAAGCAAGGTAAGCTCTTGCGGCAGTAAGCTGGGCAGTATTGCCAAAGGCGCAGCGGTAGCAATAGGCGCCGCTTTTGTGGCTGCCGGTGCTGCGGCTTTCAAATTCGGCACCGACTTTGAAAGTGCGGTCGCCAAGGCGTCAACGCTTTTCGGCGACGTCGAGGTGGACGTGGAGGGCTTGCAAAGTAAATTGCTCGACCTTTCAGACGCCAGCGGCATAGCAGCAGCCGACCTCGGCAATACGCTTTACAATGCGCTTTCTGCTGGTATTCCCGTTACGGAGGATATGGGCAGCGCGCTTGCGTTTCTTGAGGCAAATACGCGGCTTGCAAAGGCTGGTTTTACCGACGTGGACACCGCCGTAACTACTACGGCAAAAATACTCAACGCCTACAAAATGGACGTGAGCGAAACCGAGAAAATCCACAAGATACTAATGCAGACCCAAAACAAGGGTATTGTTACGGTGGGCGAGCTCGGCAGCGTTTTAGCTCAAGTTACCCCTACGGCTGCGGCTTTCGGGGTATCGTTCGACCAAGTGGGCGCTGCAATCGCAAATATGACGGCGCAAGGCACGCCAGCCGCACAAGCAACGACGCAGCTCAACTCGCTTTTTGCAGAACTGGGCAAGAACGGAACAACGGCGGCAAACAGCCTTGCGGCTGCAACCGAGGGCACCGAGTACGCTGGCAAGTCATTTCAGCAGCTTGCAGCGGAGGGCGTACCTCTCAACAAAATACTCGATTTAATCGGCGACTATGCGGAGCAAAGCGGGCTCTCAATGCTCGATATGTTCAGCTCAATAGAGGCGGGCAAGGCAGCACTGGCGAACGCTGGGCAAAATTCCCAAGCCTTTGCAGACGCGCTCGCAGCTATGGGCACCGAGGCGGACGTTGTGGGCGACGCTTTCGACAAGGTAAGCGATACAACGGCAGAGAAATTCGCAAAGATACTCAACGAGCTTAAAAATGCGGCTATAGAGCTGTTTATCGAGCTGGCGCCAATAGTGCAGCAGCTCCTCCCGGTGCTTAAAGATGTGCTCGGTAAGCTCGTGCCGGTGCTTTCCAATATAGTGCAAAAATTCTTGCCTATACTCGTAAATTTGATTGATAAACTGCTGCCGCCTATCCTCAAGCTGGTTGATAAGCTGCTGCCGGTGCTTTCAAATCTTTTCGAGGGCGTGGCGGAGGCTATAGGGGAAATAATCGACCAAGTTTTACCGGTGCTTATAGACCTATTCGACGAGCTGGAGCCTATTTTTGACGAGTTTTGCGGCGAGCTTTTGCCCGTCATAGTGGACTTGTGGAAACAGCTTGCGCCGCCGATATTGCAGCTTGCAAAAAGTATCTTTCCGCTTTTGGTGGAAATCTTGCGCACGCTGCTACCGATTGTATCAAAGTTAATTCAAGACATCCTCCCCGTGCTGGTGAAATTGTTTGAAAAAATAATCCCAGTAGTGGGCGAGATTGTGCAAAAAATATTCCCGGTGCTGGTTGAGCTGCTGGAGGCGCTTTTGCCGCTTTTCTTTCAGCTAATCGACGCGGTGCTGCCTTTTGTGGTGCAGCTGTTTGACGCACTTATACCCGTGCTGCTTGAGATTGTGGACGCACTCCTCCCGGTGCTTGTGGCGCTTATCGACGCACTGCTGCCTATCCTTACAACGCTTATAGAATTACTCAAGCCGATACTTGACTTATTTATCGCGCTGCTTGAGCCGATACTTGAGCTTTTGATGTCAGCGCTCACGCCGCTGCTGGAATTGTTTACCGCAATTTTACAGCCGATACTTGACCTTATAATGCTGGCGCTCACGCCGCTGCTGGAACTTATCCAGCCGATTATCGACATTATTATGGCGCTTATGGATACGGCACTGCGTCCGCTTATGGACGTATTTAGTAGCGTGTTCGGCGTCATTGTGGATACGGTGCTGGTGGCTATCGGCTCCGTTACGGATATACTCGGCGGCATAATGGACTTTGTAAAAAACGTCTTTGCCGGAAACTGGAGCGGCGCGTGGGAAAGCATAAAAAACGTCTTTTCAAATATATGGGAGGGCATAAAGAACGTCGGAAAATCGGCGCTCAACGGGCTTATTTCGATATTTGAAACTGGCTTAAACGGCATAATCGGGTTTATCAACGGCATAACGCAAGGCGTATCAAAAATATGGGACTGGACGGGCATACCGAGCATACCGAAAATACCCGAGGTTAAAATCCCCCGCTTAAAGGTCGGCGCGGATTTCATACCGCAAGACTTTTTCCCGGCTTACCTTGATTACGGCGAGCGAGTGCTTACCGCAGAGGAAAATATCAAATTTAATCAGCTGGGAGGGCTCGAGGGTATGGAGCGAGCGCTCGGCGGCACTGCGATAGCGAGAGCAGACAACGGCGGCGATATTCACGTGGTGGTGCAGGGCGACGTCGAAATGGACGGTTTCAAGGTCGGCACCGTCGTTATGCGCAACATTGACGACGTTAAAAAATTTAGCTAAAAAGGAGGTGATAGCGTGATAATGGCTTATATCGGCGGCATAGCCTACAAGCTCGCCGCAGATTATACTATTTCAGAACAAGCCGCAAACAAAATCGCCTCCGACATCTCGGTGATACTTGACGCTGGGCAACCTATACCGCAAAGTGGCGAAATAATCGAGATACGCGACGACGACGTGGGCGAGGTGTACTTTTTAGGCGTATGTGGGATACCCAAAAGCCCGAAATACTCCAGCCCTTACGACGTCAAAACTTATTCGATTACGTGTAGCAACGCAAACGGCATACTTGCCCGGCGCGTGGTAAACGTCGCATATCAGGGCTATACGGTTTCGCAAATCGTCAAGGGGCTTTTTGACGAGTATATCTCAAAAGAGGGCTTTACGCTGGGAGCTATCAGCGACGTGCCTATCAAGATAAATATATACACGGCGGCGGATTACGGTTTACAGTATTGCCTCGACGAGCTGGCGGAGTATGTGAGCGGCGCGTGGTATTGCACCAATGACCGCAAATTTTACTTTATAGCCGAGGAGGATTTCGAGCCTTTCCCGCATACGATTGACAAGGATTTTTTGCCGATTACTGCGCTGGAAATAAAAGTAAAGGATACGGACTTGCGAACGTCGCAAACGATTTCGGGCGGGCGTTCGGAAACAGCAGAGCAGCAAGAGGAATTCACCTATAACGGCGAGGATAACAACTTTACGCTGTCCTTTTCGTTGTCGAAAAAGCCAGCTATAAGCATAAACGGCACCGACATATCACCCGACCGTATCGGCGTAAAAGGCTTAAACGATACGGAAAGCAGCTATATGTTTTTATTTGCGTTTGATAGCGCGGTGCTCTCGTACAATACGCTATACGCTGGTACGAGCCCGCCGCCGCTGGCGGTCGGTGATGTGCTGCAAGTGCGGTATGTGGGCTTTTATCCTATCCGTGCGGTGGTGCAAAATGCTGGAGCTATTGCCGACATAGCCGCAAGGACTGGCACAAGCGGAATAATCGACAATGTTAAAATTGATAAAACCGTCCGCGACCTTGACGACGCGGTGCGGCTCGGCAACACGCTACTGGAAAACTACGGAGCGACGCGCACGGAAATAAGCGGCTGGTTTAGCGTTTTAGAGGCTCAAAAAATGGGGCTCAATTTTAACGACTTTGCACTGCTGCGGCGCTGGCGATTTAATTTGCCGGAGTACGGCGCGGTCGGGGATTTTGTCTTGACGGAGCGAACGCTTACGCCGTTTATAAAGAGCGGCGGAGTGGAAAATCTTAAAATCACGCTCAAGCTGGTTGATAGAGCATATTTGCGCAGTTATGGGCAGATATTTGACGAGTTAAGCAAAGCGACCTCGCAGCTTTCCATACGTGAGGACGACGTGGTTATCGACGTTAAGGTAACGACCGAGGAGCGAGTGCTCGCAGAGGAAACCGAAACAAACGGCGACAAACTCGACACCGAACCCGGCGAAACGGCAGACTTGACGGAGCAGCAGCGCGTCGGTGATTTTACGGACTTTATGCCTTTATGGTGCACTACGGACGCCAGCGGCGTGCTTATGTGCCCGGCGGGAATAAGTCTTGAAATGATAAGCGAGCAGCACTTTACCGAAACGCAACGCTTGACCGGCGAAATCGCCGAGATAAGCGAGGAGCTGGGGACGTTTGAGGGCGCCGTTGATACGGAGCCCGTGGAAACAGTTACAACGAGAGAGGAAAGCGAAACAACCGAGGGCGCGATTGACACCGAGCCGGAGGAAATCGCAGAACTGCTCGAGAGCACAACCGAAACCGAGGGCAAAAATGACGCGGCGCCGGAGGAAAAGGCGGAGCTCAAAGAAAGTCAGACCGTGGAGGAAAATACGGGCTTTATGGTGCTATTTTGTACCAGTGAGGCGCAATTCCAAGCCGACGGGCAAATCGCAAGCCCGGCGGGATTATCACTATATGCGTGGAATACGCAAACAGGAGGCTAATATGCAAGTAAAAGAGCAAGCGGGTTTCCGCGGCGAGTATCAAATCGAGATTATCGATACCGTTACGGGCGCGCGCGAAATTCACAAACTTAAAAACACCCTCACGAACATAAACAAGGATATACACCTTGCTATGCTGCTGGGGGTAACGACGGGGTACAGCTTTGACGACCTCAATATCAAATATTTTGCTTTCGGCGACAGCGACACGCCGGCGGCAGCTACACAAACAAAGCTCGTGAACGAGCGTTTCCGTAAGCAAATCACAACGAAAGAACGCCCGACCGGGCAAAACTACGTCGAGAGTATTGTTTCGCTGGGCTCGCCGGACGCAAATTTCACGATTAAAGAAATAGGCGTCTTTGCCGGCAGTACCGCAACGGGAACAAAAGACAGCGGCAAAATGATTTCCCGCATAGTGGTGAATATCGAAAAATTCGAGAATAAAATTATAAACATCATACGCCGCGATTTTATCACTATATAAGGAGGTGCCTATGTTTCAGACCAAAACGTGGCGAGCTCGCCAAGGTATCGGGCTCAATAAATTTTCCATAGGTGGCGCGGCTCCCGTTACGCTGGTGAATATGCCCGACCAAGTTATCGTACCGGGCGACGCTTTCAGCGAGGAAAATATGAACGACCTCGAGCGCCGCATAGCAATGGCGTGCGCAGAAACTTACGGCGTCAAGATAGACAAATCAAACAGCAATCCGGAAAGCGCGGTCGAATATACGGACGGCGCGGCGGGGTTGACGCCCTCGAGCGGTAACGGCGGGAGTTTTATACCCGGCAGCTGGAGCGACAAATACCCGTTTAATAAAATACGCCCTTGCCTCGTAAAAAACGGGGCAGTGGTGGGGTATCTTAATCCGGATAATTACGCACAATTCGAGGACGGCACCGCCGCAGACATCACAAGCGGCGCGGCTGGCGACGTTATGGTGGAAATCCCGATATTTTACTACAAGATTTCACACAACGACACGCACACCTTTGTGCAGATTTCCTCGGCGCCGCTGGACGGATTTACGGATAAGGCTTTCCGTTATAACGGTGAGCTTACCGACGCCTTTTATGTGGGAGCTTATTCCGGATATGTGGACAGCAGCAACAAGCTGCGCTCGTTGAGTGGCAAGACCCCGACGGGCAGCAAGACGATAGGCGCGTTTCGCACCGCAGCGCACGCTAATGGCGACGGTTACGAGCAGCTCAATTTTTATAAGCTCACGGCGCTGCAAATCCTTTACTTAATACGGTATAAGAGCCTTAACAGTCAAGCGGCGCTCGGGCAAGGATATACCGGTGGCAGCGCAGCCGCACAAACCGGCGCAACTAATGACAAGGGTATGAATTACGGCGACACCTCGACGACCGGGCGCGTAAAGTGTAACGGTATCGAGGACTTTTTCGGCAACATCTTTCAGTGGGTGGACGGCTACAAAGCGACCTCCACCACAATGGTAAAGACGGCGGACGGGAATTTCAACGACAATGCTACCGGATACGAGGAGCACCCTTGCACGGTACCCAATAATGGCGGATACTTAAAGGATATAGTGGGGGACAACGAGCTGGCTTTTACGCCTAAAACCTTTAGCGGCAGCTCCAGCACCTACTATGCCGATTATGGCTCTCTGTTTTCGGGCTGTCTGCCCGCTTTCGGCGGTGGCTGGGCTAGTGGCGCCAGTGCCGGGGCTTTCTGTCTGAATTGCAGCTTTTCGGCGTCGAGTTCCGGTCCGGATGTCGGGGCGCGCTTGCTTTTGTGTAAGGCTACCAAAGCAGCATAAAACTACTATCTCAATATAATATGGGCAATAAAATGGCTTTCTGGGTTCGGGCTTTCTGCCCGCTTTCGGCGGTGCCTGGGCTCTTGGCGCCGGTGCCGGGGCTTTCTGTCTGTGTTGCGGCTGTTCGGCGTCGTTTTCCGATCCGAATTTCGGGACGCACTTACTAATGTGAAAAGAAATTTATATTTTCATTGCCCTGCCGCTCGGCAAAACATCAAAATCTCAACTCCGTGCTGGTAGGCTGCGGTCGAACGCTCGGAAAAGGAACACAAAAGCCTTATGAAACGATACGGCAATTTATTTGAAAAAATAATCGACATCAATAATCTTGTAAGAGCTCACAACAATGCTCGGAAAAGAAAAACGAAAAACCCGGAGGTGCAGAAAGTGGACAGCGACGTGCTGGGCTACTGTATGCAAATCCGCGAAATGCTGGTGCGCGGGACGTTTACAACCTCAAAGTACCATATTTTTAATATCGTTGACCGAGGCAAAGAGCGCGAAATCTGCGACTTGCCATACTTTCCCGACCGTATAGTACACTGGGCAATAATGCAAGTGCTTGAGCCGATTTTCTGCTCGCACTTTATCGCGCAAACATACGCAGCGATACCGGGCAAAGGGACGCATAAAGCCCTCCAACAGCTCCACGAGTATATGGACGACAAAGAGGGGACAGCGTACTGCCTCAAGCTCGACGTGAAAAAGTTTTTTCCGCACGTAAACGGGGAAATACTCAAGGCGCTGCTGCGTAAGAAAATCAAATGCGAGCGCACGCTTTGGCTACTGGACGACATAGTGGACAGCTACGACAACGGGCTGCCGATAGGGAATTATACCTCCCAGTATTTCGGTAACTACTATCTATCGTATTTCGACCACTGGATTAAAGAGGTTAAAGGCGTAAAATATTACTTGCGTTATATGGACGATATTATAATCTTGCACAGCTCAAAGGAATACCTCCACGAGCTTAAGCGGGAAATCGACGAGTATTTCGCAAATCTCAAGCTAACCGTAAAGGGTAACTGGCAAATTTTCCCCACGCTCGTGCGCGGCGTCGATTTCGTCGGTTATCGGAGTTTTGAGGGCTATACGTTATTGAGAAAGCCGACAAAAAAGCGGCTCAAGGCAGCCACAAAGCGCTTGCTTTTCAAGGTGCAGAGCGGTAAACCTCTCACCACATCAGACCGCAGCGTCATAGGGTCGTACCACGGTATCCTCAAATGGTGCGACAGCTGGCGCTTATCAAACAAAACAATAAACAAAGTACAAGGAGGAGCTTATGCTGGTACGAGGAACACAGGAACAAAAGCCGCTTGCGCTGGAGTTCGGCAAGGACACGGTTTACGTGCGCAACAATATTCGACGGATTGAGAAAACCGCCGAGGACGATTTCGAGGGCTGGGAGTACGAGGAAACTACCTACACCTATCCGGAATACGTAAAAAAACAGCAAGAGGACGGCGACAACGTAAAGCTGGCGCTCGCCGAGCTTGCGGAAATTGTAGGAGGCTAATATGGTAAAAATTTACGTTGATTTAATCAATCGCGGGCTCAAGACACTTGAGGACGTGCCGGCGCGCTGGCGCGAGGCTGTAAAGGCAGCACTGGAGGCGAGGGACTAATGGACGGCTTGACTGTACTTGCAATCGTATTGCCGATTGTAACCGCGGGGCTCACGATAGCCTCGTTTTTTATTGCTCGCAGCGCCGAGGCAAAGAAAAAAGGACACGACGACGGCGAGCTCAAAACCGACATATCATACGTAAAGCGTCGGGTGGACGATATACTGCTCGAGCAGCGAGAAATCAACAAAATGCTGGACGCCCACGGGGAACGTATTACCCGGCTGGAGGAAAGCACAAAGCAAGCCCACAAGCGTATTGACGGGCTGGAAAATAGAATAAGCCGCAAACCCGCGGCAAAGGAGTAAGTTATGGAAAACCTTATCGAAATTACGAGCGTGCCCGTTATTGTGGCAATCGTTTACGCAGCACTGGCTTTATACAAGCACTTTGTAAAAGCTGAAAAGTGGGTGCGCCTTATCCCGTTATGGGCTGCGCTGCTGGGCGTCGTGCTCGGTATTGTAGCGTTTTATGCGGTGCCGGCGATTATCCCGGCGGACAACGTGCTGGTGGCTATTCTTGTGGGCGGTGCCTCGGGGCTCGCTGCAACGGGTACCAATCAGATATACAAGCAGCTTACGAAAGACAAGGACGACCCCGGAAATGACAAAACCGAGTAAAGAAAAATGCAAGAGGCTTACCTCTTGCAAATTATCCCAAATACGCCCCGCCGGAACACGTAAAAGGCTTTTTTTACGCCCGTGTTCGTATTTGTAAGTGTTTGGTGG
>ERZ777011.1769-NODE-1769-length-20675-cov-7.434481_pt1 | contig 20675 bp, 16 predicted proteins | sample MGYA00374964_ERZ777011 | MGnify/ENA primary metagenome ERZ777011 (study PRJEB29310, sample SAMD00008975) | mouse gut metagenome | study: EMG produced TPA metagenomics assembly of the Metagenome analysis of fecal microbiota from mouse which was promoted... | reverse complement strand
TCTATTTATTAGGCAATTATAAGATAGCGGTTTTTATAGTGACGAAGTCAGGAGTTATGAATCCGAATACTATGATAATTTCAAGTATTACTCGAATAAATTCAATCGGGCTTTTTTCCCAATATCGGACTACAGGTCTAAATTTCTTTTTTATATTTTTGGAGAATCGCTTCATATATTAATTAATTACATAAGATCATACTTATTCATGGTCTACATTCGATCATGCTAAATAGCTACTGCATTTTGAATTATTTGAAAAAGATCTGATTATAATAAAATGAAAAAGGAGTTTACATAATGCAAACTCCTTTTCTTATTTTATACTGGATTTGTAATCCTTATTTCACAATCACTTTGTAGGTAGCATCACCTTCGACTGTTACTAATACAATGCCGGATGTTGCCGGCATTGAGAAGTATTCAGAGCTTGCTCTGCGAACACCGATTGTCTGTCCTAAAATATTAGACAACGTAATCATCTTACCGGAAGCATTCGTCACGATCACCTGACCGTCATTGCTGATTACCTTGATTTCAGAAACGTTCATTTCTTCGTTGGCTGTCGGAGCGGAAACGGTCTGTACTTCGAACGCTGCACTCGGAGTAGCCTGCATAACGGCAAAACCGTTCACAACACCTACATAAGGCTTACCATTCTCATTCAACTCTTTCTGGTTTTCCAGATAATAACCGCCTTCTTCTGCTGTCTTGAATGCGAAAAGAGCAGGGCTGTTCTTCATTGTCTTGATCGAGTCATGAGAGATGAACATTGCATAAGTATCGGCATCGATACCTGCTCTTGTTGTGTCTTTAGCAGCTAAGTAATAGCGAATATCAGCTTCAGCTTTGCCACCATTAGCGACACCGGAAGAAATAAAATACAATTGTTTACCAGCAATGACTGTATCTTGTTCAACCCACAAGCTAAAGTTATCTGCTTCATAATTTGCTTTTGTAATCAGATTACCTTCATCTTTCATTTCAGCAAAGAAGTTCAGCGGATTCATCACTAAAGCATTGTTGTTATAAGCCAAACGCTTGTGAACACTTGCAAATGAAGCATATTCGGGGGCGTCAACGGCTTCGAGGTTTACGTAAGCTGCTTTCTCTGACAACTGTACACAAGAAGTATTGACATTCATGCCTACATACTGACCATCAGAAGTCAACATCGCATACTTTTCAGCAGTAGCATCTGAAATAAATCTAAAGGACTCAGCAGCTCCAACAGATGAGAACTTCAGACTATCACTCTGTTTTGCGAGCATATCTTTATTAAACATTGCTCTTAACTTATATGAAGTGACAAACAAGGTATCTAACAAACTCTTTGCACCGCCAGCTTCTTTAACTTCATCCACTACCAACTTAAAGATTGCTGCATCTTTTGCATCATCGACTTTACCTTTCAAGATAGAATCTGTAGTATATGCATAAATATTACTTACTCCTGTTGTTCCAGAAACCAAGTTCAGTACAAAGCCGTTAGCGTTCAATTCTTCTTCCGAAAAATAGAGAGAACCTAAATATTTATTATTCAGATTAACCTCTTGTTTAAATATTTTCACGGAGTCCGAACCGAACAAATAAGTGTTTTCTTTTCCTTGTACAGCAAAAACTTCCTGATCTACGATCATACTTGAATTTGATTGACGATCAACAACAGAATATTTACCGTTATTTTCTTTAATATACCACTGACCTCTTGCCAAATTAACAGAAGGAACACTGTCGCCTCCCATAAAAGCGTCTTTCCTCACATAATATTTACCGTTATCAGCACCTTCGCTTACCTTCTGTAAGAAATAGACACCTGTACCGGTCGGAATTGTAACGGGCGTACCTTTTGAAACATTAATCAAAGGAAGTTTACCCTGCAAAGGCTGAGCATCTGCTCCAAACTTAGAAACAGTTAAAACCTTGGTATCTCCAACCTGAGCATAAACAACGCGAACCGTATCACCCGCTGCCGTATTAACGTCTAAATTGTCATCAAAATCAGGAGCTCCTGCAACAAACATTGCAATAGAATCATTCTGCAAATTGACAACAAACTTAAAGTGCTTGCAAAGTTCATTCGGACGCAAAACTTTACGAATTGAATCTAATGCAAACCCTGCACCAAATACATCCTTTTGATTATTGATTGTTGTTTTGAGTGTATCAACACCTAAAAACTTCTTTACACCATTTGAATATGCTTCATCACCTTTCACCTGTAAAGTCATAAAGCCCTTATCTCCAACAGAATTAGCAATCAAATCTTCACCGGTAAAGATATTCCCTTCATATTTATCACCGAATGTCAACTGAAAAGTACTGAAACCATCGCCGAGATCCTGCGGGGTCATGGTCATTGTATCAGGCTTAGTTACAGTCAACCCCAGCCCAGTTTGTCCAGTAAAAACAATGCCACCATCATTATCTAAAGCCAATGTCATTTTTTTACCATCACTTAGTGAAGCACTCAGACTGCCTCCATCCGTAAACGTCCATTTGCTTACACCAGCAGCCAAAGTAGGCTTGGCATCTTGAGATGCAGCAAAAGATAAAACAGCATTTGTCTTTTTGTTCTTAAATTGATAAACTGTTCCAGCAGTTTCTGTTATCCCCGTAATTTCCCAAAGAGCGGAATCACGAGCAGCTTTATTCACATTCTCAAATGAAGTGATTTCTTTTACTACTACCGAATCAGCCTTGTTACCATCCAAAGACAAGTAATCATTACCACTCTTCAAGTAATAATAATTACCTGTAGTCCAATCTTTACCCGGAACATCACCTGCCGCACTTGCCGTAGTAAAAGTTCCTACTGTCATTAAGGCCGCAGCCAAAAGTGTAATTTTTTTATTCATATACAAATTGTTTAATTATTCACTCCTTTAACAGGGGCAAAGATATAAAAGTTCACTTTTACAAAGTTATAATCAACTATAAAAGATACTTACATCCGAGCATAATGTACAAAAGCGCCATTATCCATGCCATAATAAAAAAGGCCCGCCACCAAAGTGACGAGCCGGGAATCATTTTTCTCTTATAATCTAATAATAATACTAAAGTAATGAAATTAAGTTCTTGATATCTTATACTTATGTCTTTTTTCCTACTTGTTCTAAAATGATGGACAAAGATATTCCTTTTTGTCCAAAATTTTATCCGTAGAAAAGACTCCTTTCAAAACCTGCCGGTTATTGAACGAATCCTTTTCTTTTCAGGACAAATCAATTATCAGCCCGATGTACAGTAAGTTGCGGGAAGGGGAAGTCGATTCCTTTTTCATTGAATGTCGCATAAACCGCCTGATTGATTCCGAAATAGACATCCCAATAGTTCGAACTTTCCACCCATACACGGACAACAACATTGACACTGCTATCTGCCAACGTATTCAAGGCGATAAAAGGAGCCGGATCAGTCAAGATACGGGAATCACGCGCAAGAATCGTTTCGATCACAGCCTTTACTTTGTCATAGTCCTCTCCATAACTGAAGCCGAACACCCAGTCGACACGGCGGGTAGCCTGACGGCTGAAGTTCGTGACCGTGCCACTACTAAGCGATCCGTTCGGGATATACACCATCTTATTATCTGGTGTCGTCAGAATCGTGTGGAAAATCTGGATTTCCTTCACTGTGCCTCCCGTGCCCTGCGCCTCGATATAATCACCAACCTTAAAAGGCTTGAATAACAAGATAATCAATCCGCCCGCAAAATTCGCCAGGTTACCGCTCAACGCCATACCGACAGCGACACCGGCAGAAGCAAGCAAAGCTGCAAACGAAGTCGTCTGTACTCCCAAAGCACCGACAACCGAGATGATCAACAGGATGGTCAGGACTACATTTACCAAACTTCCGACAAACGTCTTTACCGAAGGCTCGATGTCCCGTTTCAGCAAGATCCGTTTTATCAGTTTATTCACCAAGTTAATCAGGAAACGCCCGATTATAAAAATCAAAAACGCCTTGATAAGCGTCAATCCCAATGCCGCGCCTTGCGCCGTCAAAGGAGCTAAAACACCTTCCAATCCATGTGAAAGGTCAATTGCTGTCACAATCATAATTATTTACATTTATGTTTTTGAAATTCATACTAAATACATAACAATCATTCACTCCAAAAGTATTAGAAATTGTAGCAAAGGTATAAAGTTTTTTTATTCGAATAAAGAACCGATTTTATTGTGTAGTTTTGCAACCGTTCAAATAACAGATATAAACGATAGAGAATGAGGACTTTCTTGATTATTATAGGTTTGTTCCTGTTTATAGGAAATAGCTTTGCCCAATCATACGAAGAATTAATAGAGAAAAGCTACGATTTTGTAGACAAAGGCGACCTGATGTCCGCCGAAGAGAGCCTGAAAACAGCCATGCGCAAAGAACCGGCCAACCCGCTGAACTATGCCCTGCTCACGAACCTCGGAACCATCCAACGCCGGCAGGGGAAACTGCAAGACGCCCTCATTTCCTACACTTCCGCACTAAGCGGCCATACAAATAATATCACCATTCTCGAAAACCGCGCTTCCCTTTATACCGAACTGGGGGAAACAGAAAAAGCACTGAGCGATTATAACACGCTGCTGATAGAAAACCCGGAACATCAGGAAGCACTTTACTGTCGCGGATTGCTTTACATACAGTTACAAAATTATATGTGGGCGGAACAGGACTTCGACAAGATCTTGGAAGTAAACGAGAAATCGGTCCGCGCCCGGCTCGGCCATGCCATCCTGGAAAAGATGCGCGGAAACTTCGACGAAAGCGAACGAATATTCAACTATCTGATCAGCGAAATGCCCCGCGACTGGGTCCTTTACGAAGGACGGGCGGACCTGTATTTTATGATGGGAAAAAACGCACGGGCAATGGCGGATATAGAAAAGGTCTTTACCGAAAGCGGACCGACAGCCAACCTCTATGTACTGAGAGGCAAGATCAAGCTGGCACAATACGAAAAGGAACGGGCTGCCCTCGATTTCAAGAAAGCCGAATCCATGGGATATAATAAGGAAGTGATCGAGGAGTTGATGAAATTGGCAAAGGAAAAATAAGAAACAAGGTCTCGGAAAAGCCATTCAAACGTTGAACAACGGTTTCCGAGACCTCAAAAGCCATTCGCACCTGTCAAGAATGTCTCTCGATATAGTCGACAATCCATGCGCCCACCTCTTTCGTTCCATATTTCGCACCGCCTTCCATTTGGATTTCAGGTGTACGGACATGGGCATCCAAAGAAGCATCCACAGCCTCGCGGATCAAAGCGCCTTCCACCTTGCAACCGAAATATTCGAACAGCATGGCAACCGAAAGGATCTGTGCCAAAGGATTGGCGATATTCAATCCTTTAGCCTGCGGCCATGAACCGTGAATAGGCTCGAATACAGGCGTGCTTTCGCCCGTCGAAGCAGAAGGAAGCAACCCCATAGAGCCACTGATACAAGAACCTTCATCGGTAAGGATATCTCCAAACGTATTTTCCGTCACCATGACGTCAAAGAATCCGGGTTCCTGGATCATACGCATGGCCGCATTGTCGACATACATATAGTCGGTCCGGACCTCCGGATAAGCAGGAGCCATCTCTTGAGCGATCTGTCGCCACAGACGCGAAGAAGCCAGGACATTCGCCTTATCGACCACTGTCAGATGTTTCCTCCGTTTCATGGCATATTCGAAACCGACTTTCAAGATACGTTCAATCTCAGGACGTGTGTACATATTGGTATCGTAAGCCATATCGTTATCCTGATATTTCTCCCCGAAATACATGCCTCCCGTCAGTTCACGGATACACAGGAAATCCGCCCCTTCCACCAAGTCGGCACGAAGCGGTGATTTGTGCAGCAGGCACTTGAAGGTCTGCACAGGCCGGATATTCGCAAACAAGCCCAATTTCTTGCGCATGGCCAGCAATCCCTGTTCAGGACGCACTTTGGCTGTCGGATCATTGTCGAACTTCGGATCACCGACAGCAGAGAAAAGAACGGCATCCGCTTTTTTACAAATTTCATACGTTTCTTCCGGAAAAGGGTCTCCCACCTTGTCGATGGCATCCGCCCCGCAAAGGGCATATTCATAACAGACTTCATGTCCGAATTTCTTACAAACGGCACTCATCACATCCACACCTTGCGCGGAGATTTCAGGGCCGATCCCGTCACCGGGAAGTACAGCGATATTCAATTTCATGATTTATGATTTTATTGTTCTATCTTGTTCAACATTTTCAATGTCGCCTTAATGGCTGCTTCTGTCTGGTCTGCATCGAGACCGCGAGTTTTAAAATCCACTCCTGCATAATTCCAACTGATGATGGTCTGCACGAAAGCATCGGTCCGTCCGCCGGGCGGTATGGAAACAGAGTAATTAGTCAGCATGGGGAAAGGACGCCCCAGATCGGTATAGATCTTCCGCAAGGCGCGGACAAAGGCATCGTACTGCCCGTCACCGGAAGCAGACTCCTGGTAGGCTTCGCCGTTGATCTCTATCTTCAGGGTGGCAACCGGTTTCAATCCTTGTGCCAAAGACAGGGAATAATTCAAGATACGGATACGTTGGTCGGCCATCGTATCATGATGGAGCACATCGCTGATGATATACGGAAGATCTTCCGTCGTAACCATTTCTTTCTTATCGCCCAGTTCGATAATCCGTTCGGTCACCTTGCGCATGGAATTTTCATCGATATCGATTCCCAATGCTTCCAAGTTCTTGCGGATATTCGCCTTTCCGGAAGTCTTGCCGAGGGCATATTCGCGGACACGGCCGAAACGTTCAGGCAGCAGGTCATTGCAATACAGATTGTTTTTACTGTCGCCATCGGCATGGACACCGGCACATTGCGTAAAGACATGTTCCCCGATAATCGGTTTGTTAGGCGGTATATGAACGCCTGAGAAGGTTTCCACCAGACGACTGGCATAATTGATACGTTCCTCCTTAAGCATTGTCTCCACTCCTAACTGGTCTTTCAACACGGCGAGCACACTGCTAAGCGGGGCATTCCCGGCGCGCTCGCCCAGCCCGTTCAACGTAGTATGGATACCATCTATGCCGGCACGGACGGCAGAATAGACATTCGCTACTGCCAGGTCGTAATCGTTATGGGCATGGAAATCGAACTTCAAGTCCGGATAGCGTGTAACCATTTCCCGGCAATACTCGTAGGTGTTACCGGGATTCAGGACACCGAGCGTATCAGGCAGCATGAAACGCCGGACCGGCAGGTCACGGAGCGAATCGACTGCCTGAAAGACATATTCAGGCGAGTTCTTGATACCATTCGACCAGTCTTCCAGATAGACATTCACGGCGATCCCCCGTTCGGTTGCCAAGTTGATGACGGAACGTATATCGGCAAAATGCTGTTCGGGAGCCTTACGAAGCTGTTCCGTCACATGCTTGTAAGAACCCTTACAAAGCAAGTTCACCACACGGCAGCCGGCTGCTTCGATCCAGTTCAACGAAACATCGCCATCCACAAAGCCGAGCACTTCAAGCTTCCGGATATTCCCGGTACGTTCCGCCCAGGAAGCCACGCGCTTCACGGCCTCGAACTCACCGTCCGAAACACGCGCGGAAGCGATCTCCAGACGATTCACCCCCAAGTCGAGCAAAGCCTGTGCAATACTCAACTTCTCATGCGCAGCAAAGGCAACCCCTGAAGTCTGTTCCCCGTCGCGCAGGGTGGTATCCATTATTTCTATCATAATTGTTTCAATAATTACAACATCTCTTTTCAAACGCCTCGATCTTTTCCTTATTGGCAAGCAAATAGTCGATGTCGTCAAGGCCGTTTACCAGACAGTCTTTTTTGTAAGCGTTGATGTCAAAATGCTCGCTCTTGCCTGTGGCCTTATTGGTAATGATTTGGGCAGGCAGGTCAACTTCGACTTCTGTTTTCGGATCGGAAAAAATCGAATCAAAAAGTTCGGCCAAGAAAGGTTCGCTAACCACCACAGGGAGAACGAAGTTATTCAGTTCATTGTTTTTGTGGATATCCGCGAAAAAACTGGACACAACCACACGAAACCCATAATCGGCAATCGCCCAAGCCGCATGCTCGCGGCTGGACCCCGAACCGAAGTTCTTCCCTGCCACCAATATCTGTCCGCCGTAGGCAGGATCATTCAGAACAAACGACTCTATTTTGTTTCCCTGCTTATCGTACCGCCAGTCGCGGAACAAGTTTTCACCAAACCCTTTCTTATCGGTTGCTTTCAGGAAACGGGCAGGTATAATCTGATCTGTATCCACATTCTCAAGAGGAAGGGGGACGCAGGTTGATGTTATGATGTTGAATTTCTGTTTCATGAATGTTGAAATTTATGATTTTAATTTAATAGAGAAACGTCCTCGGATCCGTGATCTTGCCCGTCACGGCGGCAGCAGCAGCCACCAACGGTCCGGCCAGAATCGTACGGGCTCCTGGTCCTTGACGTCCTTCGAAGTTACGATTGCTTGTCGAAACGGCATATTTTCCAGCCGGGATCTTATCGTCGTTCATTGCCAGACAAGCCGAACATCCCGGTTGGCGCAACTGGAAACCGGCTTCTTCGAATATCTTGTCCAGCCCTTCTTCACGGATCTGCGCATCTACCATCCAAGAACCGGGAACCAGCCAAGCGATCACATCATCGGCTTTTTTCCGTCCCTTTACGATAGAAGCAAAAGCGCGGAAATCTTCGATACGGCCATTTGTACAGGAACCCAAGAACACATAGTCGATCTTCTTTCCCAACAATGACTCACCCGGTTCGAAGCCCATATACCCCATCGACTTCATAAAAGAAGCTTTTTCCACTTCGTTCAGGCCTTCGACAGCCGGGATATGCCCAGTAATTCCCATTCCCATCCCCGGGTTAGTTCCATACGTCAGCATCGGTTCGATATCGGCGGCGTCAAACAGGATCTCTTTGTCAAACACGGCATCATCGCCACTCTTCAACGTTCTCCAATAGGCAACCGCCTTATCCCATTCTTCGCCGACAGGAGCATTTTCACGTCCTTTTAAATAAGCGAACGTCGTTTCGTCGGGAGCGATCATACCGCCACGCGCCCCCATTTCGATAGACAGGTTACACAAAGTCAAACGTCCCTCCATCGTCAGGCTGCGGATCGCCGTTCCTCCATATTCGATGAAATATCCGGTAGCGCCGCTGGTCGTCACTTTCGACATGATATAAAGGGCGACATCCTTTGCCGTCACCCCTTTTCCAAGATTGCCTTCCACACGGATACGCATGGTTTTCGGTTTTGCCTGCAAGATGCACTGGGAAGCCATCACCATTTCCACTTCGCTGGTTCCGATACCGAAAGCGACCGCACCGACCGCACCGTGAGTAGAGGTATGAGAGTCTCCGCAGACGATCGTCATCCCCGGCAATGTCAACCCGCGTTCAGGACCTACCACATGGATAATGCCGTTGCGTTCATCCATCATTCCATAATGAGTCAAACCGAATTCGGCAGCATTCTTTGCCAGTGTGTCGACCTGGTTTCTCGAAACAGGATCCTCGATCGGTTTATCCTGGTCATGTGTCGGCGTATTATGATCCGGCATGCAATAAATACGTTCCGGACGAAGCGGTTTCAAACCACGTACACGCATACCGGCAAAGGCCTGCGGACTGGTTACTTCATGACAGTACAACCTGTCGATGTAAAGCTGTGTGGGCCCCTCTTCGATCATCGTCACCACGTGGGAATCCCAAATCTTGTCAAATAATGTATTCATAAAGGTCAATTCATTTTACAAATTTATTAATTGCATCGATAAATGCCTCTACAGAAGCGGCTATAATATCGGTATTGGCAGCAAAACCGTAATAACGATTTCCTTCATACTCAACCTGCATATGTACTTTGCCCATATCGTCACTGCCTTTGTTAATCGCTTGGATCAGAAACTCCTGGATCGTCATCGTACGGTGGATAATGGATTTCACCGCCTTGATAGCTGCATCAACAGGACCGTTGCCGGAAGCAGCGGCTTCGAACTTCTCGCCTGCGATATTCAGGCAAACGCTGGCGACAGACTGCAAACCGACACCGGAGGTTACCTGCAAATATTCCAGTTTGATACGGTGCATAGCCGTGCGATCCTTGCCGGCAAGCATCAGGACATCGTCGTCATTGATATCTTTCTTGCGGTCGGCCAGTTTCAAGAATTCTTCATAAACCTTATCCAATTTTTCCTGCGGCAGTTCGACGCCCAACACCTGTAAACGGTGTTTCAATGCCGCACGTCCGCTACGGGCTGTCAGCACGATCGCGTTATCGTCAATTCCCACCTCTTTCGGATCGATGATTTCATAACTTTCACGATTCTTCAAAACACCGTCCTGATGAATACCGGAAGAATGCGCGAACGCGTTCCGTCCGACTATCGCCTTGTTCGGCTGGATCGGCATATTCATCAGACTAGACACCATACGGCTAACTCCGTAAATCTTAGTCGTATTGATATTAGTCACGATACCGCGTTCTTTATGGCTCTTGAAGATCATGGCGACCTCCTCCAGAGAGGTGTTGCCGGCCCGTTCACCGATACCGTTCATGGTGACTTCCACCTGACGCGCACCGTTCAAGACACCTTGCACGGTGTTAGCGGTAGCCATCCCCAAATCGTTATGGCAGTGGGTAGAAAGAATAGCCTTCTCAATACCGTCCACATGATCCATCAGATATTTGATTTTCGCCCCATATTCGTCCGGCAGGCAATAACCGGTCGTATCCGGGATATTGACAACTGTCGCACCAGCTTTAATAACCGCTTCTACCACACGTGCCAGATATTCGTTGTCCGTACGTCCGGCATCTTCGCAATAGAATTCGACGTCTTCCACATACCTTTTGGCATATTTGGCAGCAGCGACAGCCCGTTCCAAAATTTCTTCCCGGTTCGAATTGAACTTATAGCGGATATGATAATCGGACGTTCCTATACCCGTATGGATACGTCCGTGCTTCGCATATTTCAAAGCTTCGGCAGCCACATCAATGTCTTTTTCCACCGCACGGGTAAGCGCACAGATTGTAGGCCATGTTACAGCCTTCGATATTTCAACAACACTATTGAAATCGCCCGGGCTCGATACGGGAAAACCGGCTTCTATCACATCTACTCCCAGTTCTTCCAATGCTCTGGCAACCTGAATCTTTTCTATGCTGTTTAACTGGCAACCCGGCACCTGTTCACCGTCACGCAATGTTGTGTCGAAAATAAATAATCTGTCTGACATAGTTCTTATCGTCTTAAATTTGTTAATACCTTTTCTGAATGAAAAAAGCCTCTCTCACAAGGAAGCGAGAAAGGCTTTTTCATATTCTAATACCTAAGTAAAGCATACACAGTCTCACTTCCTATCCCGTTCCCAGAGTAGAATGATGTTTAGAGAAATAATGAGACTATTTAGCATTACCTGTTTCATGTTGTCTTCTTAACCATTTTCGTTTAAACGCTGCAAAGATACAGCGTTTTCCCAAACCTCCAAATATAATCAGGTATTTTTTATTGATATTTTCTTACAAAACGTAAGAAAAACACAGAAGATTTACTTCAATTCATAATCAAGAAGCAGATTATCTGATTATAGTTCCTTATCTTTTACAGTGTAAATTTTATTCGATTATTTTTCTATTTTTACACTGACTTATCCTGAACTGACGTTAGAAGGTTCTTAACTTCGAAAACGTCTTATGTTGAGGAAGTAGCTATGCCCTTCTGATGAGTGGTTATGTGCATATACGAACTTACCCAAGAATACGTAAATGTCCGTACACTTGGGTAAGATTTAAACGCGATGTCCATCAATTGTTTTCCGGACGCAATTTGCGGACAACCGCACCTGCACGCCACATTTCGCTTTCGCGCAATGCTGCCAGTTCTTTTTCCAGACCTTCGCGATAATCCGGCTTGCTGTTCGTATCGATAGAACGCTGCGCTTCGTTACCGCAGGCGACCTCTTGGTACAGTTTCTCAAATACAGGTTTGACGGCATCATGGAACGGTCCCATCCAGTCCAAAGCACCGCGCTGTGCAGTAGTCGAACAGTTTGCATACATCCAGTCCATACCGTTTTCAGCAAACAGCGGCATCAGAGACTGAGTCAGTTCTTCGACTGTTTCGTTGAACGCTTCGGAAGGTTCGTGGCCGTTTTCACGCAATGTTTCGTATTGAGCCAACAGCAAACCCTGAATGGCTCCCATCAAAGTACCACGTTCGCCGGTCAGGTCGGAATAAACTTCCTTCTTGAATGTCGTTTCGAACAGATAACCTGAACCGACACCGATACCTAAAGCGATCACACGATCCCATGCTTTGCCGGTCGCATCCTGGAAGATCGCATAGCTGGAGTTCAGACCTCGTCCTTGCAAGAACATACGGCGCAAGGAAGTTCCGGAACCCTTCGGTGCGATCAAGATCACATCGACATCTGCAGGAGGGATGATATTCGTACGTTCCTTGTAAGTGATAGCAAAACCGTGAGAGAAATACAACGCCTTGCCCGGAGTCAGGTATTTCTTGATACGCGGCCAGCATTCGATCTGGGCGGCATCGGAAAGCAGCACCTGTATGATGGTTGCCTTTTCGCAAGCTTCTTCGATATCGAACAATGTTTCACCCGGGACCCAGCCATCGGCAACAGCCTTGTCATACGTCTTACCGGGACGCTGTCCTACGATAACATTGAAACCGTTGTCACGCAAGTTCAAACTCTGCCCAGGGCCCTGAACACCGTAACCGATAACCGCGATCACTTCATCTTTCAATACTTCTCTTGCTTTTTCCAACGGAAATTCCTCGCGGGTTACAACGTTTTCGTCAACACCGCCAAAATTCATTACTGCCATTTTCTTTTACTATTATAATGTAATGTGTTAATAAAATAATCCTTTTGTTTTTGTTAATGCCACGTAACAGCGGCACGGCAAATCGCTTTGCCTTCGTTACAAATCGCCATATCGTATTTCCCGTTATCAGCCATCTTCTTGTACAACATGAGCTCCATCCCATACTTGCCTTCGGATTGGTAGGCGATTTCGAAACGTCTGATATCTTTTGTCTTGAACAGGTCAAGATCAAACAGGTCAAGGAGATGTTCCATATACTTGATACTGTTCAAGTGACCGTTGATATCGAGGTCGCTGTACTTAATGACATAAGGGATTCCTTCCGTGTCATGCTCCACAGCCGCAATCTTCCCCGGCTTTTCAATCGGGCAGGGACGATCCGTAACGTATGCGTTCAGTCCAGCGACATCCAATAAAGTCGGCCGGCGTGTCTCCACATCGATAGCCGCCCAAATAGAGCGGGCGTAACCGAATGTCTTACCGTTGCTGTCCACCAACTCGAAACAACGACTGGTAAAAAGGCGGCCGACTTCGTCCACCCAAGTACGCAGCGTTATGGGTTCGGACATGGCAGGATATTCGATCATTTCGATCGCCAGACGTGAAAGAACCCAAGCCGTATGCCGTTCCGACATGTCGTTGAAACCGAATCCGCGTTCGGCAGCATGGCTGGATGCGACATGTATCAGGTAGTTCCCGATCATCGGGATCGTTACGCGTCCGCGGAAATCCAACAAGTACGGTTCCGTGACGAAATGAAATTCTCCTACTTTGTTTTTGTCCATGATTCTATACATTTGTCGGGGCGATTCACGAACCGCCCGCACGTTATTGTAGTCCGTTTTGTTTATCCTGCAACTTGCGCTCCATTTCGGCCAACATGTCGCTCAGACGTTCCACACGGCTTTTTGTGATCGCAACGCGGCCCGAACGGATGAATTGCAGCACACCGATCGTTTCACTCAATTCTTTGAACAAAGCCTGCGTTTCATCATAATGCCCGCTCTTTTCCAAGACGACACAAGTTTCGTTTATCTCCAAGATGCGTGCATTATACTTACGGATCAACTCTTCGACCGTTCCCATTTTGAGGAATAATTCGGTGCTCAGTTTATAGAGCGCGATCTCCTGATACACCAAGTCTTCATCCGTATTGTAATAGGCCTTCAAGATATCCACGCGCTTGTCGATCTGCTTCACGACTTTATCAATCATGTCTTCATCGGCAAATGTCGTGATCGTAAACTTATGTATACCCTGTATGGCGGAAGGCGAAACGGAAAGCGTCTCGATGTTCAACTGCCGGCGCGTAAAGATAATCGTAATCTGGTTCAGAAGCCCTACTGTATTCTCTGAAAAGATAATAACGGTATATAATTTTTTTGCTGTCATAACTTCACCTCTTTACTTGTCTCCTACTATCATGTTCGTCACGCTTCCCCCGGCAGGAACCATCGGATATACCATACCGCACGTTTCCACATTGGCAACCAACACATACGCCCCGTCATGGTCCAACATTTCGGCAATCGCCCCATCCAGTTCGTCCCGCTTTTCCACAGTGCGCCCGGCGATACCGTACGCTTTGGCAATCGCCACGAAATCCGGGTTCTCCATGATCGTATTCGAATAACGTTCGTGGAAGAACAACTCCTGCCATTGGCGCACCATCCCTAAGAAATTATTATTAAGGATAATGATTTTCACATCCAGTTTTTCCTGCATGACGGTCCCAAGTTCCTGGATCGTCATCTGCATCCCGCCGTCGCCGGTAAAGAAGCAGACCGTACGGTCGGGTGCACCGAACTTGGCCCCCATAGCAGCGGGAAGGCCAAAGCCCATCGTCCCCAAGCCGCCCGAAGTAACCACACTACGGGTACGCTTGTATTTAAAATAACGGACACTCATCATCTGGTTCTGCCCGACATCCGTCACCAGAACGGCATCATTGCCAGTCGCCTCGGATACTTTCCGGACGACTTCGCCCATTTTCAGCGACCCGCTTCCCGGGCACAATTCCTTTTCGATTACCTTTTCATACTCTTCCTGCGCATCCGGTTCGAACTCGGCATTCCACTCCGTCCGTTTCCGTTCTTCCAACAAGGTTGTTATCATCGGGATGGTACGTTTGGCATTTCCGAGAACCTTCACATCAACCGGTACATTCTTCCCGATCTCCGAATTATCAATGTCCAGATGGATCACTTTCGCCTGCTTGGCGTATGTCTTCAAATCACCTGTGACACGGTCGTCGAAACGCATACCGATGGCGATCAACACATCACACTCATTGGTTTTCCTGTTCGGCCCGACATTGCCATGCATTCCCAACATACCTTTATTCAAAGGGAAATCGGAAGGCAACGCCGACAGACCGAGCACGGTCGAACCGGCAGGAATGTCATTCTTCAACAGAAACGCTTTCAGCTCTTCTTCAGCACCTCCCAACAAAACACCTTGCCCGACCAGGCAGAACGGTTTCTCCGCTTTGTTGATCAATGCAGCGGCAGCCTTAATCCGATCCAGGTTGATATCCGGTTCCGGCTGATAGCTACGGACATAGTCCACCTTCTTATAATCATACTCCACCAACCCGATCTGTGCATCCTTTGCCAAATCGAGCACGACAGGTCCCGGACGTCCGGTCGATGCTATATAGAAGGCGCGCGAAACAGCCCATGCAATCTCTTCCGGCTTACGGATCTGGTACGCCCACTTGGTGATCGGCTGCGTAATACCGATCACATCGACTTCCTGAAAAGCGTCAGTTCCAAGCAAGGGAGAAGGAACTTGACCGGCAATGACCACCATCGGCGTACTGTCCATCATGGCATCAGCAATGCCGGTAATGGTATTCGTCGCACCGGGACCGGAAGTGACCAGCGTCACCCCCACTTTACCGGATACACGGGCATAGCCCTGTGCGGCGTGCGTCGCCCCTTGTTCGTGACGCACCAAAACATGTCTCAACTTATCCCTGTAATCGTACAAACTATCGTAAATAGGGATCGCCTGTCCGCCGGGATAACCGAAGATCGTATCTACTCCTTCAGCTATCAACGACTTCAACAAAGCCTCCGAACCGGTTATCTTCTGTTTTTCCATATCTCTATTAAATTGGCAATTGATAATGGACAATTGACAATTGGATGTTACTATATTTAATGTTTTCTGTTTATTTATTCCCTTTCAAATTGCCAATTCTCAATTGTCAATTATCCTCACTCCCCCTTTATCTGCCGAACTCACCATCTTACCATAAGCCCGCAAAGCTTTTGAAACGACACGTTGGCGATGCGGAGGCGTAAAAGCTTTCGTACCACGAGCTTCTTCCGCTTTACGGCGTTCTGCCAGTTCTGCATCGCTAACCTTCACATTAATCGTACGTCCGGGAATATCGATCTCGATCATATCGCCGTCTTTCACCAAACCGATCGCTCCACCTGCCGCCGCTTCGGGAGAGACATGGCCAATAGAAAGACCGGAGGTTCCGCCACTGAAACGACCGTCCGTAATCAGCGCGCACTCTTTGCCTAAATGGCGGCTCTTTATATAAGATGTGGGGTAAAGCATTTCCTGCATGCCCGGACCGCCTTTCGGTCCTTCGTGCGTGATCACAACCACATCACCCGAAACCACTTTTCCGCCAAGGATACCTTCACAAGCCGCATCCTGCGAATCGAATACTTTTGCGGGACCGGCAAACTTCCAGATACTCCCATCCACACCGGCCGTTTTGACCACGCAACCATCCAGTGCGATATTCCCTTTCAAGACAGCCAAGCCGCCGTCCTTGGAATAAGCATGCTCGATATCGCGGATACATCCGGCGACACGGTCGGTATCCAATTCCTTATAGTAGGTTTCCTGCGATCCCATCCGGATACTGAAACGACAGGCAGGGGCACTTTTATATTTCCTAATCGCCTCGTCCGTTACATTCGGGGAAGTGATTGCATACTTATCAACAGCTTCAGCAAGCGTCATACCATCCACACGCTTCACATTCCCGTCTATCAAACCGCCTTTCAGCAATTCGTTCATAATCCCCATGATCCCTCCGGCGCGGTTTACATCCTGAACATGATAGACATGCGTGTTGGGAGCAACCTTGCAAAGACAAGGAGTCTTGCGGGAAAGCATATCAATATCGTCCATCGTGAAATCGGCCTCCGCTTCCTGTGCAATCGCGAGCAAATGAAGAACCGTATTCGTAGAACCTCCCATTGCTATATCCAATGACATGGCATTCAGGAAAGCCTGACGGGTGGCGATACTGCGAGGAAGAACCGACTCATCGCCGTCACGATAATATTTATAGGCATTTTCTACAATCTGCCGGGCAGCATCACGAAACAGTTGCGTACGACCCGCATGCGTAGCGACGATTGTCCCGTTGCCCGGAAGAGCCAGGCCGATCGCTTCGTTCAAGCAATTCATCGAGTTGGCCGTAAACATACCGGAGCAACAACCGCATCCCGGACAAGCATTCCGCTCCACCTGTGCGATCCGTTCATCACTAACCGAAGTATCGGCCGATTCGATCATGGCATCAATCAAATCCAGATGCCGGTCTTCCAGTTCTCCGGCTTCCATCGGGCCGCCGGAAACAAAGACAGTCGGGATATTGAGCCGCATGGAAGCCATCAGCATCCCCGGAGTAATCTTGTCGCAATTGCTGATACAGACCATGGCATCCGCTTTGTGAGCATTTACCATATACTCGACACTGTCCGCAATAATGTCACGTGAAGGGAGCGAGTAGAGCATTCCGTCATGTCCCATAGCAATACCATCGTCAATAGCAATCGTATTGAATTCGGCAGCAAAGCAACCCAACTTTTCGATCTCCGCTTTTACCTGTTGTCCGATCTCATGTAAATGGACATGACCGGGTACAAACTGGGTAAATGAATTCACAATAGCTATAATCGGTTTACCGAACTGCTCTTCTTTCAAGCCGTTGGCGCGCCACAAAGCACGGGCTCCTGCCATGCGTCTGCCCTCTGTGCTGTATGAACTTCTTAACGGATTCTTCATCATATCATTTATTCTTTTACACAGGCAAGTTTCCTTGCCCCTACGTTTATTTTACATCAATATATTAAAAAAGCCCTTCTCTATATGGAGAAAGGCTTAAGAAATATCCTGATACGACTTCACAACATCTTACACACCTTTCTCCTTACCTGCTAATGAATAGAAGGACCACCACGAGAATAATATGCAATACATTGTTCATCATCTTTTCTTACGTCTTTATTTTTGTTTGACGTTGCAAATGTAAAACAAAAATTTATACACGCAAAGAATTTAAAAGAAAAATATCAATTTATCTTACATTTTTCAAGCAGACAAATAAGATCGAGTTGCAGTTTAAAAGTTTCACAAAATTTCCTCAGCATTCGCCCGACCTCACTTCCGACAGGATTCCCCACCATCTTTCAAGGTGACCGCACCAAAATCCGGATCAGAAAGTTGCAAGGAATAGTCATACAGTGTTTGTTGCCTCCACAACATGTACAGCCTTTCAAAAGAATTTTTGCCATTCAGCCAAACGACAAACAGGGTCGATTCATTCCAATCCACAGCTACCGAAAGATTGGACAGCTATGGATTATATCGGTCATAACAAGTTATAAATCAAAATATTTCCCTTCAACCCATAAAGTACCAGACGCAATGTGTTCTTCTTTTTTATCCACAAGAAAACCAGTAAAAGCCCCTTTGAAAGAAACCTGTCCACAATTCCAGTTCTTACAGTCTATAGAGATTACATGAGTCGAATCTGGATTGATAATTTTCTTTCTATTCTCTATATCTCCGGATACACTTATCGGTATTCTATCAATTTCATCCTTACCATCCTTTCTATAATAACGAGATACATATAATTTAGGGTTAAGCCTACTGTGAAATAACAGAAGGTCATGTTTATATTCATTTTTTATCGTCAATGTCAACATTTTTGTTTGCTTGTCATAAGATTCTTCAACCTGCAAAGTGCCTTGCAAATCATAACCTTCCTTTTTAACTTTTAAATATTTCAACTCCATGCTGGCTTGGCCATAACTGGTTGTTGAAACAAATAAACTGACAGACAATAGAATCTGAAATAATACTCGAAGTTTCATAATGCTTGAAATTTAAAATTTATAATGTTGCAAGGAATAGTCATCCAATGTTTGTTGCCTCCACAACATGTACAGCCTTTCAAAAAAATTTTTGCCATTCAGCCGAACGACAAACAAGATTGATTCATTCCAATCCATAGCTGCCGGAAGATTGGGTAGCCATGGATCACATCGAGCGTAACAAACTATAAATCAAAATGTTTTTCTTCAAGCCACAAAGTACCACACGCAATAAATTCTTCTCTTTCATTCACAATACAAATAGTAAAAGGTCCTTCGAAAGAAACCTGTTCATAAAAACTCCACCCCTTACAGTCTATAGAGATTACATGAGTCGAATCTGGATTGATAATTTTCTTTCTATTCTCTATATCTCCGGATACACTTATCGGTATTCTATCAATTTCCTCCTTACCATCCTTTCTATAATAACGAGATACATATAATTGTGGGTTAAACCTACTGTAAAATAACAGAAGGTCATGTTTGTATTCATTTTTTATCGTCAATGTCAACATTTTTGTTTGCTTGTCATAAGATTCTTCAACCTGCAAAGTGCCTTGCAAATCATAACCTTCCTTTTTAACTTCTAAAGATTTCAACCCCGATCTGGCTTGGCCATAACTGGTTGTTGAAACAAATAAACTGACAGACAATAGAATTTGAAATAATACTCGAGTTTTCATAACGCTTGAAATTTTAAATTTATAATGTTGCAAGGAACAGTCATACTATGTTTGTTGTTTCCACAACATGTACGGTCTTTCAAAAGGACTTTTGCCATTCAGCCGAACGACAAACAAGGTCGATTCATTCCAATCCATAGCTGCCGGAAGATTGGGTAGCCATGGATTATATCGGTCGTAACAGACTACAAATCAAAACGTTTTTTCTCAAGATATAAAGTACCAAACGCAATAACCTCTTCTTTTTTATCCACAAGAAAACCAGTAAAAGTCCCTTCGAAAGAAACCTGTTCATAAAAACTCCACTCCTTACAGTCTATAGAGATTACATGAGTCGAATCCGGATTGATAATTTTCTTTCTATTCTCTATATCTCCGGATACACTTATCGGTATTCTATCAATTTCATCCTTACCATCCTTTCTATAATAACGAGATACATATAATTTAGGGTTAAGCCTACTGTGAAATAACAGAAGGTCATGTTTATATTCATTTTTTATCGTCAATGTCAACATTTTTGTTTGCTTGTCATAAGACTCGTCGACCTGCAAAGTGCCTTGCAAATCGTAACCTTCCCTTTTAATTTCAAAATCTTTCAACTCATATTTGGTTTGACCGTAACATGCTGTTGAAACAAATAAACTGACAGACAATAGAATTTGAAATAATACTCGAGTTTTCATAACGCTTGAAATTTTAAATTTATAATGTTGCAAGGAATAGTCATACAGTGTTTGTTGTTTCCACAACATGTACAGCCTTTCAAAAGAATTTTTGCCATTCAGCTGAACGACAAACAAGATCGATTCATTCCAATCCATAGCTGCCAAAAGATTGGGCTGCTATGGATTATATCGGGAGAACAAGCTATAAGTCAAAACGTTTCCCCTCAAGGTATAAAGTACCAGACGCAATGACCTCTTCTTTTTTATCCACAAGAAAACCAGTAAAAGCCCCTTCGAAAGAAACCTGTTCATAAAAACTC
>ERZ777011.1768-NODE-1768-length-20688-cov-3.746523_pt1 | contig 20688 bp, 15 predicted proteins | sample MGYA00374964_ERZ777011 | MGnify/ENA primary metagenome ERZ777011 (study PRJEB29310, sample SAMD00008975) | mouse gut metagenome | study: EMG produced TPA metagenomics assembly of the Metagenome analysis of fecal microbiota from mouse which was promoted... | reverse complement strand
GCATTCGGAAGGGGAACTGCGCAAAGCATCGGTGCTTGGCATTACTGCCGGAAGCAGCGGATCGCCGGGCTCTGTAACAGGAACGGTCGATTATTCGGAGGATGGGTATCTGGGAACGATTGATGCGAACACGGACTGTGGTATTATCGGTACTCTGTCTTCTGCGGATCGGCTGCCGGAGCATGTGAATCAGACGCTGGTACCCATAGGGTTAAAGCAGGAGGTGCATTTGGGTGCAGCTTATCTTCGTTCCGATATCTCTGGTCAGATGAAGGATTATGAGATTCAGATTACGGAGATCCATATAGGGGATTCTCATACCACCAAAGGTCTGGAGCTTCAGATTACCGATCCGGAATTATTGGAGCTGACCGGGGGGATCATTCAGGGAATGAGTGGAAGCCCGATCTTGCAGGACGGAAAGATCATTGGGGCAGTGACACATGTATTTGTCAATGACAGCACCAAAGGGTATGGCGTATTTATCGAAAATATGATGACAGTCTGATGAGTAATGAGGAAGGCAGGTGGTTTTGCGTTCCTCATTCCCGGGTGTGTTATTTTTATATTTGTGTCAGGAATGCAAAATGGTGATTGAAGTGGGCTGGAATTAATGTTAAGATACTGAATAGCGGATAGATTTATGGAGGAGACCGAATGGAAACATTAACACTTCAGCGTGACGAGGTCATTGCAAGAAAAAATGACAAAGTAAAGTATTGGTATCTGGTTCAGGAAGGAACCGTGATACAGAAATTTGATTTTTCGGAAGTCCGATTGGAAAAGAATGCAATTATCGGTATTTTGGAGAAGGATATCTATCGTTGTGATTATATTGCCGGAGAAGATACGGTGCTGGCATCATTTGCCTGTGAGAATTCGGATGATCTGCAGAAGCTTCTGACCAAGCATGAGCGGATCCGCAGTATTTTTCTGAAATCAGCCATAGAGCAGCGACACAATCTGCTCGTCCTGTATACAGATCTGTATAATAAGGCCCGTCAGTTCCATATGTTTGTGGAGACGGTTTATAATGATTATAAGACTTTTTGTGCCAAGTATAAGGTAGAGGAACTGATTTTTTCCAAAAAGGAGCATTTTAATCCACTGGAAATGCAGCATAAGGCGGAAGCCTGGGAAGTGAATAACAGTGTCAGTCTTGTTAAGAATTATATGCAGGAGTATTTGCAGTTGATCGGAAGGGATGATGCGCTTACGGTCGGTGCCATTATGGAGGCGGCAGCGCAGATGCGGAGATTTACCCTGGGTATCGGAGAAATGGAAGCGTACATATCCTATAACAAGGATATTCTGATCGGAGAGTCCCAAAGTGATCTTCTGGCATTGTTTTTTGATCTGGCGATCAAGATGTATGCAAAGAAATATGAGATTGACGTGATAAAAGAGAAGGTTACTCTGATCGTAAAGTTTGCTGAGAAGATGAATATATATAATCCGCGGATGCTGAACCGCAGGCTGAACGAGTTCAATAATTATGATTTCAGCGGGAAACAGAATGCCGAAAACGGAGATCAGGGGGAGCGTGTCAGAACCGAGATCGATATTACGTCTGTCAACTGTCTGGAGCATATTCTGGAATATGCAGGCTGTTCCGATGAGGAAGCAGAGACCTTCACAACCCAGGTGGAGACTTACCGGAATCTGCCGGATATGTTCTCTACGGATAACGAAGCTTATTCCTTACGACGAAAGATTACAGCGAAGTTTTATGATATTTATCAGAACGTATTTCTACGGGCTGTGAAGAATGAAAATACCCTGACGCCGATTCTGGAAATGTTCCTGAACTTTGGATTCATGGATGTATCGTTTGTGGGAGAGGAGCGGGCGCAGACTTTATATGATCTGTGCGCACATCTGGACATCTGCAGTTCGGATCATATCTATACCATTTACGAATGGTTGAAATGTATTTACCGGGGTGAAAAGGAACCGTCCAAGAATGAATTTGATATGAATTATGCTGCTTATCTGGCAGATCAGTGCCGGAGCGGAAGTATAAAGCAGGAGCAGATAGAAGGATTACTGAATAATCCGGAGAAGCGGGTAGAATTTGAGATCAGAAATATGTTTACCTCAGTAAATAAGGTGACCTATGGCAAGGTGACCACCTTCTGTCCGATCCTCTGTGAGAATGATCTGTTGAATGCCATCGATAAGATGCTGGTTACATCAGAAAAGCTGGAGGATGCCCTGAATGAGGTGCGGAAGCTGGATTACTCTGTATTTTACCGGGAGGTTGTCTTCTCGGATCCGAAGAATGGAATTAATAATGAAGCCATCATGAAGGAGGTACTGCCGGATATTATCCTGATGCCGAATGCAGGTACCAAGGTTATGATGTGGCAGGAGGTTGCCGGCGTGAAAAGTGATACACCGGGGCGGTTTATGTTCCCGATCTTTACCGCTGTGGATCTGGATGATCTCATGCTGGAGGCCATTGGACGGTTCCGGTGGGAGATGTGCCGGAAGCTTCAGGGTGTTCACTGGAATGATATCCGGGATAAGTCTTTGACAGCAGAGTATTGTGCTTACATTCAGTTCTACCGTAAGAATCATGAGCTGTCACCGGAGGTGAAGGAGAAGATCAAGCTTACGCTGGCCCGGTCCAAGAATAATTACCGGGAGGTTTTTGTAAAGGATTATATCAGCTGGATCAAGTTCGAATCCAAGGGCAGTTTCCGGTTAAATAAGATATCCAGAGATATTCTGGTACGCTATTGCCCGTTCTGTAAAGCAGTACGGAACGAACTGCGGTCAAATCCGTTATATCAGGCGTCGATTACGAAGTTTGAGACGGAGACTGCAAGGAAGCTGCAGCGGTATAATGGAGTATATACGAAGTATGTAAAAGCAGGTGGAGAGATCACACCGGATCTTAAGGAAAACCTGTTGTTTTACCAGATGTAGCGGGAAGGAGCCATTGGACAGACGCTTTCTTCCTGACTGGAAGCAGCAGATCAGAGGGCAGGGATGAACCTGCCCTTGTTTTTTGCACTGAGCCACAAGGAGGAGGAAAGGACATGATTAATATTACAATCCGGAATGTAAAAGCAGAGGATGCAGAACGCCTGCTGGAAATCTATGGCTATTATGTGTAGAATAATATAATCACGTTTGAATATGACGTCCCTGTATTGTCTGAGTTTCAGGATCGTATCCGGAAGCATAGCAGACGGTATCCGTATCTTGTGATCGAACAAAACGGGGACATACAGGGATATGCTTATGCCGGTGCCTTTATCGGGCGGGCCGCATATGACTGGTGCTGTGAGCTGACTGTGTATCTGGATCACCGGGTATTAAAATGCGGTTTTGGACGGAAGCTGAATACCTGAACAAAATTCTGCAGATTTTCATGTGCATTTAGGGTTTGTAACGGTTGGAGAGTTTCATAAATGCGGCTATAAATTCGGACGCTGGTATAATATGAACTGGATGGAAAAAATGATAGGAGAACATCAGTTGGAGCAGCCTGCTATATTAAAACGCTTCAGGTAATATTATTATGAAATGTATAACGTTATGAAAATTGGTAAAAATAAATTTATAACACATAGTTGACAAGATCTGGAAGTTGTCATATTATTATTACAAAATGGATTCCTAATATAAATGTGTGTTTCATAGTTATAATGTGTATATAATAAATTTGAACCGGTTTGTAGCAGGTTGGTGGAAATTGGGATGTTTTGTGAAATAATATTTTTGCATATTGTTTTCATGAAATGAGGAATAGTTTTGGATAATAAAAATACAATAAAAAGAATTGAAAAAATATTTCCTGATTATTTTGAAAGATTCATATTGCCGGACGGAGCAAGGGAAGAATTAATTAAGGTATATAGAGCGTGTAGAAGTGGAAGGTGTGATAAGAACTCTTTTCTGCCCTCTTTTGAAGAAAATGGCTATGTATTGAACCCCATTGTTGATTTAACGGATCCCGGGCAATATTCTCTATCGACATTTGAAAAACCTACAGATGTAAAAAGATTTGCAGGTGTTATGTCTGATATGAAAGTCCCTTATCAAATTGCGATTGGAGAGACAAACCCTATACATGGACTGGTACAAAGGACGAGAGAGAGAACAAAGAAAAGAACTTCGCATGTTGACTGGTGGCTTTATAAAGAAGCATCACCATACGATGAATTTGAAATGATAGTTGATTTTGAAGGGCATCTTCAAAATTACATAAAAGAAAGAGATGAAAAGAAATGAAAGAATTTATTAAATTAGAAAACTATGGACAGCTATATATTGACAAAATTCTTTTTGAGTCCTATTTTCCTATTATTTTTACTTGTATAAATGACAATAAGGATATCTTTATAGGAGTATGTTGCCAAAATAACGAAAAAGGCTGTAAGTGGCTGCTTGGGAAAACCAACGGTATAAGCATTGTAAGAATGCTCAGGGATGAGATAACAATCAGACAATTATTATTAGAATGTTCATCAGGAAAGATAACGGTTGATTATGTGGAAAATGGATATGTAGTCGCTTTCAATAACTCTGATTGGGATAAGGACAGTCCATATTTGCCGAAAGAAGATTCTTATATATATGCAGAGGATGGAGAATTCGACGAGGAGATTGACTATTATTTATTGCTGGATCACCATGTTCAGTATAATGCAGAACGTTATAAATGTGTTGCAGAAGCATTAGGAACGATAAATAAAGGAATTGAACCAATAGCAGATATAGTGTCTGCATTTTCATCAGCTATAGGGAATATTTCAATTTCAGGTGAAGTGGTTAGTACATTGAGAGTGTTTGGAGAATTATGTGCTGATCTTGTGATAAATACAGAGAAATATATCAATCAGGAACAATATAAACCTATATATGATTGCACGTTCTGTGTGCCGTCAGAAGACTTAAATCTCAAAGTAGAATCAGATGAAAATAATTATGCGGATGCAGCATAAAGGAGAAAAAATGGACAATTTTAAAAGTGTATTGACTTTACAGAAAATGGTATTTGATAAAATTGAATTTGATAGAAAAGGTTTTAAAAACAATAAAGAATTGAAATTTGAATTACAGGTTCAGATAGGAATAGATGAAAATGACACATACAAAGTAACACTCGTATTGAATGGAGCAAAGCAGGATGAGTATGATATTGTAATCAGTTTATCTGGCTTTTTCAGGGTTGAGGGCCAAGAAGAATTGGAGGATAAGATAATACAGGATTTAATAAATAAGAATGCAGTGGCAATCTTGATGCCATATCTCAGAAGTGAACTCACTTTATTAACGGCACAACCGGAGACTGACAGTGTGGTGCTCCCACCATTTAATATTAATAAGATATTTGGAAATTAGAAGGCATATTGGACATATCAGATTATAAGAATGGAGCGTTGTTAATCTGAAAGAACAGTATGTAATATTATATTAGTAAAATTAATACAAGATTACAGTAAAATGACACATGATACGATAATTGTAGATCATGTGTTATTTTGTACTTAAAAAATGAAATAGGAAGCAGACGAAGGTGCAGGCAGGAACCGACAGCTGATTCATGTCGGGCGAACGCCCTATAGAAATAATGCTACAAACTCTCTTCGTGAGCAAGCTCCCGCCGAGAGTTTGTAGCATTATTTCTGCATGGCTGGACGGTGCCACAAAATGACAAAAAATCGACGAAAACATTCTATAGTTCAACAAAAGTCAACGGGAAAAGAATCGAAATTATTATGAATAATGCGAATGGACAATAGTTTGCCGATATCCTGTCAATAATTGCGAAGGATACCCCCTTTTCACTGATTTTTAATTCTACTATAATTGCAAAGGAACAACAAATAGAGATTAAAAAATACAGGAGGCGAGCCATGAACGACATAAAAATTGCAATCGTGAATCATGATAAACATGCATTACAGAAGATTCACCATTACTTATCAGAGGAAGACAGAGTTCGTGTGGTTGGAACAGCACAGGATGGACAGGAAGCCATTACAATGATCCGGGAGCGGAAACCGGAAGTGGTCATATTGGATCTTATCATGCCCCATGTGGATGGAGTAGGGATTATGGAGCAGGTAGAGAGTCAGACAGGCAAGGAGGGAAGGCCGAAGTATATCATCGGTATGATGAAGGGACAGGAATTTATGTTTCAGATGGCAGCGGAAAATCAGACTGTAGTGGGAGTCAGTCAGAGCTATTCCCAGCCGGATGTGAAAAATGCACTTCAAATGCTAAACGGTTCACGGAAGGCGGCCCGCTGGGGCGGTATACAGAGTGCAGCCATTACAGTTGCTCCTCCAGAGGACAAGTTAGAACTGGTAGTAACTGATATTATTCATGAAATCGGAGTACCTGCACATATAAAGGGATATCAGTATTTAAGAAGTGCGATCCTGATGTCAGTAGCGGATATGGATATCCTGAATTCCGTTACAAAGCAGTTATATCCTGAAATCGCGAAGTTGTATGGAACTACTCCAAGCCGGGTGGAACGTGCCATCCGACATGCGATTGAGGTAGCATGGGGCAGAGGGCATATGGATACGATTGATGAATTGTTTGGATATACGATCCATGCCGGAAAGGGAAAGCCGACGAATTCAGAATTTATTGCTCTGATCGCTGATAAGATTCGTCTGGATCAGAAGATTAAGAGTGCGTAAGGGAGTAAATCAAGGGAAACAGAAAGATGGGGAATATTATGGAAAAGTTGACAAAAATGAGGGTAATGGCAGCCGACCAGGATTTAATACAGGAATTGAGCAGATATGATTTCATTTCACGGGACGGGAGTATGGAGATCATTGGAAAATATATGGATGGAGAAGAACTTTATAATGCAATAGTTAGCAATCAGCCGGATCTGGTAGTAATGGATGCTTTGTTGAAATCTACAGACGGGATAGAACTGATGCGCCGGATGAAAGAGGAACATCCGGAAATTCATACCCGCTTTATTCTTCTGACTACGATCGGAACGGAGAGTGTAATTGAGACAGCATTTATGATGGGCGCCTCCTATTATATGCTGAAGCCGTTTGACAATCAGATCCTGAAGCGGAGAATGAAGCAGGTATTGATGAATGAGGAACGGGAGGTAGAGGAACGGATCCTGGAATTGGGAGAGGATCTTGCTCCGTATGTAAAGGAACGGAATTTAGAAGGTGAGGTAACGGAAATCATTCGTGAGATCGGGATTCCGGCACACATTAAAGGGTATCAGTATATCCGGGAAGGTATCATGATGTCGGTGGATGATCCCAATATGCTGAATTATATTACGAAACTGTTATATCCGACAATCGCCAAAAAGTATAAGACAACCTCCTCCAGTGTGGAACGTGCCATTCGTCATGCGATCGAGGTAGCATGGAGCAGAGGAAAAATGGATGTAATACAGGAGCTGTTCGGATATACCATCCATGCCGGGAAAGGGAAACCGACCAATTCCGAATTTATTGCATTGATCGCAGATAAATTAAGGCTGGAATATGACCTGCAAAAGTAAATTAATTGTTCCATTTAGTGCCGGATTGTGCTATACTTTGTTCATGTTTCAAGATAAGATTGCTGGAACAAAGGAATACTGGGAGGGTTATCAAGCATGAAGAAAGTGGCTTATATTGCGTCAGAGTGTGTACCATTTATAAAAACAGGCGGGCTTGCCGATGTGGTAGGAACATTGCCAAAGATGTTCAATAAGAATGAGTATGATGTTCGAATCATTATTCCGAATTATTTATGTATTCCGCACAAATATCGGGAGAAAATGAAATATTTAACGCATTTTCAATTGGATATCGGCTGGAGACAGCAGTATGTGGGTGTCATGTATATGGAATACGAAGGTGTTCCGGTATATTTTATTGATAACGAGTACTATTTTAATGGCTTTACTCCGTATGGGGATGTAAAATGGGATATTGAAAAGTTCTCCTTCTTTTCGAAGGCGGCGTTATCGATTCTGCCGGTGATCAACTTCCGGCCGGATATCATCCATTGCCATGACTGGCAGTCAGGTCTGGTACCGGTATATTTAAAGACGCTGTTTTCAAGCAATCCGTTTTTCCAGGGGATTAAGTCCATTGTGACCATCCATAATCTGAAATTCCAGGGAAATTGGGATATTAAGACAATACAGGCATATTCCGGACTGCCATCCTATGTGTTTACGCCGGATAAACTGGAATTCAAGAAGGATGCCAGTATGCTGAAGGGCGGACTGGTATATGCAGATAAGATTACGACCGTAAGTAATACCTATGCCGGGGAAATTCAGACTCAGGAATATGGAGAAGGATTAGAAGGACTTTTATCTGCCAGACATCATGATCTGTGGGGTATCGTCAACGGAATTGATTATGATATCTATAATCCGGAGCGGGATCCGATGATCTATAAGAATTATTCCGTAAAGAGCTACAAGCGGGCAAAAGCAGAGAATAAGAAAAGGATGCAGGAAGAATTCGGTCTTCCGGTAGATGAAAAGCAGTTTGTGATCGGGATTATTTCCAGACTGACCGATCAGAAAGGACTGGATCTGGTTGATCGTGTTATGAATGAGATCTGTCAGGATGGCGTACAGTTTATTGTGCTGGGAACCGGAGAGCAGCGGTATGAGGATATGTTCCGGTATTACCAGGGAATCCATCCGGCAAAGGTATCAGCAAATATTTATTACTCCGATGAACGTTCTCACAAAATGTATGCCGGCTGTGATGTCATGCTGGTTCCATCCCGGTTTGAGCCGTGTGGTCTGACCCAGTTGATGGCACTTCGTTACGGTACCGTTCCGGTTGTACGGGAGACCGGAGGTCTGAAGGATACCGTAGAGGCATACAATGAATTCGAAAAGACCGGAAATGGCTTTAGCTTCCGTAATTATAATGCATATGAAATGCTGAATACCATTAATTATGCAAAGGAAGTCTATTATAACGACAAGCAGAGCTGGTATGGCATTATGGAACGTGCTATGCGTGCAGATTACTCATGGCAGAAATCCGCAGAAAAATACCAGGAATTATATAACTACATTTAAAAGCTACAAGCCATGCATTCATGAAAAATCAATGTCCGAGGAGAGTTTACTCTCATTCGGGCATTTGATTTTTCATGAATATAGGGCGCTAGCCCGTAAATCGAGCCGAAGCAAAGCGCAGGCGAGATTGGCATGGCGTAGAGAGAAGGGCGCTAGCCCGTAAATCGAGCCGAAGCAAAGCGCAGGCGAGATTGGCATGGCGTAGAGAGAAGGGACAAAACAATGGCATTTGATGGAATTGTAATTGCAAATATTATTCATGAATTGAATACAACGATCTTAAATGGACGAATCTACAAGATTTATCAGCCGGAGCCGGATGAACTGAATTTGATCATAAAGGTACCGGGCGGGAATCACCGGCTGCTGCTGTCAGCCAGTGCAACGCTGCCGTTACTCTATCTGTCTTCCGAGAATAAGAATAATCCGATGACCGCTCCGGCGTTCTGTATGCTGCTGCGTAAGCATATTGGAAACGGAAGGATCATTCGTATAGAACAGCCGGGATTTGAACGGATTGTCGTATTCCATATAGAACATCTGAATGAGATGGGGGATCTATGCAGGAAGAAGCTGATCATTGAGATCATGGGGAAGCATAGCAACATCATATTCTGTGATGAACAGGATTCGATCATTGACAGTATCAAGCGGATCGGTGCCCAGACCAGTTCGGTGCGGGAGGTGCTTCCGGGCAGGCACTATGAGCTGCCGCCATCCCAGGATAAGATCAGTCCTCTGGATGTAACAAAGGATTACTTTGAACAGAATATGCTGACGAAACCGCTGAATTTATGTAAAATGATATATACCTCACTGACGGGCTTTAGTCCTGTAGCTGCAAATGAAATCTGTGACCGGGCAGGGCTGGACGGTGATATAAGTACCGGTATGCTGAGGCAGGATGCGGATACGGAGGCATGGCATATTGCTAATGGAGCAGAACAGTTATGGGAGAAATTATCAGAAGTAGTCGAGCAGATCCGGCAGGAGGAGTTCCAGCCGGGGATTTACTATGACGAAGAGGATACTCCGATAGAATTTTCTTCAATCTGCCTTACCATGTATTCCGATATGGAATGGAGGCAGAATCCGTCCATTTCAGCGGTATTGCAGGAGTATTATGCGGCAAAGAACAATGTGACCCGGATTCGCCAGAAATCCTCGGATCTGCGCCGGGTGGTCAGTACGGCAATCGAGCGGACTGCCAAAAAGTATGATCTGCAGTGCAGCCAGCTAAAGGATACGGAGAAACGGGATAAGTACAAGGTTTATGGTGAATTGATCCATACATATGGTTATGGAATTGAACCGGAGGCAAAGTCATTCCAGGCGTTGAATTACTATACAAATGAGGAGATTACCATACCCTTAGATCCGACTTTGACACCGATGGAAAATTCCAGGAAGTATTTTGCCAGGTATAATAAATTAAAACGAACCTTTGAAGCATTGACAGAACAGGTAGCACAGACCAGACAGGAATTGGAGCATCTACAATCCATTCAGACTGCTTTGGATATCACTCTGGAAGAAACTGATCTGGCGGATATCAAGCGGGAACTGATGGAGTATGGTTATATCCGATTCAAAGGCCAGAGTAAGAAGAAGGGAAAGCTGCCGAAAAGCAGTCCGCTTCATTATATCTCTTCCGACGGGTTTCATATGTATGTAGGTAAGAATAACTATCAGAATGAGGAATTGACCTTCAAGACGGCAAATGGAGGAGATCTGTGGTTTCATGCCAAGCAGATACCCGGTTCCCATGTGATCGTAAAGACGGAAGGAAATCAGGAGATACCGGATCGTACCTATGAAGAGGCGGCACGCCTGGCAGCGTATTATTCCGCTGCCCGCACCAGTACAAAGGTAGATATTGATTATACAAGACGTTCCAATCTGAAAAAGACACCGGGCGGAGCACCGGGCTTTGTGGTCTATCATACCAATTACTCCATGACGATTGAACCGGATATCCGTGGAATTCAGGAAGCCGAAGGTTAACCATTGACTTTTGCAGGTAAGTTACCGTATAATGGATAAGATTGTAAGAAAGAACCGGAATTTCACAGGAATTCAAAGAGAAAGAAATGCAGGTGTCCTATGATTCGTAGTATGACAGGCTTTGGAAGAAGCGAAACGATAACGACCGATTATAAACTGATCGTTGAGATGAAGGCAGTCAATCACCGGTATGGTGAATACAGTATAAAGCTGCCTAGAAAACTGAATTTTTTTGAAACCGGGATCCGGGCGCTTTTAAAAGAATATATTGACCGGGGAAAGGTGGATGTATATATTACCTATGAGGATTATCGGGAAACCAATGCCTGTGTGAAATACAACCCGGAGATTGCCAGAGAGTATATGAATCATATGCGGCAGTTGGAGCAGGATTTCCATATCCGGGATGATATTTCCGTTACCAGGCTTGCCCAGTTTCCGGATGTGTTTACCCGGGAAGAGCAGAGCATTGACGAGGATCAGTTATGGAGCATACTGGAAGCCGGAATCCGTCAGGCAGCAGAGCAGTTTGTGGAGGCCAGAAGGCGGGAAGGTGAGAACCTGAAGCAGAACCTGATGGAGAAGCTGGCCGGAATGCTTGAACTGCTGGACTATATTGAGCAGGAGGCTCCCGGTCTGATTCAGGATTACCGTGACAAATTAGAAGCCAAGGTAAAGGAATTATTAGAAAGCACTGCCATAGATGAGAACCGGATCGCAGCAGAGGTTGTGATCTATGCGGACAAGATCTGTGTGGACGAGGAAACCGTCCGGTTACGAAGTCATATCAACAGTACCAGAGAGATTCTGGAAAAGGGCGGAAGCGTAGGACGGAAGCTGGACTTTATTGCACAGGAAATGAACCGGGAAGCCAATACTATATTGTCGAAGGCGAATTCACTGGATATTTCTAATAAGGCGATCGATCTGAAGACGGAGATCGAAAAGGTGCGGGAGCAGATTCAGAATATTGAATAAGGTCAGGTGATGGTATGGATAAAAAGGGATTATTGATCGTGATCTCCGGTTTTTCCGGTGTAGGCAAGGGAACTGTTGTCAAACGACTGGTTCAGGATTACGGATACAGTCTTTCCGTTTCGGCAACGACCAGAGCTCCAAGAGAAGGCGAGATTGACGGAAGGGACTATTATTTCAAATCCAAAGCGGATTTCATGAATCTGATTGATTATAATGGTTTTATTGAATGGGCGATCTACGTTGAGAATTATTATGGTACGCCAAGGGCTTTCGTAGAGCGGGAACTGGCAGCCGGACACAACGTGATCCTGGAAATTGAAGTACAGGGAGCATTGAATATCAAAAATCAATATCCGGATGCAGTACTCATCTTCCTGACAGCTCCGAGTGCTTCAGAATTGAAGGAACGACTGGTTGGACGGGGAACGGAGGATCCTGCGGTAGTGGATAAGCGGATGAAGCGTGCCGCAGAGGAATCGGCAGATATGGATCAGTATGAATATATTGTTGTAAATGATGATCTGGATCAGTGTGTCAAAGATGTGAATTCTGTCATTGTGGCAAAGGGCTGCATGATTGAGAAAAATATGGAATTTATGAATCAGATGAAAGCAGAGCTGCAAGCTCTGTAGAAAGGAGTAATAGTATGATACATCCATCGTATACGGATTTAATGCAGGTGGTAAACAGTGAGGTAGAACCGGGTGAACAGCCGGTCGTTCAGAGCCGTTATTCGATCGTACTTGCAACTGCAAAACGGGCAAGACAGATCATTGCAGGTTCCGAAGCACTGGTAGAGGCATCCAATCAGAAGCCTCTGTCACTTGCTGTAGAGGAATTATACAGCGGTAAGGTTAAGATTGTTGGTGATGAAGAAGAATAAGGAATGACAAGGAGCTTTTCGAAAAAGCTCCTTTCCTTTGCTGTGATATGCGGTGTATTGTTTCAGGGTTCGTATACATACAATAAAGAAACAGCATTCGTAAAGAGGAGAGAGAATAATGCGGGTATCAGAATTGATGCAGGGACTGGAATATATAAAATTGCAGGGGAGCCTGGAGGTGGAAGTGACGGAAATAGAGTACGATTCCCGACAGGTAGCGGAAGGAAGCCTGTTTTTTTGTATTCCCGGAAGCGTGCGGGACGGACATGAATTCGCACCAGAGGTAGTGGAACGGGGGGCCGGAGTTTTGATCGTTGAGCATCCGGTTTCTGTACCGGAACAGATCACAGTGCTTCAGGTACCGAATGCCCGGTATGCCATGGGGATGATGTCCTCTGTCTTCTATGGGGAACCGTCGAAAAGACTGACGGTGATCGGTATTACGGGGACAAAGGGAAAGACCACGACGGCCTATATGATCCAGTCCATGTTAGAGAAGACCGGACATCGGACCGGCCTGATCGGAACCATAGAGATCATGGATGGAGTCCGGACGGTTCCGGCTGCCAATACTACGCCGGAATCCGTTTTGCTGCAGCGTACGCTCCGGGATATGGTAAAGAACGGGCTGGACAGTGTGGTAATGGAGGTATCCTCGCAGGGATTAATGCTGGACCGGGTGGCAGGCGTAGACTTTGATTATGGGATATTTACCAATCTTTCAGAGGATCATATCGGTCCGAATGAGCATGCCAGCTTTGAAGAATACCGGGGATGGAAGGCAAAGCTCTTCCGGCTTTGCAGGATCGGAATACTGAATGCAGATGACCCGTACTATGAAGAGATGTTGGCCGGACATACCTGTCAGGTGGTCACCTATGGCAGGAAACCGGGGCTGGATTATTGTGCGAATGACTGGAAGCTGCACAGTGAGGATGGACACCTGGGTATCGAGTACCGGTTATCCGGTAAGGCGGAAGGCAGACTGATGGTAAATATACCGGGGAAATTCAGTATCTATAATTCCCTGTCTGCAGTTGCAGTGGCAAATGAGATGCAGGTGCCTTTTGACGTGATCCAGCAGGTATTGACAACCGTCAGAGTCCGGGGACGGGTGGAACTGATCCCGATCTCGGATGCCTTTACCATACTGATCGATTATGCCCATAATGCAGTCAGTCTGGAAAGTATACTGGAAACACTTCGGGATTATCAGCCCGGGCGTCTGGTAGCTGTCTTTGGCTGCGGCGGGAACCGCTCCAAGACCAGACGGTATGAGATGGGCGAGGTCGCCGGGCGGCTGGCGGATTTTACGATCATTACCTCGGATAATCCGAGATTTGAAGAGCCGCAGGATATTATCAATGATATTGTTACCGGAATGTCCAGAACGCAGGGAGAATACATAGAGATCATGGATCGGAAGGAAGCGTTCCGTTATGCGATCCTGAATGCCCGGCCGGGAGATGTGATCGTGCTGGCCGGAAAAGGACATGAGGATTATCAGGAAATAAAGGGTGTAAAATACCACATGGATGAGCGGGAGCTGATCCGGGAGGTATTGGAGGAAGCCGATGTCAGCAAAATATGTGGATATAATAATCGATATTTCGCATGAGGCGATCGACCGGGCATTTCAGTATGAAGTGCCCCTTTCTTTGCGTGAAACGCTTTCCGTAGGAATGCAGGTACAGGTTCCCTTTGGCAGAGGAAATCACCTGCGTACCGGCTATATCATTGGTCTGAGTGATGAGCCGGAGTATGACCCGGAGAAAATAAAGTCCGTACACAGCATAGTGGAAAATCAGGTGCCGGTGGAGGGGCAGCTGATCCGGCTTGCCGCCTGGATGAAGGAGACCTACGGCTCTACCATGTATCAGGCATTAAAAACCGTCATGCCGGTGAAGGAGCGGGTGCGTCCGATCGAGCATAAGACCCTGCGGCTTTCGGTTTCTCCGGAGGAGGGAAGGCTCCGGCTTCTGGAATACAGACGGAAGCATAGTGTGGCAAAGGCACGGCTGCTGGAAGCCCTGCTGGAAAACGGAGATATTCCCTATGAACTGGCACAGAGTAAGTTGAATATCAGTAAAGGCACGTTTGACCGCCTGCAGGAGGAGGGAACCCTGGAAATCCTGACCCGGACCCAGTATCGTCAGGCAGGGACTGCCAGACGGATGACAGAGCCGGAGCCGGAGTTAAATATGGCACAGCAGGCTCTGGTAGAAGAATTCCGGCAGGAATATCAAAGAGGAGAGTATCATACCTACCTGTTACACGGAGTGACAGGCAGCGGCAAGACAGAGGTCTATATGCATGCCATTGATGTGGTACTGGCCCGGGGCAGACAGGCGATCGTCCTGATACCGGAGATTTCCCTGACATTTCAGACCGTGATGCGGTTTCACCGGCATTTCGGCGAGCAGATTACCATCTTAAATTCCCGCATGAGCAAGGGAGAACGCTACGACCAGTTTCAGCGGATCCGGACGGGAGAGGTGAAGATTGTCATCGGGCCGAGATCTGCTTTATTTGCACCATTTACAGATCTGGGGCTGATCGTCATAGATGAGGAGCATGAGAGCAGCTACAAGAGTGATAATCTGCCAAAGTATCATGCCAGAGAAACGGCACAGGAACGGGCAAGGATTTGTCATGCCAGCGTGATCCTGGGTTCAGCCACGCCCTCGGTCGTGTCATACTACAGGGCAGAGCAGGGGGAATACAGGCTGTGGCGGCTGGAGAACCGGGCAGCACAGAAGGCATTGGCCCGGGTGGAGATCATTGATCTGCGCGAAGAACTGAGAACGGGTAACCGGAGCCGGTTCAGCTATCGACTGCAGGAGCTGATCGCAGAACGGTTAGAGCGGGAACAGCAGTCGATCATCTTCATGAATCGCCGGGGATATGCCAGCTTCGTATCCTGCAGGAGCTGTGGAGAGGTGGTGAACTGTCCACACTGTCAGGTGTCTTTAACCTATCACGATCACCATTCCGACCGGCCAAAGCTAATCTGTCACTATTGTGGCTATACGGAGGATTATGTACAGCAGTGCAGGAACTGCGGTTCAAAGCTGATCGGACGGTTTGGCTCCGGCACCCAGCTGGTAGAGGCAGAACTGAAGGAACTCTTTCCGGCTGCCCGGATCCTTCGAATGGATGCGGATACGACGAAGGGAAAGGATGGACATGAGGCTATTCTGGCTGCGTTCGGTGAGGGGAAAGCAGATATTCTGGTGGGAACGCAGATGATCGTAAAGGGACATGATTTTCCGAATGTAACGCTGGCAGGAATCCTGGCGGCAGATTTATCCCTTCACAATCAGGATTATATGGCGGGAGAACGTACCTTTGATCTGCTGACACAGGCAGCCGGACGCGCCGGACGTGGAGCCGAGCCGGGAACAGTGGTGATCCAGACCTATGAACCGGAGCATCCGGTGATTCAGGCAGCAGCCGGGCAGGATTATGCCGCCTTTTATGAGAATGCCATTGCATACCGCAGGCTGCTGAAGTATCCGCCGGTGTATTCCATGCTTGCAGTACTGGTGACAGCCTCCCGGGAGGAGCAGGCAGAAGCTGCTGCACGGAAGCTGGCTGATCTTCTGCGGAATCAGCCGGAGAATACAGGGAGCAGGGCGGTCCTTCGGGTGGTAGGTCCGGCTGCACCCGTTATTGCTAAAGTGAAAGATATTTACCGAAGGGTGATCTATGTTAAGTCTCTGGAGGAACCGTGTCTGTTACTGGCCAGACAACAGTTAGAGGAATATGCAGCGGCACTGGAAGCATCCGGGGAATGCAAGGTGTATTTTGACCGCGATCCAATGAAGGGATACTGATATTGTTTCAAAATTGCAATTATTATAAAAAGATGGTAAAATTACAAAACAGATTGTTATGAGATTAATATGGCAGAAATGCAGATGAGATCAGCAGGAAAATGAAAGGCAGGAAGTAAAAATGGGAACTCGTAAAATCCGGATTGAAGGCGATCCGATTCTTAGGAAACAATGTAAGCCGGTGGATAAGGTCACACCGAGATTGTTACAGTTGATCGATGATATGTTTGACACCATGTATGAAGCGAACGGTGTGGGACTGGCCGGCCCTCAGGTCGGGATCCTGAAACGTGTCGTCGTGATCGATGTAGGGGATGAGCATCCACTGGTATTGATCAACCCTGAGATCCTGGAAACCTCCGGCGAACAGACCGGTGATGAGGGCTGCTTAAGCCTGCCTGGAAAAGTCGGTACGGTAACCCGTCCGAATTATGTGAAGTGCAGGGCATTTGATGAGAATATGGAACCGATCACGGTGGAAGGAACGGAACTGCTGGCCAGAGCCATCTGCCATGAATTGGATCATCTGGATGGCGTATTATATCGGGACCGCGCAGATGGCGGGGTTCGGGATATAGAATAGAGAAGCGTTTCGGAAGCAGGACAGAGACAGGATGGAACAGGAAAGAGGCAGGTGACAGTATGCGGATCATTTTCATGGGGACCCCGGAATTTGCAGTACAGGTTCTGGAAGCGATCATTCAGGAAGGACACGAGGTGGCAGGTGTTTATACACAGCCCGATAAACCCAGGGGACGGGGAAAGAGTGTACAGTATACACCGGTAAAGGAACTGGCCATGGAATATAATATTCCGGTCTTTCAGCCGGAACGGGTGCGGGATCCGGAGGTAGTTGCGGAACTGAAGACTCTGGCACCGGAGGTAATCGTGGTGGTAGCCTTTGGACAGATTCTTCCGGAGACAATCCTGAATCTGCCTCCACTGGGGTGCATTAATGTACATGCCTCCCTGCTGCCCAGATATCGGGGAGCGGCGCCGATCCAGCGCGTGATCATTGATGGTGAAACAGAAAGTGGCGTGACTACCATGTATATGGCAAAGGGACTGGATACCGGAGATATGATCGAGCAGAAGGTGGTTCCGATTGATCCGAAGGAAACCGGCGGCAGCTACCATGACAAGCTGGCGGCAGCAGGGGCAGAACTTTGTCTGTCAACCCTGCAGAAGCTGGCGGAAGGGACAGCACCGCGGATTCCACAGGATGACCGGAAAAGCTGTTATGCCCATATGCTGAATAAAGCGATGGGAGAACTGGATTTTCAAAAGCCGGCAGAGGAATTGGAACGACTGATCCGGGGATTGAATCCGTGGCCCAGCGCTTATACCTGGCTGCAGGGAAAGAGTCTGAAGATTTATGAGGCGGAAGTGGTAAAAAGCGGAGCAGACAGCCACAGGATGAACGATATGCCGGGAACGGTCATAGGGGTAGATAAGAACAGTTTCACTGTACAATGCAATCCGGGAGCCTTACGGATTGATTCTCTGCAGTTAGAGGGTAAGAAGCGGATGAATACAGCAGCATTTTTGTTGGGATATAAGCTTTCTGCGGGTATGCGGCTTGGCAGCAGGCTGGAGAATATCAGGGATAATTGATTTGGTTGCATTTGGGAGGAACTTTATGAAAAAGAAAAAAACACTACAGGAAATCGGCTATGTGGTACTTTTGCTGGCGGCTATCGTCGTTTTGTTTGGCTGGTATACGAATCAGAACCGGAACCGGATGGAGGAACGGAATAAGAATTATGCCGCAGATTCTGCCAGACTGAAGGTGGAGCAGATTGATGTTGAGTTAAGTAATGCTTTGAGCCGGATCAGCACTTATGCCTACTTTTTGGGAGAAGGACTGACAGAGCCGGAAGTGACTGCCCAAATGCTAAAGGAAATAGAAGCAAATTCCCAGTTTGATGTTGTTATTTTTACAGACTTTAACGGTATGGATCTTGCATCAGAGGGACAGACGGCGGATGTAACGGATCGTGATTTTTATAAAGATGGTATCAATGGAGGAAAAGGAATTGATATCGTATTTGAACCATACATTTTTGATGAGGTAATGGCGTGCTTTTATGCCCCGGTCCGCTATGAGGGGAAAATTATCGGTGTACTGCGGGGTGCATATCTGGCAGAGGAATATTTAAAAGACTTGCTTGCAACGACCTATTTTAATGAACCGGCAGACGTTTTTCTCTGTACGACAGATGGCATGGTGATCGCAAGCTCCGATGAAGAGAGCCATAATGGAAAGCTGTTGGAGATTCTGCTGGAGGATGGTGTGATAGATGCAGGGACTGCCGAGAAGGCGGAGGAGGTATTTCAGAATGGTGGTGCAGACACCTTTCTTTGTGATGCGAACAGTAAAACAGATAATATCTGTGTGATGCAGCTTCCGAACAACGGGTTTGTTCTGGTACAGACGTTTCCAAAGAAGATAACACAAAGCATGATCCGGGATGAGAATCTTGTGGGAGTACGTCTGGAAATAATGCTGATCCTGCTGTTCGTAATCTATATTATAACTCTGATCGTCCGGGCCGGCAGGGAACGCAAACAATTAAAACAGGAAAATCAGGAGATGGGGTATATTACGGATGGTGTGAACAAGTTGTTCTCCCGCTTTTCCATGGTTGATTTTGAGGCTGATACCTATCAGTATCTGGCAGGAACAAGGCCGGAGGATGAGCGGGTTCCGACGCATGGGAAATACGAGGATCTGGCAGATTATCTTGCTTCTATCATGATCAATGAGGACGAACGCCAGAAATTTCGTGCATTTCTGGATAAAGAAACTGTTATTGCAGCATTGGCGGAACAGAATGACATTCGTTATGAGTGTCATGTTATGCGGCACGGACATGCAGAATGGGAGCATGCCAATGTTATCTGTCTGGAACGAAAGGATGGAAGGGCAGATAAAGTATTATTCATTCGTCAGAATATCACGGAAATAAAAGAAAAGGAACTGCGTATTCATGCAGAGATGGCGCTTGCTGACCGGAAGGAACGACAGTACCGGATCGCAATAACCTCCAATGCTTTCTTAACGTTTGAATTCAACCTGACACAGGACCGGATCGAACAGGATATTGTCCGGTCGAGGGATGGAAGCCAGATATCTCTGCTGGAATACTTTGGATTGCAGGTGCCATGTAAAGCTTCTGAATGCTTTGAACGCTGGAAAGCGTTTATCCTGGAAGAATCCCTGGAGGAATATACTGAAAAAGTAAACACGGAATATCTGCTGGAACGATTTGAGCAGGGGGAATCCGAGGTCGTTGTGATTTACTGGGGCCGGGTTTCTTCGGAAGAGCAGATGTGTGTGCGCCAGTCCTTTATTATGACGCAGGATTACGATACAGATGACATAATGGTCATGGTAGTAACAAATGATATTACAGAGCAGGTTCAGAAGCAGAGAGAGCAGACGCAGGCATTACAGGATGCTCTGATGCAGGCACAGCATGCCAATCAGGCAAAGACCACCTTCCTCTCTAATATGTCCCATGATATCCGTACACCGATGAATGCCATTATCGGATTTTCTACGATCGCTGCCAGTCATATTGATAATAAGGATCAGGTACGTGACTGCCTGCAAAAGGTTTTGGCCTCCAGCAATCATTTATTAAGTCTGATCAATGATATTCTGGATATGAGCCGGATCGAGAGCGGCAAGGTGCAGATCAAGGAACAGGAATGTAATATTTCAGAACTGATGCATAATCTGGTGAATATCATCCAGTCTCAGGTAAAAGCAAAACAACTGGATCTGTTTATTGATACCTTTGAGGTTGTGAATGAGGATGTTATTGCAGATGCATTAAAGCTGAATCAGATCTTTATTAATCTGTTAAGCAATGCGGTAAAATATACCCCGGCCGGAGGAACCATTACCTTCCGGATCATGCAGAAGACCACATTCC
>ERZ777011.1763-NODE-1763-length-20740-cov-54.214068_pt1 | contig 20740 bp, 15 predicted proteins | sample MGYA00374964_ERZ777011 | MGnify/ENA primary metagenome ERZ777011 (study PRJEB29310, sample SAMD00008975) | mouse gut metagenome | study: EMG produced TPA metagenomics assembly of the Metagenome analysis of fecal microbiota from mouse which was promoted... | reverse complement strand
TTTTCAATATTTTACACCAAATGGCACCAGTTATCACCAATAGGCTACTTGCCGACGCAGAAGTTTTCAAAAATGGATTGGAGGAGATCGGAGGTGGTGATGGTGCCGGTGATGGTGCCGAGGTGGTGAATTGTTTCACGCAGGTCTTGGGCTATGAAATCGCCTGACAGACCGGTATTTATGCCATCGATGACACGTTTCAAGGATTCTTTCGCATGAAGCAATGCCTCATAGTGTCGAGCGTTAGTTACCATCATGTCAACTTCCGACGCTTCCTCTGCGCCCGAACACACCTTAAGCAATTCCTTAAGCTCATCGATATTGATTCCTTGACCGGCTGAAATAAATGCTACCTTTATCCTATTGTCGGCAATATTGTCGCCGCCTAACGATGACAATATCAGACTCTCAACATCCTGTCTTACCACATCCATATCCCCTACCCCGTCAAGCTTATCTATCTTATTGACAGCCACAATCATCTTTGCGTCCTCGGGCAGATGTTTCAATATATCGCCAGCCAACGACTTAAACATGCCGGGGAGCAAATCGGGAGTCACCAACCATACTACTACCCTCGCCTTAGACACCGCACCGAGCGTACGTTGGATACCCAAATTTTCCACCATATCAGCTGTTTCACGTATACCGGCTGTGTCTATGAACCGATACAGCACGCCATCTATCTCAACAGTATCCTCTATAGTGTCACGGGTAGTCCCCGGTATATCGCTCACTATCGCCCTGTTGTCGTCAAGCAGACGATTCAAAAGTGTTGACTTTCCGACATTAGGCTCTCCCACTATCGCCACCGGAACACCCTCTTTCAAAGCATTACCGGTCGAAAATGAAGCTACGAGCCCGCTGATTTTCCTGAGCAATCCCTGCGCCATATCGGTCAGTTCATCTCTTGATGCAAACTCCACATCCTCTTCCGAAAAATCAAGTTCAAGCTCAAGCAGCGAGGCTATCCTTATAAGCTCATCACGCAGCGATGAAATATTTTTTGAAAACACACCTCTCATCTGGGACGATGCCAGTCTGTGAGCACTTCGAGACGACGATGCTATAACATCGGCGACCGCCTCTGCCTGCGCAAGATCAAGCTTCCCTGAAGCAAATGCCCTTCGGGTAAACTCTCCGGGTTCAGCCAACCGGCAACCCTTACGTATAAGCAAATTCACCAACTCCCTCTGTATCCATTTCGAGCCGTGGACCGAAAACTCCACTACATCCTCGCCTGTAAATGAATTGGGACCTCTAAACACTGTCGCCACAGCCTGATCCAAGGGTTCGTCAACATTCTCATCATCCATGATATTACCAAGATGAGCCGTATGGCTTAAAGCATCTTTCAGTGGCTTTCCTCGCCATATCCTGTCAGCGATCATTAAAGATTCCGGTCCGCTCACACGTATCACAGCTATCCCCCCTACTCCACTCGGAGTAGAGACAGCGCATATAGTATCATTTTCAAACATTGAGTCCATATCAACATCCTTATTGAACTTGTTTATTCTTTTTCTTTCTCAGCGTACTCCAATAATGGAAATTACATTGAGACTCTACATCATTCTCGATATCATCAGGGAGCGATGCGAAGAAATCATGCCCAGTCACAGCCTCCACCGAATCAATCGGCACGGCACATGCCTGCATACCACCCTCGACCTTGCCGTTTGGCATTATGAAACCTATTCCCACAGCCGGATTTGTATAGGGCGACAATATAACCTTGAAGAAACGTTTCGGCACATACACTCTCGAATCCCCGATATACTCTATCGGTTCCCCGTCGATTATCGGTCCACAAACTATGTACAAACTGCCCATAATCTCAGCCCAATAACGGCACTTCTCCTCAAGACGTTTCCAGCTGCCGGTGTTAAGCGATTTCACCTGCGGACAGATGTTAGTCATCAGAAACGTTTCCTCCATCGCATCCTTATCCCATTTCATATCTCCGGCAGGTGCCATGTGTCCTCGGTCATATCCGGAATAATTGTAATCCCACGTATCGGCACATCCGGCAACATCTTCATCGCTGCTAAATTTATTCGTGCGGTTCACATCACCTTTGGTCTCCTCTTCCGTAAGCTCCCACGACACCCAGTTAGGTATATGATATTTCGGATTAAACGATATATCCATACCCTTATATTTTTTCTCCACCGACACTGACTTCTCATTGGTTTTAACCGCCATCAAATCCCCGTAATCTCCCGCATTTTCAATTCCGGTTCTTGTCACGCCACCATTGTTTTCCCGGCTGCTTAATTCTTGCCCCAATTTTATACAACCGATTATCAATGCGACTATCACCAAAGTCTGAATTGAAACTTTGCCTTTTTTCTTATTAATAATCGAACGTCTATATTTTCTTTTTGCCATCTATTTCAGTAGTTACAATTCAATATTGTTTATTATTTTTGCTATTTCCGCAGCCTCGCTCACGGACGTGCATGAGCTTATCGGAAGGCTAAGAACCTCCGATGCCAATCTCTCCGTGACAGGCAACTCGCCATGCGCCAATCCGGCATAACACGGCTGTCTATGTGGAGGGACAGCATAATGTATATCCGTCTCAACCCCTCTCTTTAATAATTCCTCCTTCATGCGGTCGCGCTTCCCATCGGTGACACGGATCACATACTGATGCCACACATTGTCTGTAACCCATCGGCTCATAAAAGGCTTCACTATATTTTTATGTGAAATCATACGCTCATACACCAATGCACGTTCAAATCTGCCACCATTCTCCTCGTCGATATGTGGCAATTTCACCCTTAGCAGTGCTGCCTGTAAGGAATCCAAACGGCAATTACCTCCGCAATATATATTATGGTAACGCCTGTCTGCTCCATAATTAGCCAAAGCTCTGACCGCCTTGGCAAGAGCCGGGTCATTTGTAGCCACAGCCCCCGCATCACCGAGCGCACCGATGTTTTTTGTAGGATAGAAACTAAACGCCGCCGCATCACCAAGCCCACCCGCTTGATATGAGCCGTTAATACCGGGTATACACGCCCTGCCACCTATAGCCTGTGCGCAATCCTCTATTATCTTCAGATTATATTTACGGGCAATTGCCATAAGCCTTTCATCCCACGCTATGCGTCCATACAAATGAACCGTCATAATCGCACGTGTACTGGGAGTGACAGCTTCCCTTATGAGATCATAATCTATGTTCATCGTATGAATATCCGCATCAACAAGCACAGGCGTAAGTCCGCAGTCAGTCACTGCAAGCACTGATGCTATATAGGTATTTGCCGGTACTATAATCTCGTCACCCGGCGCCATTTCACCAAGTTCAATGTATCCTCTGAGAATCAACCTTAGCGCATCCAAGCCGTTGCTTACTCCGACCACATGCTTAGTCTTAACCATTTCGCCCAACTCTCGTTCGAACGAAGTCACCTCATCTCCGCCTACGTATCTTCCACTTTGTATGACCCTGACAGCCGCTTCGATTAGCTCCGCTTCATAGCGTCTGTTCACATCACCCAATCTCAGAAAAGGATACTGATTGCTCATACTCCCCCATTCCTCCTTTCGGAAACTATACGTTTGAATTCATCAAAATCTCTCACGTAGTCAGCCTCATCATACTTAGTCGAAGTCATAACAAGACAAACGCTTCCCGAGGCGAAATTATCAAGAGTTCTCCAATAACCCGATGGTATATACAGCCCTTGGTAAGGGCGATTAAGAGTATATGTCACCCATTCCTCCCCGTCAAACAGATTCACATTGAAACTCCCTCCTGAAGCCACCACAACCTCCTCGGCCGTCCTGTGCGAATGTCCACCACGGAACTCTCCGGCAGGCACATCGTATGTCCAGTATACCCTCGAAATCTCGAAAGGCACCTGTTCCATGTCCTGCACGAATGTTAGATTTCCCCTCGGGTCACATATCTTGGGCAGCTGTATTATCCTTGGTTTGTTTTGGCTCACAGATTCCATAGTTTGCAAAATTACATAAAAATATGCTATTGAACTGATTTAAATTTTTTATTTTTTAAGATTTGATGCTATTTTCGAGATGAATTAACAGCTCAATGAGGGAGCTTAGCGAGCTAAGCGACCGAAGCCATGATAAATGTGCCTGTTAAAAAAGTGACGTGTCAGCCCTATGCCGGGCTGGCACGTCACGATATGTGCATTCAGGTAAATTAGAATTTATTCGTCTGCCTGAGCTTTTTCAGCGTATTCCTTCAGAAGTTTTTCCTGAACATCAGAGGGAACAAGTTCGTATGAAGAGAACTTCATGGTGAATGCCGAACGTCCGCCGGTTATCGAAGAAAGAGCTGTTGAATATGAAGACATCTCCTTCAAGGGCACACGGGCTGAAATCTTCTCAAATCCGTTGTCGCTTGACATACCCATGATGATGGCGCGGCGTCCCTGAAGGTCACTCATAACATCACCCATCACGTCTGCGGGAACCATTACATCGACATCGTAAACAGGTTCAAGCACCTTCGGATTAGCATTGCGGAATGCTTCGCTGAATGCGTTACGTCCGGCAAGGCGGAATGAGATTTCGTTAGAGTCAACCGGGTGCATCTTACCGTCATATATGCATACACGTACGTCACGCGCATAGCTACCGGTAAGAGGACCTTGCTCCATGCGGTCCATGAGACCTTTGACGATAGCAGGGATGAAACGTGCGTCAATCGCACCACCTACTATACAGTTATATACAACCAGCTTACCGCCCCATGCGAGAGGTATCTCCTGAGTGTCACGTACACTCATCTTGTATTCCTGATTGCCGAACTTATAAGTATCGGGAGCCGGCATACCTTCGGTGTAAGGTTCGATGATCAGATGGACTTCGCCAAACTGACCTGCACCACCCGACTGCTTCTTATGGCGATAATCGGCACGAGCCGCCTTAGTGATAGTTTCACGATAAGGGATGCGCGGTTCATCGAACACGATAGGCAATTTATCATTGTTTTCAACACGCCATTTGAGAGTGCGGAGGTGGAATTCACCCTGACCAGAAAGAATAGTCTGCTTGAGTTCCTTTGATTGCTCAACCACCCAAGTCGGGTCTTCCTCATGCATACGGGTAAGAATACCCATAAGTTTCTCGGCGTCACTTTCGGTGACGGGACGGATAGCACGACGATATTTTGGTTCCGGGAATTTTATGAAATCAAATCGATAGTCGCAATCCTTAGCGTCGAGAGTGTTGCCTGTGCGCACATCTTTGAGTTTCACAGTAGCACCTATGTCACCTGCGCAGAGCTTGTCAACCTGAGTCTTGATGCTGCCGCATACACAGTTGATCTGAGCGATGCGTTCACGTGTGCCGCGAGTCACATTCTCAAGGTCAACACCGGGAGTAAGCGTTCCTGACATCACCTTGAAGTAGCTGACTTCACCGATATGCGGTTCTACAGTAGTCTTGAAGAAGTAAAGTGAAAGCGGACCATTGCTGTCAGGCTTAACCTCTACGCCGTCAACAGTGACAGGTGCCGGCATATCCTCAACAAAAGGAACAACGTTTCCGAGGAATTCCATCATGCGGCGCACACCCATATCCTTAGCTGCGCTGACGCAGAACACAGGATAGATCGAACGGTCGATAAGACCTTTGCGGATACCCTCACGCATCTCATCCTCCGAAAGATGACCTTGGTCAAAGAATTTTTCCATTAGGGTCTCGTCATTCTCGGCAGCGGCTTCCACGAGTGCTTGATGGAGTTCTTGGGCTTTTTCCATCTCCTCTGCGGGAATTTCCTCGATAGTAGGCGCACCACCTTCGGGACCCCATGAATATTTCTTCATCAGCAACACGTCGATCATGGCATTGAAACCGGGACCGCACTGGAGCGGATATTGGATAGCCACAATCTTGTTGCCGAAATGCTCGCGCATCTGCTCCATCACATTCTCATAGTCAGCCTTCTCGCCATCAAGCTGGTTGAGAGCGAAGATTACAGGCTTTTTGAGTGACTGTGTGGTACGGAATATGTTCTGAGTGCCGACTTCAACACCATATTGTGAATTGATAAGGATCACACCGGTATCAGTGACGTTGAGGGCGGTGATTGCGTTGCCCACGAAGTCATCGGCTCCCGGACAGTCAATCACATTCAATTTCTTGTTTAGGAATTCTGCATAGAAAACCGTCGAGAATACGCTATAACCATATTCCTTCTCGACGGGAAATGAATCGCTCACAGTGTTTTTACCTTCTATGGTGCCGCGACGTTTTATAACTCCACACTCGAAGAGCATTGCTTCAGCGAGTGTGGTTTTACCCGAGCCTTTGCTACCAAGCAAGGCTATGTTTTTAATCTCGTTGGTTTGATATACTTTCATATTTAATCCAAGGTGTTAGTTTTTGGTAAGAATTTTCTAAAAACGACCGCAAAATAGTAATAATATTTCAATTTTAGCCCCCTGATTGATGTGTTTTATAACATAAAATCAAAAAAAACCTTCCAAAACCGCCCATAAATCATCGATTTTCGAGCTTAACGAATTAATATACAACCAAATAATAAATTATCATTAAAAACACTTAAATCTCCACCGCCACGGTCACATTTTTCCACCTATAATAACTTGCCAACACCAAGTCAAGGATGATTAAACGAACTAATCACCTAACCAACCTTTGAATCACCCAACTTTTAAACTCATTGACGTATTGAGATTTCACAAAAAAATTGTATCTTTGCACTCTGTTTTTAACAACACGTAGCAAATATTGACTAAACAATTATAATATGCTTACAGCTAAGGAAATACGCGAATCTTTCAAAGAGTTTTTCCGCTCCAAGGGACACCATATTGTCCCCTCCGCACCGATGGTGATAAAGGATGACCCCACCCTGATGTTCACTAATGCGGGTATGAACCAGTTCAAAGACATTATACTCGGCAATAAGGCTGCCAAATATCAGCGTGTCGCGGACTCTCAGAAATGTCTGCGAGTTTCCGGCAAGCACAACGACCTCGAAGAGGTAGGTATGGACACATACCACCACACTATGTTCGAAATGCTCGGAAACTGGTCATTCGGCGACTATTTCAAAAAAGAAGCCATCGATTGGGCTTGGGAATATCTCGTGGATGTCCTTCACCTCGACCCCGATCGTCTTTACGCCACTGTGTTTGAAGGCTCGCCTGAGGAAGGGCTTTCACGCGACGACGAAGCCGCATCATATTGGGAACAGCATCTTCCGAAATCTCACATCATCAACGGAAACAAACATGACAATTTCTGGGAAATGGGTGATACCGGTCCCTGCGGTCCGTGCTCAGAAATCCACATTGACCTCCGTAGCGATGAAGAGCGTGCCAAAGTTGACGGTGCATCTCTCGTAAACCACGACAATCCCCTCGTGATTGAGATATGGAACCTCGTGTTCATGCAGTACAACCGCAAGGCTGACGGCACACTCGAACCACTTCCTGCGAAAGTAATCGATACAGGTATGGGCTTCGAACGCCTCTGTATGGCTCTTCAGGGGAAGAAATCCAATTATGACACTGACGTATTCACTCCCCTCATCTATAAGATATCTCAGTTGTCAGGCAAGGAATATGGCAAAGACGCACGTGTCGATGTCGCCATGCGTGTCATCGCCGACCATGTGCGCACAATAGCCTTCTCTATCGCTGACAGCCAGCTTCCGGGAAATGCCAAAGCCGGATATGTGATCCGACGCATACTTCGCCGTGCCGTACGTTACGCCTACACATTCCTTGGTCAAAAACAGGCTTTCATGTACAAGCTTGTCAACACTCTCATTGACTCAATGGGTGAAGCTTATCCTGAAATCGCCGCTCAGCGTGAGCTTATAATGAAGGTGATAAAGGAGGAAGAAGATTCATTCCTTCGCACTCTTGACAAGGGTATAGCCATCCTCGATGACGCTATAAAAAATGCCAAGAATGAAGGTAAGACTGAAATCTCAGGTAAAGAGGCTTTCGTACTCTATGACACTTACGGATTCCCCCTTGACCTCACAGAGCTTATACTTAAAGAAAACGGCATGACCCTTGACAAGGAAGGTTTCGATGTCGAGATGGAAGCTCAGAAAACCCGTGCCCGTAACGCCGCTGCCGTTGAGGCTACCGACTGGGTTACTGTTCGTGAGGGTGAAACTGAGTTTGTGGGTTACGACGAAACTTCCGCTCCCACTCAGATACTCCGTTACCGCAAGGTATCGCAGAAGAATAAGGAGTTTTATCAGATAGTTCTTTCCGTCACCCCCTTCTATGCTGAAATGGGTGGTCAGGTCGGTGATAGCGGTTGGCTTATCAACGGCGATGAGACTATTGAAATCTACGACACTAAACGTGAAAACGGTCAAGCCGTACATCTTGCAAAGAAACTCCCCGCCGATGTCACTGCCACATTCGAGGCTAAGATAAACGAGGCAAACCGCCGTGCCACAGAATGTAACCACACTGCCACTCACCTGCTTCACGCAGCATTGCGTCAGGTGCTCGGCACACATGTTGAGCAGAAAGGTTCATACGTGACCCCCGAAATGCTTCGCTTCGACTTCTCTCACTTCCAGAAAGTCACTCCCGAAGAACTTCGCAAGGCTGAGCGCATCGCAAATGCCAATGTACGCAAAGCAATACCCCTTGATGAGCATCGCTCTATGCCTATAGCTGAAGCTATGCAGATGGGCGCTATGGCACTCTTCGGTGAAAAATATGGTGAGGAAGTACGTGTGGTTAAGTATGGCGACTCTGTTGAGCTCTGCGGTGGTACACACGTTCCCAACACCGGTAACATAGGTATGATACGCATCGTCTCTGAGTCAAGCATCGCTGCCGGTATACGCCGTATCGAAGCCGTAACGGCAGGTGTTGCCGAAGACCTCATTGACCATGTTGCCGACAACATGCGTGAGATTGGCGAAATGCTCCACAATGCACCCGATATCCTTCAGGCTCTTCGCAAGTCAATCACTGAAAATGCCGAGCTTCGCAAACAGGCTGAAGAATTTTTCCAAGAGCGTGTTCGCAACCTCACCCGCGAGCTGCTTGGAAAGGCAGAAACCGTAAACGGCATCAAAGTTGTGTCGCTCGGAGGTGTACGCATGGCAGATGTAGTGAAAAATGTCGCATTCGGTGTAAGACAGATGTCACCCGAAAACACAGCCTTCATAGCTGCGACTGTGGATGTGGCTGGCAAACCGCTTTTGACTGTGGCTTTCACTGACGACCTCGTTAAGCAAGGCTACAACGCATCAACAATCGTCCGCGAGGCAGCCAAAGCCATCAAGGGTGGCGGTGGCGGTCAACCCGGTTTCGCTCAAGCCGGCGGTAAGGACAAGGAAGGCATCAGTATTGCATTCCAGTCCCTCTCCGATGCTATAAAGAATTAAACTAACTTGAATTTCCCCGGTTGGGGATTTTCAGAAGGACTGATTTAAACTTTTTATTTTTTAAGAAATCAGTTTAAAGTCTCATAGATTGAAACGGCGGTATCCGTGACGGATGCTGCCGTTTTCATATACATATATATTTGAAAACTTAATGTTATGTAAATTTGTTTTAAAATCAATTAAACACACCTGATTTATTATGACACGTTTCAACACTATTAAGCATCCCATTATCCCTATAGCAATCATGTTGGCAACAAGTGTCGCTATTAGCGGATGTAAAAAACACGATACTCCCACAACTATTCCTCCGGTTAAGGTAAGCGTGAAGGTTATGCAGGGGAACAGCACCGGCAATTCCGACAGAGTATTTTCCGGCACTGTCGAATCGGCAGATGCCACTACCGTAAGCTTCTCCGTCCCGGGAACCATAACCAGAATTTACGCTGAGGTCGGTGATAAAGTGAGCAAGGGGCAACTGTTGGCACGAATCAAGGATGAAAGCCTGATGAACGCCAACAACATTGCTCAGGCTGAACTTGAAGAAGCCCGTGATGCATACGGACGTCTAAAAAAACTGCACGACGCAAACGCCCTCCCCGACATCAAATGGGTGGAGGTACAGTCAAAATTGAAACAGGCTGAAAATGCTGCGGCACTTGCCAACAGAGCGGTAGGTGATGCCACCATCCATTCACCAATATCAGGATATGTGTCTGAAAAACTTTCAGATGACGGACAGACTGTGATAGCTGCCCAACCAATCCTGCGGATTGTTAATCTCAACGATATCCGCATGGCAATATCTGTTCCCGAAGAGGAAATATCCAACTTTAGTGACGGATGTACTGCGAATGTAATCCTTGACGGACTCGACAGTTTGAAAGTGGAAGGTAAAATCAGCCAGAAAGCTGTTGTGGCTGATCCGTTGACCCGATCATACACTGTCAAATTCAGTATCCCGAATCCCGACGGTAAAATTCTCCCCGGCATGATCGGTTCCATGTCTATTAGCTCTGAAAAATCAGATAATTCAGCACAACCCCAACACGCATCATTTATCCTCCCGTCCCAGTCGGTACTTCTTGATGCCGACAATCGGCAGTTTGTATGGACAGTCAAAGACGGTAAGGCTATCAGAAAATTTGTCACTGTCGATGAATTTTCTCCTGACGGCGTTATCGTTAAGAACGGACTTGCCGTCGGCGATAGCGTGATAGTCTCAGGGATGCAGAAAGTGAGCACAGGAACTGAAGTGTCAGTATCTGCGAAATAACCAAACCTAACTATTGTCTTACTATGGCTTCATCATATACATCAAATCCAAAAACCACACCTACCCCTCAGCTTCGACCCAACCCGTTGGTTGTCGCCGGACTGAAGTACCGCAAGGAGGTGATACTGCTGGTGTGTGTGCTCATCGCTTTTGGCATATATGCGCTGAAAGTGATGGATAAAAACGAATTTCCGTCATTTACCATACGTGAAGGTGTGGTTGCTGCCGTATATCCGGGAGCGACTGTCGAACAGATCGAACAGGAGGTCCTAAAACCTCTTGAAGACTATGTTTTCTCCTACAAAGAGGTCGATAAAAAGAAGACACATTCGCAGATTTCAGATGGGATGCTGATTATTTTTGTCGAGCTCGACAACAATGTCTCTGACTCCAAACCCTTCTGGAATGAGTTTAAGATAGGGATGGAGCAAGCGAAACTGACCCTCCCTCCCGGAGTGCTTGCAGTGGAAACACTCAGTAATTTCGGCGACACCTCTGCCCTGCTGATAACCATGCAGAGCGAAGATAAAACCTATCGCGAGCTTGGCGATTACATGGACGATCTTAAGGACAGGTTACGCACGGTTGAAAGCGTGGGAACCATGACCGTTTCCGGAAAGCAGAAAGAGGAATTTGCCGTGTATCTCAATCCCGAAAAGCTTAAGCATTATGCGCTCTCCGAGACAACCGTTGGCGCAACTCTACTCGCTCAGGGATTTCAGACCACCGGAGGAGCGTTGCGTAACGGACATTACACACAGCCCATCATCGTGAAGCGTTCGGCTAATTCTATAGCTGACATCGCCGAGATGATTGTGCTGTCAATGCCCGACGGAAGCATTGTAAAACTTGGAGATATCGCTGATATCAAAAGAGAATATCCCGACCCTGACAGCTACATAACCAATAACTTCCAGAAATGTATCCTGCTCAGTGTGCAGATGAAGGAAGGTTATAATATAGTAGAGATGGGTAAGGAGGTTGACAAACAGATTGAAGCTTTCAAATCTGAAATCCCCGAAAGTGTCACCTTATTTAAAATCACCGACCAGCCGGTAGTGGTCAACAGCTCTGTAAACTATTTCCTCGTTGAGCTACTTGTCGCCATCATAGCGGTAGTGGTAGTCATAATGTTGCTTTTGCCATTTAATGTGGCTTTGATTGCCGCATCGACAATCCCGATTGCGATATTTATTTCACTCGGCTTGTTCTACGCTTTTGGCATCGAGCTTAACACTGTGACCCTCGCTTGTCTTATAGTGACGTTGGGTATGATTGTTGACAACTCAGTGGTCATCATTGATGATTATGTGGAACTCATATCGGAAGGTATGGATCACTATTCAGCGACCCTGCGATCGGGAACGGAATTTTTCAAAGCCATATTCTCAGCCACGCTTGCCATATCTGTGACATTCTTCCCGTTCCTCATCACTATTAAGGGTATGTTCCGTGACTTCCTTACCGACTTCCCGTGGGGCATGACCATTATTCTTTTAGTATCATTGCTTGTGGCTGAACTGCTCGTGCCATATATGCAATACCGACTCATCAAAAAGCCTATCTATAAATTGCAGCGTGAAGCTCTCGAATCGGGGAAAAAGAAATTCAGCTTTTTTATCTCCATGCAGAATTTCTACAATAAGGTCATCGACTGGTGCTTCCGCTTCCCAAAGACCACGATTGTCATCGGTGTGTTATGTATAATTATAGGTGGTTGGCTGTTCATCTCTCGTCCGCTACAGCTTATGCCTATCGCCGAGCGAAACCAGTTTGCCGTGGAGATAAATCTTCCGAGGGGTGCCTCGGTAGAACGCTCCACCATGATAGCCGATTCTCTCGAACGTATTATTTCCAAGGATCCGAGAGTCGTGTCTATAGCTTCATTCCATGGTTGCTCCTCTCCAAGATTCCAAGCAACATACGCACCTCAGGTCGGAGGTCCTAACTTCGCTCAGTTCATTGTCAATACCAAAAGCAATGAAGCTACCATAGAAGTCTTGAATGAATACACCGAAAAGTATGAGAGCTACTTCCCTGATGCGTTTGTGAGATTTAAGCAACTCAGCTACTCCACAGCCGACTATCCGATACAGATAAAATTTTCAGGAGCCGATCCGGCAACATTGCAACGAGTGGTTGATTCTGTAGCCGCAGTGGCTCGTCGTGTGCCGGGATTACGTAATGTCCGCACATCGCTCGACAATCCTCTTGCCTCAGCCTTGATTAGCCCTGACAAAATACGTGCTGAACGCCTTGGGCTTAATTCCACTCTTATAGAAACCACTCTTGCCCTTCGTTACTCTCAGGGGCTCCCTGTTGCGACCGTATGGGAAGGTGACTATGGCATACCTGTGACTCTCAAGACCGGTACTTCACATCTGAGCAATGTGAGCGACCTTGAAGAGGAACCAATGCCGGTGATCGGTCTAAGTACTGTGCCTTTGCGACAGATTTCATCCATCACACCGCAATGGCATCCGGGTATGCTGACCCATTACAACGGAGTATATACCGTGTCATTGATATCGGAAGTTCAGCGTAATGTCAATGTCATAGACCGTACGATAGCGTTGACCGACAGCATTAATAAAATGCATCTCCCTGCCGGTATACAGATTAGTAAAGGTGGCGAATGGGAAAACACAATGGACACTTTGCCTGAGATTCTCTCAGGATTGGCAATGGCAGTCGCTGTCATATTCTTCATCCTGCTGTTCCACTATGCTCAGGCAGACACCTCCATACTTCTGCTTCTATCACTTCTCCTGTGTGTACCGGGAGCCGCCATCGGACTAATCATACAGGATACCGCTCTGTCACTCACATGTGTTTTGGGTATAGTCTCCCTGATGGGTATATTGGTTCGAAACGCAATCGTGCTGCTTGACTATGCCGAAGAGTTGAGAAACCAAGGTCAGACAATGTACGACGCCGTGCTCAACGCTTCGAAGCGTAGAATGCGCCCGATATTCCTTACCTCGGCTGCCGCCACTATGGGTGTGTTACCGATGGTGACCGGAAACAGCGCATTATGGAAGCCTATGGGTGTTGTGATCTTCTGGGGCACACCCATAACAATGATATTCATACTGACAGTCATACCGGTGGCTTACAGCATGATGAAGTGCAGGCAAAAAGGAGCCGACAAACCCCTTGAGCAACCGCTTGAGACCCACCTTCTTTGATAAATGTGTTTGAATCCACACTCAAAAATATCAAGACAATGAAAAGTATAAATTTATTAATCATATACCTCCTGACAGCATCGTCCGCTTTGGCACAATCTTCGATGACGGAGACCATGGCTGATTCAGTGTTCACGCTCGAACAGTGCAAACAGATGGCGCTTGCAAGCAATGCCGAGATCCGCACTGCCGACAATAACGTGCGTGCGGCTAAAGAGACAGGCAAGGAAGCTTTTACAAAGTATTTCCCTGAGATTTCCGCAAGTGCTTCCGCATTCCGCACTAACCACGATATGATACAATATACCGTGCTTGACCTGTTTACTCTCGGAATAATAGATAAAGGTAAAGCTGCCGGGATATGGGCGCTCCAGCCTGTGTTTATGGGTGGTCAGATTGTAAATGGCAATAAATTGGCTAAGGTAGGTGAAGAAGCCGCCCGCATACGCAAGGAGCAGACTGCCGACCAAGTGCAGTTGCAGACTGAGGCTCTGTACTGGCAACTTGTGACACTTAAAGCCACCAAACACACCTTGGAAAGTGCCATAACCACACTCGACACACTCGGACTACAGGTAAAGACTGCCGTTGATGTCGGAGTAGCGACAATGAACGACTATCTGAAGGTAGAGCTAAAACGAAACAGCTACCGTGCCGACCTCGTAGACCTTGAAAACGGGATAGAGCTGATGAAGATGCTGCTTGCGCAACAGATAGGTCTTGGACCCACTAAAAATATCGACGTGACAAGTGAAGTTCCCGACTCCGTGCCAGCATATCCGAAAGAGTTGTATGTGAATCCTGCCGATGCGCTGAGGCTTACCAACGATCATCAGTTGCTTGTGAAAAATGTCGAAGCCAAAAATTTGGAACGCAAAATGGAGATAGGACAAAACCTGCCTAAAGTCGCTGTCGGTGCTGGCTGGTTCTATCACAACGTGTTCAATCAGAATCACAACTTTGGCGGTGTAATGGCAACCATATCAGTGCCTATCTCCGGCTGGTGGGGTGGCTCACATGCCATAAAGCGTAAATCTCTCGAACTGGGAAACGCCCGTACCGAACTTGATAATCTGAGTCAAAAACTTGAAATAGAGATGTCGGACAAATGGGACAATCTCACTGCCGCCCATCGCAAAATGATGATTGCCCGTGAGGCTATAACCCAAAGCGAAGAAAACCTCCGACTGAATAAGGCTTACTATGAAGCCGGTATGAGCACCATTACTGACCTCTTGGATGCTCAGGCTCTTGACCGTCAGGCTAAGGATGACTATATATCCGCTTACGGACTGTTCAAACTGTCAGAAGCACAGTATCTTGACTCAACAGGAAGAAATAACTTATAGCAATATCCCACACCCAATAAACACTGAATATCTTCATTCAGTCAATAAAAAAATCGGGAGTCGCAACTGATTGCAACTCCCGATTATCTCTTAAAATCTCCTCTCGGGGATAATTATTATTTCTTCTTACGGTTTCCGTAACGGCTCATGAACTTATCAACACGACCTGCGGTGTCAACGAGCTTCTGCTTACCAGTGAAGAAGGGGTGAGAAGAGCTGGTGATTTCAAGCTTGACCAAAGGATAGGTCACGCCATCAACTTCTATTGTCTCCTTTGAAGCGATAGTAGAACGAGTGATGAAGATTTCATCATTTGACATATCTTTGAAAACTACTTCGCGATAATTTGAAGGATGGATGTCTGCTTTCATTTTTATTTCGTGGTTATATTATTATCAAAGTGTTGAAAATGTGCTGGTAGGGCACTTAGATTCGTAATGGCGGTGCAAAGGTAGTGAATATTATTGATTTAACAAAAACTTCATCAAATTTATTTTCACTTTCTTTCACTAAGACTGCAATTAGCCATCATTAACCTGCCATTTCCTGACTTTTATTCATTCACATAGAAGTTTATCAGGTTATCCATAGCCTTCTGACATGCCGGGCAGAACGCCGGAGCTGTGTTGGTGCGCATACGGCAGTCATCGGCAGGGCGGAACACTCCATGGAACGAGTATCCCCCACCCTCATAGACGCCAACCGGATATTTGGCAGCTTCACTTACCGGGGTAGGTATCGGACAATCCTTTGGCAAAAGGTTCTTCCACTTGCTGTCAAAATCAACCAGAGTGGTGATGTTCGGCTCCCATGGCTCTACATCCTTGGGATATGAATCGTCCATTACGTCTCCCTCGTAGAAGTATTCGTCGCCAAGACCTCCGAAACTGTGTCCGAATTCATGAACCACTACAGGCTTAAACATCTTATGCCCTGCAGCTGTGAGAGTGTAACTGTTATATATGCCTCCACCGCCATATTCGGGTGTGTTGGCTAATATTATTATATGCTCGTAGGGTATTCCAGCCAATGCGTTATGAATATCTTTCAGATGTAGCGAAGTGAGATAACGGTCGCTGTAGAAAGTGCTAAAATGAGATGAAAATGCGGTTGACTTCCAATCACCGAGACGAGGCACGCTGACACCGCTTTCAGCCGACGGGCTTGCCACTGCCACGAAATTAAAATCACCTGCATGGCTTTTAAACGGCTCATAATCCAATATGGACTTAACAGCTATTTCAGCATCCCGATAGAAGCTATCCATTTCAGCTGTGGTATACCCCTCGGCAAGGATAGCGACATCTATCGCTTTATTGGGATCTCCACCCTTGTGGATGTATTTATGAGGAGTCACATCCTTCTCCCCTTTCTTGCTGATAAGAATATCGGCTGGATCCATACGGTGACGCATACGTGCCATGCTTTCATGGCGGCTGTTATACAGGTCTATGTCAATCAATGCCGGGGCTTTAGGATAAGGCACCAACACTGTATGCTCAAAACCCTTGGGAGTGGTTGTGGCTTCATCGGTTGAAAGCCATTCATTATACAACGACGAGAAGGATGTGCGATAGATTGTGTCGCCGGTAGCCTCGTCACAAACTGTCACCGATCCGTTCCCGGCAAGCGGCAATTCCTTCAGATGATGCCGGCGACCTGCCCATCCGGGTAACGATGACTGTGCGTCAAGGAGCACAGTGCGATCACCGTTCGGTGTTGCTCCTAATATGTAATCCAACCGCAATGTCTTGTCTTGGAAATAATGGTCATAATCCTGACCCTGCGCCATTGCAGAGACGCACAACATTCCAATTGCGAGCAGTTTAATTCGTTTCATATTTGTCAGTTTTTTATTTTAACTCTTGAAAGTTGGGATGGGATGCCACCCATCTGTTGTTTGTATGGCTCTTCACCACGACACAGGTCAAAGTCCTTTATACCGTTGTCGTAACACCATTTCATTATCTCTTTAAGCATCAGTATGCCGGGGGCATGTGTGCGGAAACGCATGTCGATAGCCAATTTTGGCACCACTATATACCCGTCGGCGACATAGCAGAAAACAAAAGCAGCCGGCTCACCATTGATTTCATAAACAAATAGCCGGGCTTCGTCGAGAGCATTGAAGCTCGCCACCTTCATTCCGCTTTTCACCTCCCTGCGGGCTTCCCACTCGCACACTATCCGACGGAAAAAGTTGGATGCCTTTTTATTCCATTGAAGTTTACGGTAATAAAATATACGCCATATACTCAGCCACTGCTTTTCGGTAGGAGGATTATTTTTGTCGTAGATTTTCAATTCCCAGCGCAAATCGCCATGAGTGAAATGATTGCTGCGGGTCTGGATATTGTGTCTGAGCTTCTTGCTCAAAGAGAGATAATAAGCGTCGAAATTTTCAAAATCCTTCAGCGGTATGTGATAGCTGTCACGCAACGATTCCTTCGCTCCGGGCAATTCCGCCAGCGCTTTAACAAACGAAGTTTCAACCGGCATGTCGAATAGGCGGATTTCATATCCTTTATACCGCTCAGTCATAAAGCCGATAAGCGATTTAAAAACATTCTCGTGACCTGCGACATTCCAAGGCGACACCGCATTGCATATACCGGCTGTGCGCCATGAGGTCATTTCAATCTTTCGCTTAGGGAAAAGAGTGACCCGCAACGGCAATATAGCCTTAGGCTCGCCATCCACCTTCATTAAGATGTAATCCAACCGCTTGAACCGTGATGAATGTTGCTTGTAATATTCCTCTACAAACTCATTCCAAGCATAACTTTGATAGAAAGAATACTCTATCGGTTTCTTCTTTCCATCCTCTATCAGCTGCAGGGATAAAACATCAAAATCCACCCATATCTCCTTTAGCGGAGATATGGTGTGGAATATTTCGAATGTGACATCTTGCGTTTTCACGCCGTTGGTCATTTTTAAGTTTATATTTTGCAAGCTTCTTAGATCACTCCGTGAGTTGACAGTAATATGGTCATGTGGTCACGAAGCTTTCTTGCTTCTGAAGCTGCCGCTTCCGCGAAATCCTCTCCGTTAGAAGCATAGATTATACCGCGTGACGAGTTCACTATCAGACCGCAGTCAAGTGTCATACCCCATTTTGCGACCTCTTCAAGGCTACCGCCCTGTGCGCCGACACCGGGAACAAGCAAGAAATTATTCGGAGCCACACGTCTAACCTCAGAGAACATTCCACCCTGAGTTGCGCCAACCACAAACATAAGTTTATCTTCATTGCCCCACTGACGTGCAGTCTCAAGCACATGCTCAAACAGACGCGTACCTGTCATATCGGTAAGGAATTGGAAATCACGGCTGCCGGGATTTGAAGTGAGGGCAAGCAGAATCACCCACTTACCTTCATAATCCATAAATGGCTTCACGCTGTCGAAACCCATATAGGGAGCCACAGTCAAAGCATCGACATTCATGTTTTCAAAAAACGCCCGCGCATACAGCGAAGAGGTGTTACCTATATCGCCGCGTTTTGCGTCAGCTATTACCAACTGGTCAGGATAATTCTCACGTATATAATTAACCGTACGGTCAAGCGACTTCCAACCGTCCACACCAAGGCTTTCATAAAAAGCGGTGTTAGGTTTGTAAGCCACACAATACTGCGCGGTCGCATCAATTATCGCTTTGTTAAAAGCGAATATCGGATCCTCCTCATTAAGAAGATGTGCCGGTATTTTTTTGATGTCGGTGTCGAGCCCTACGCAAAGAAACGAACCCTTGCGACGGATGTTTTCAATAAGTTGTGAGCGGTTCATATATTATGTTTTAATTTATATTCTGTTATTTATCAAAAATGTAGCCACTGACCTGCACATCTGCGCCACCTTTAGATCTGAATCTGACCATAAGGCGTGTGATGTGGAATGATTTCTCTTTCTTGCTTCTTACATCTATAATCTTTGTCTTTATCGGCAATCTGCGAGCCCCGGTGCCACATAATTTTCTAAGTTCCTCAACACCGATGGTGAATCGGTAGTTACGATCCTTCACATCGATTTTATTTTTGACAACCGGTGTATTCATTTCGCCAAGACTATATTCCTTAACCCAATTGTATTCTGCCGGTATACGCACAAAGCCTGTCGCACTGTTCATTTCAAAAGATATCTCCTTATCAGCCATATATGACTGGGAGGCCTTTGAGTGACGCTGTTCGGCAGCAGCAATATCTGGAGCGCATAACGCACTCATCAGATATAACATTCCAATGGTAAAAAAGCTGAATCTTGACATATCACACAAGGTTTTTAAAGTTCTGCAGCCTTCAGCTTTTCAGCATTTTCGGCAATTGTGAGCTGGTCTATGACATCCTGAATCTCACCGTCCATGAATGCCTGTAGATTGTAGATGGTATAATTTATACGGTGGTCGGTGATACGTCCCTGAGGATAATTGTAGGTACGTATTTTTGCCGAACGGTCACCGGTAGAAACCATTGTCTTACGGCGAGAGGCTATATCATCAATGTACTTCTGATGTTCCTTGTCGTAGATAAATGTGCGAAGGCGGCTAAGCGCGCGTTCCTTGTTCTTCGGCTGGTCACGGGTTTCGGTACATTCAATCAGGATTTCCTCAGTCTCGCCCGTGTTAGGATTGCGCCACATGTAACGCAAACGCACACCCGACTCCACTTTGTTGACATTCTGACCGCCGGCACCACCCGAACGGAATGTGTCCCACTTTATTTCACCTTCATTTATCTCCACGTCAAAAGCCTCTGCCTCGGGAAGCACTGCCACAGTGGCGGCTGATGTATGTACTCTGCCCTGAGTCTCGGTGGCAGGTACTCGCTGCACACGATGCACTCCACTCTCGTATTTCAAAGTGCCATATACGTTTTCGCCGGTCACAGCCATCACGATTTCCTTGAAACCGCCAGCCGCACCTTCGCTAAAGCTGGTGACAGCCACGTTCCAACCCTTTGACTCGCAATATTTGGTGTACATCTTGTAGAGATCTCCTGCAAATATGGCAGCTTCATCACCACCTGTGCCACCCCTTATTTCAAGGATAGCATTCTTACCGTCCTCGGGGTCGGCAGGTATCAGCAATAGCTTTATCTCTTCCTCAAGCGCCGGAATAGCCTCAGTGGCGGCATCAAGCTCCTCCTTTGCCATCTGCCGGAGTTCCGGATCATTTTCCGAAGCCAATACTTCATGCGCCTCATCTATATTACCTAACAATGTGCGATAATGACGAGTCACGGAAGTCAACTTCTCCAAATCCTTATATTCCTTGGTGAGACGGACATAACGTTTCATATCTTGAATCACCGAGGGGTCAGTGATAAGAGTCCCGACCTCTTCAAATCGTGATTCTATGCCGTCAAGGCGAGCCAAAAGTGAGTTATCTGCCATTTATATTGTGGTTTTCGGTATCAGGTTGCAAAGTTACGAATTTTTCCTCACATATTGCAACAAGTTCAAATCTGTTAACTCGCGAACTGATTTAAACTTTTTTTTAGTAGATGACAAAAATTAAATTTATGCTGTTAAACACTTAATTTTCA
>ERZ777011.1762-NODE-1762-length-20742-cov-3.459177_pt1 | contig 20742 bp, 13 predicted proteins | sample MGYA00374964_ERZ777011 | MGnify/ENA primary metagenome ERZ777011 (study PRJEB29310, sample SAMD00008975) | mouse gut metagenome | study: EMG produced TPA metagenomics assembly of the Metagenome analysis of fecal microbiota from mouse which was promoted... | reverse complement strand
AAATGATGAATCCCATGTATTATGTTGAGGAAGAAGGAGCGGTCAAGGCAAAGCACTTTAGAATCCGGCACGGGGAACGGGACAGGGACACATCCCTTTCCATTTCGGCCATGCTCACGCTTAAGCTGAGAAACTGCGGCTTTGATGTGGATTATCATTCTCCCTGGGATACGCCGCATGCGGGGGACTATGATTTGGAGGAATTGTTTACCTGGATTGACGATATCTGCAGGCGGGCGGTTTAATCAAAGGAATCCGCCTTTTCAGGCGGGTATGACGGCTCGTGCGCCGCTCTGGCGGCATACTTCCTCCGCACGGGCCTGTGCATAAAAAAGACAGCGCCGGAAAATATTTTCCGGGCGCTGTCCCTGAGTTAAAAATTCTGTCGTAAGCTAACGGGAAATCAAATTTTTTACAGATACTGAAAAGGCTCTTTGGCGTCAATAAAGCTGATGGGGAAATCCGTAAATCTTTCTTTCAGCCACTTTTCCATATATTTCATGCCAAATTCTTCGCTGCGTTCATGGCCTAACGTAAGCATTCCTTTATTAAAGCCCATCTGGTAAGCATCGTTTAAGTAAGCGCAGATGGTCCATTCGGTGATATCGCCAACCACCATTAAATCCAGCCGATCCCGCTCCATGACCTGCATCGGCATCACTTCAACGCCAAGTCCCAAACTTCCGCCCCCTACCAGAATGCCTACTCTTTTCACTTCCATGTCCGGGGAACCGATGATCTGAATGGTACCCATATGAAAAATTTTCTTAAATTCATCTGAGAGCGCCCGGAGGGTGGTCTTTGGTATCTCATAGATCCATGGCTGGGGTTCATCCTTTTGCAGATAATCCCGCCATCCTAATTCTTCAATCAGACCTTCGTAAATATAATCGATCTCCGAGCCCATATGCATATGATCATGCAGACGCCAAATGGTTACTCCGTTCTCTTCCAGATATTTTTTCTTGGCCAGATAGATACTGTCATTTTCACACCAATCGGTTTGATCCATTCCGTTAAACCATGTGGGTTCATGGGTAATAATGAAGTTTTTCCCCTGTTTCACCGCCTCTTTTATTACGTCAAAAGTAGCCATAAAAGTGGTGGCCACTCCGGTAACCTCGCTGTCAGGGCTTCCGATTGAAATAATGTCGCATGTAGGACTGACTTTAGGACCGCCGCACATATCAAGAAGAATTTTATCAATTACCTGTTGTACTGTCCATTTTCCCATAAACGTTGTTCCTTCCTATTTATTTAGAATATGTAAAGATTTATTATTTTTTAAATCTTAGCATAAAAGGAAGAGCTTTTCTCTAAATTCAAAGTGTTTTTTTCCATGTTTTGCTTCTTTTTGTTAAAATTAGTATGCTTTGCAGGACAGACCGTGCAACAATTTGTGAGAAAAAGTGATTGTAAACAGGATTGTAGTAGAGTATAATTTTAGAAGTAACTGTATAGTTGCGAGCCAGGTAATTCTGACGGTAGAATACGGAAACAATAGTGAAAAGAGATGAACAAGGAGTAAAAAAGCTATGGAGAAAATCTTGATTGTTGACGACAGTCTTCTGCAGGCTACTCATTTAAAGGATATTCTGGGCGATGAGTATGATATTACGATTGCACAGACGCCTGAGGAAGGATTGCGTCAGGCGCATATCGGCAGTTTCTCTCTGATTTTATTAGACGTGGTTATGCCGGGAATGGATGGTTTTACTCTGCTTAAAAAATTACAGGAGGAGATTATCACCCAAAGTGTTCCGGTCATTTTGATTACCAGTCTTTCTGATGTGGAGAGTGAACAAAAAGGGCTTATTTTAGGCGCGGTTGATTATATCGTTAAGCCGTTTAATCATTTGATTGTAAAGGCCAGAGTAAACACACATATCAAATTATACAATTACCGTAAACAGATTGAATACCAGTCGCAAACGGATCAGCTGACCGGCGTTGCAAACAGAAGACAGCATGATCAGCGTAGTATTTCTAAATGGAAGGAAGCTACAAGGCTTCAGGTTCCGTTTTCCATCTGTATGTTTGATATTGATCGTTTTAAGTTATATAACGATACTTTTGGACACCCGGCAGGAGATAAGGTTATTACGGCTGTTGCAAGGGAAATTTCTTCCCATTTGAAACGTACCACAGATTTTTTTGCCCGTTATGGCGGAGAAGAATTTGTAGCGTTTTTGATGGGAGATAATTCGGAAAAGGCATTTGAATACCTGAAAACGATACGGCAGGCAGTGGAGGATCTACATATCCCACATAATCCTGAGGTGGCCAAGTGGGTTACGATTAGCGTTGGCGGCGTTACCATAGTACCACAGGAGGATAAATCATATGATTTTTACCTGAAAATTGCAGATGCCATGTTGTATGATGCGAAAAAGTTTGGCCGCAACAGAGTCGTATGGGCTGATGAAAATATAAAACAGATGCGGGAAAAATAGTATTTTGCTTATTGGGATCATGCACAAATGCATGGTCCTTTTCTTTTAATGTACGGACCCGTGAAGAGATAAATGCCGTTAAAGTGACGTGCGGGCCGCGAGAGCAGGGGGAAAACCTTCCTTATTGGACTGTACATAAGCGCCATAGGAAGACTGTCAGAACCCGCGGGTGCCTGGCACGTGAGCGATATGCAGGGGGTAGAGATGGAAGGAATTCGTTTTGAGTCTGACTGCAATACATCAATTCCCCATTTCCACAGTGAAATGGAAATCTTATATGTGTTAACCGGACGGATAGCCATTATTGGTTCGGGGTACAATTATGTGCTGGAAGCTGAGGATTTTATTGTGCTGAATCCCTATGAACATCATGAGCTATATAGGGAGGCCGGGTGCCATACTTTATCCGGTTATATTTCTCAGGATATTTTCAGGCAATCAGGACTTGGACGGATTTCCTGCTCCAGCAAGTCTGCGCCAAAGTGTGCGGATTATCTTAATCTGATCCGGGTAAGGCTGGCGATGCTTTTTAAATATTGTGTCATTGATTCCGATTCCCAACGTCTTTACGTGCTGAGCCAGCTTTTTGGCCTGCTTGCCATATTGAAGGCGCAGTTTGAAGTTTCAGGCCCTAACTCCCTTTCGATGTATAAGGAGGCGGATCGGATGCAGGAGGTGTTGACGTATTTAAGCGTACATTTTGCTGAAAACATCACCATGCAGGATGTTGCGGACAGGGTATATCTTTCCAAAAGCTATCTTTCGAGAGAATTTCAAAAGCAGATGGGGCTTCCATTTTCCGATTATCTGAGGAAGCTTCGAATAAACAGAGTGGCGTATCTGTTATCTAATAGTAAGGACAGCATAACGGATATTGCATTTTCCTGTGGATTTTCCAATGTAAATACAATGATTTTAAATTTCCGGGAGGAATATAATGAAACGCCGGGGGCTTATCGCAAGAAAAACGGCGGTAAGAAGGCGGAGGCTTCTTTTGCAATTAAGCCTTCACAGGAAATGACGGCGATCAACGTTAGCGCCTATATGAGTCTGCTGAAATATACGGCGGCGGAGGAGGCGGTGCGGCCTTTAGATAAGAAGCAGCAGAAGCCCGCTTATATTCATGCAAGCCTTTTGGAGAATAAGGGAGAGCTTTCCTTATGCCATAATGATACCATCAATATCGGATGGGCGGATTCGCTGATGAACGGTACTTTGCAGGAGGTTATCCTGCGCACAAACAGGGAGATTGGCTTTCGGTATATCCGTTTTCACGGAATACTGGACGATTCTATGGATGTATATCATGAATATGCGGATGGCAGTCCGTGGTTTAGCTTTACCTATCTGGACATGGTCATGGATGAAATTTTAGACCTTGGCCTTACCCCCTTTTTTGAATTTGGTTACACCCCTTCTAAGCTGGTGGCGAGCGCGAAAAATGTGTTTGGAACATCCTGTGTCAATGTGCCTGATACCCCTGAAAATTTGGATAAATGGCAGCTTTTAGTGGAAAGTATCATGAGGCATCTGCTGGAAAGGTTTGGCTATGAGAAAGTGCGGCAGTGGCGGTTTTCGCCAATTAATGCGGTGTATATTTCTTACGGCGTATTTTCCGCCGGGGAATATCTGGCTTATTATGAAAGGACCTGTAGAAGTGTGCGCAAGTTTTTGCCGGATGCGCTTTTTTTTGGTTTTGGTTTAGATACCGGATTTTTGTCAGCGGACGGAACACAGGTATTAGAGGAGCTTTTGGCGTATTGCATCCGGCAGGGCTGTCTGCCAAACGCCTTTGGTTTTCAATGCTTTAGCTGTGACTATTCGGGGGTTTCGAGAATGGAGGCGGAAGATAATATTTCCGTCAATGAAAGCGGTATGGCGGATGAACCGGCTCCTGTGAGCCGTGACCCTGATATTTTAAGACATGAAATAGCCCTGTGTAAAAAGGTTCTAAACAAATATGGCCTGGGGGATATCCCTTTATATATAACAGAATGGAATTCTACGATCTGGCAAAATGATTTGGGAAATGACACCTGTTTTAAGTCGGCGTTTATTATGAAAAATATGCTGGAAAACTGCGACGGCGTCTCAGGCATCGCCTATACCCATCTGACGGATCATTCGGAGCGCCGTGTGATTCATTCCAGCCTGTACCACGGGGGCTATGGAATGGTTACCTATAACGGCATTGCGAAAGCCGGTTATTATGCCTGTCAGCTTTTAACCATGTTAGAACAGGAAAAGAGCGTGGTTGTGGCAAAGGGGGAGGGCTATCTGATTACCCGTTCTAAGGATTATAAAAGGTTTCAGATTGTGCTTTATCATTATTGCCATTATGATATGGCAAATCGCACCAGCCATGCGGTTTCCGTGGAGGAGCAGCGTACCGTAGACCGTTATTATGGTTTTGAGCAGAAGGGCACAAGAAGCTTTCAGCTGTATTTGAAGGATATTCCGGAAGGCGCTTATTTGAAGCGGAGTTTTTCTATTTCCCGTGAGCATGGAAGCAGCTATGATCTGTGGATGAGTCTTGGCGCCCCTGAGTTCAGGGGCAGGCAGCAGATAGATTATCTGAAAAATGTCAGTACTTTTCATGTTCATTACGATCCTTTGTATGTGACGGAGGAGAAAGAGTGGGTTGCGTCTACCGTGTTAGATGAACATGAGGTGCGGCTTATCCTGATTGAAAAAAAATAATAATCACGATTTGAATATCTTTTTATCACGATTTGTTTTGCCAAAGGGTAAAACAAATCGTGTTTTAATTTACAAAGGAAATCATTTAATATTCTTTTTCATGTGAACTGATAGGCGAAATTTGCCGCATTTTATATAATAAAGACGCTAAATACAAATTTTTGCGGCACTTGCGGACTATTTATGGGCGGCAGAGGGATGTTGCAAAACGCAGCAGTCCTTATAAAAAGTGCGGGAACGGAGGTTTTATATGGAAGTTAAAGAGTGGACTTATGAGGAGTTTCCTGAATTTACGGAGGAAGTGGAAGGGGCTCAGGTGATTGCAACCACAGGAGATGAGATGGGAGCGATATATATCCCTAATGTAGAGTATGCCGATATGGACGGCGTGAAGCTTCATTTGCAGATTTTGGCGCCTTTAACACGCAATCAGCCGGAAATGGTTTGCCCATGTGTTGTGTTTGTGCAAGGGTCCGCGTGGATGCCTCAGGATGTTTACGCACAGCTTCCCAGGGTGTCAAAACTTGCCGAACGGGGATATGTAGTGGCAGTGGTGGAATACCGTCATTCAGGGATTGCTCCCTTCCCGGCACAGATTATGGATACAAGAAATGCCATCCGCTTTTTACGCGTGAATGCGGAACAATATCACATTGATCCGGAACAGATAATTGTTTCGGGAGATTCCTCCGGCGGCCATACGGCAATGTTTACAGGCATGATCCATGATGATGTGGAGAACAACCTTTTCCCCGGCGTTTCGGCAGAGGTTAAAGGAATTGTTAATTATTACGGCAGCACCAGCGTTATGGCCGAGGACTCCAATCCTACGCAGCTGCTCCACTGTCAGGCGGACAGCCCGGAGGGAATGGTTATGGGACATGTGGATTTGCGGGATAATATGGAACTTAAAAGAAAGCTTTCCGTGGAATGTAACATTACCGAAGAGAGCGTTATTCCGCCGACGATCATTCTTCACGGTACCAAGGATTTAATTGTAAACTGTGAGGGCAGCGCGGTTTTGTACCGGCAGATGAAAAAGTGTGGCAAGGACGTAGCGCTTTATCTGATAAAAGGCGCTAACCACGGCGGCCCGGAGTTCTGGACAAACGAGGTTTTGGATATTGTGGACGGTTTTATAAAAAGATGCCTGAAGGCATGAGATTGTGATTAAAATTGCTGTATTTTGGTATTCATTTGTGCGGAAAACAGTTTTAAATATCCGCACTTATAAATATATTTAATTAAGCATCAAAACAACGGACGGCACGCCCCGCGAAATGTCCGCTGTTAAGAAAAAGCTGAGAAAACTTATGCCCGGGCCCTTATGAGGGAGGGCGGAAATGGAGGAGATAGTGCGAAGAAAAGTCCTAAGGTGTCAAAAAACGCCGCTTAAGAACTTTTCTTCACATAAAAATTTGTGCTTGCGCCCAAATTTATGGGTTGCCGGTAAGAATGGAGGATTAGTATGTCAAAAGATTCTAATAAAATCAGTATGCTGGAGAAAATTATATACGGCTCCGGCGATGTGGGTTTGAACGCCATGTATACGTTGTTCAGCTCTTATGTTTTGTTTTTCTACACGGATGTCATTTTGATGAATGCGGCCCTGATTGGTACCGTCATCATGATTTCCAAGCTTTTCGACGGTGTTTCCGATTTGATTGCAGGTCAGTTGATTGACACCCACAAATCGAAAGGCGGCCACTGTATTCCTGTTTTACTGAAATGGACGCTTCCCATGATTGCTTCCGTTGTGCTGGTGTTTACGGTGCCGGATTCGACGGTTGCCGTACGTGTGGCTTATATTTTTGTTACATATAACTTATTTAACACAGTACTTTACACCTATGTGACGATGGCCCATGGTACTCTGGCATCTTATGTTACCAACAACTCTGAGGATCGTTCCCAGATGTTGATTTTCAAAATGCTTTTTGCCGCCCTTACCCAGACAATCATGGCAAGCGTTATGCTGCCCATGGTGAACTTCTTTGGCGGACAGCAGTCCCAGGGCGCGTGGATTAAGTCTATTCTGGTATTCGGCATTATCGGCCTTATCCCGCTTGCCCTCAATATTCTTATAGTGAAAGAGCGGGTTGACAATGAAGCTCCTCCTGAAAATATTATTCAGGGTGTGAAACGCGCGGTTGTAAACAAATACTGGTGGATGGCGTTTGTCGTAAACCTGTGTGCAAACTTTATTTTAACCTTCAACCTGTCCGTTTCCGTTTATTACTTAAATTCTGTAATGGGAAATATGGGACTTATGGGAACTTTCGTTGCATGCTCTAACATGCCCGGTGTTGTGCTGTGCGTGGTATGTCCGTTCCTGCTGAAAAAGTTTACCAAGCGTCAGATGGTTTTATTTGGTACGGTTCTAATGGTGATTGCGCAGATTGTATTCATTGTTGCGCCTAATACGGTGCCGATTTTGTTTGCTACCGCTTTGGTTCGTGGTATCGGCATGGGCTTTGCAATGGGTATGGCGGGCGCGCTTATCGGAGATTGTATTGATTACGGCGAGTGGAAAACCGGCACACGCGTTCAGTCCGTATTGTTCTCCGCAAGCTCCGTAGGCGCTAAGGTAGGACAGGGCGCTTTAACGGCCGTATTTGGCTTTATCCTTACCGCAATCGGTTATGACGGCGCGGCTGCAACCCAGGCGGCAAGCACGGTTTCCGGTATTAACGGATTCTTTAAGTTTGGTCCCCTGGTAGTGGCGCTTGTGCTGCTGGTTGATATCTGGTTTTTGGATGTGGAGACAAAGAATCCTCAGTATGTCAAAGAACTGGAAGAGCGCAAGGCAAAGGCAAGGGCTTAAGATTGTTTTTGTAAGAATTTGTGACTTTTATGAAGACCCCGGAGTGTGTGTTACTCAGCTCACATGCTCCGAGGTCTTTGCCGTGCGCCTGTCGGCGCACGTTTCCGTTCCTTATGAAATCAATTTAAAATCAGATTGAGATATTTTTTAACGTTAATCATATTAGAAAATCCGATATCATATTGCCGGGAAATGTGATTGTAATATGATGCAATATCCTTTTTTTGAATAATTGTATTGCAGGTCTCTCCTTCCGAACATCCCTCCCGCGCTTTTTGATAGGGTTCTTCTTTATGGCATATTTTTTCCAATGCTTTGGCACTGTAAATATCGAAATAGTATTGTTTCACCATATCCAGCACTTTTAACTCTTTTTCATCAAATGCGGCTGTCCGGTAGACTTTAGGCAATGGCATATAGCGGAATCGTTTAAACAAATCATACACCTTAGGATAAACAGCTCCATGCGCCCATGCCTGACAATCATCATGAAATATCTCACTACCTATTAGAGCCATGCTCCAGCTTTGGGTAAAATATAATAATTTTTGTAAAGCCAGATGGGTGATGGGCGTTTCTTCCGAAGACTGCGCCAAAAACCAATTGACCACAGAAATAATTCTGCCTTGACTGACGCTTAGCATTTCTATTTTATTATTTAGTTGGTCTTGCGCCTTTTTTAATAATTTTCTTTCGTTTTCTTCCGTGTGCTTTTCCCCGTATTCAGATAATAATTTCTGAAATATATATGGGTTTTTTAACTCCTTCAGCCTGTTGCTGTTTGTAATATTAGGGGTATAGTTTCCGTTAATGTATCTCGTAAGGGTTATTTCTCCCCATCCTAATAATTTACTTAAGAATTTTTGGCTGATATTGTAAGATTCTAAAATCTCCAATATTTCTTCACGGGTTATGAGTTTGCGCTGCTCCCGTATTTTTTTGTTTGCTTTTTGCGCTATTTCATTCTCAAGTTTTTCATCGTATATGGGAGCGCCACATTTCCTACAAAATGGGATATTCACCAAAATTTCAAAACTATAACCGTCTCCTTCATATACTCGGATAGTGTCTTTAAACTCATAATTATTTTTGGCTCCACATTCAAAGCAGATTTTGTTATCTTCCATTTTAACGCTCCTTTCTTCTTTTTCTTTCCTTTTATCAATTTCTATTCTCCGGGTATGTATTTTATTTATATCTACTTTTGGCAGGGGTAGCCTGCCAAACAGGTATGAATCATTTTCAATTTTAGTATATACTTAACTTATATCGTTATGCTTTATAGGGAAATTCCAACTTCTTGTTATAAACTCCGGGTTCTTCCGGATGGAACGACATAATCAGTAAAAATTTATTCTCAAACACTCTAATCTTCAATTTAATATACAGGTCTTCCTCTTTATCAACCATATTTTTAGTAATTCCAAATATCCAGACTTGTTCTTCTTTAAAATATGCATTTGTCTCATCTGCGGTATAGCTATAATTGGGAAGCTTCAGTTCATAGACTACATTCTTAATATCTTCCAGACTGATTCCGGTTTCCGCCATGTATGTCAATGTCTTGTTAACTCTGTTACCTTTCCACGGTTTGTTATTTATTTGCAGGTTGGTTCCCTTGAGAATGATAGCTTTAACATCTTCTAAAAACCGGTTTACTTCATCTTTTGTTTTTCGGTACTTTGCCATAGCATTCCTCCTCTCATGTATACGCATTATGTAATGCGCCAATAATATCATTTCTTAATATGGTATCATTGATACTACTATTATATCATATAGTTTCCTGAAGTCAATGTTTATAGTATCAATGATATCGTACAATTATTAAATAGAGCATGTTGAGTGATCGAAATGAGGAGGAAAGCAAAAACCCCGTAGCTTAGCCGCGGGGTTTTTAGTCCATTCTTTTACTGACAAAGAGTAACTTCCAAATCCGCCCCCAACACTTCCCAGCTGACGGAAGCATCCCCGCCTGTTATGCGCAAATCAATGGTATTTCCTTTCCGCAGCGCTTCCACATGCATTTTGCTGTTTCCCAGCTGATCTGTCACCGTGGTTTCGGCGCTCATGCCGTCTTCCGGCAGGTAGAGGAGCAGGTGGGGATTACAGGAAAAATCGTAATCGGGATGGGTATTTTCCCGGCCGGTGGCGAGGATGGTTCCCGGTTTTACAAGCAGGGGCAGAGTGAGAAAATCATGGGTTTCTTTTTGCCACATGCCGCCCGTAACAGTCCGCCCGGTGAGAAGGTTATACCAGTCGCCCTTTGGCAGGTAGTATTCCACCTGTCCGCCTGACCGGAAAACAGGCGCTACGAGAAGGGAATCGCCCAGCATATACTGCCTGTCCAGGGTATCGCAGGCATGGTCAAACGGAAATTCCACAAACATGGGGCGCAGCATGGGGATGCCTTCTTCATGGGCTATCACCGCCTGGCGGTAGAGATAAGGCATCAGGGCGCATTTGAGCTTGACAAACTTGCGCAGCACGTCGCAGGCTTCCTGGTCAAAAAGCCATGGTACCCGGTAGGAGGAGGAGCCGTGGAGACGGCTGTGGGAGCTTAAAAGCCCAAACTGGCACCAGCGTTTGTACACGTCCGCAGGAGCGGTCTGCTCGAAACCGCCCATATCATGGCTCCAGAAACCAAAGCCGGCGCAGGCAAGGGAAAGGCCGCCGCGCAGGGTTTCCGCCATGGAAGGATAGGAAGCGGAGCAGTCGCCGCCCCAATGGGCAGGGAACTGCTGACCCCCTGTGGTGGCGGAACGGGCAAACAGTACGGCTTCCCCGCGCCCCCTTTCACGCTCCAAAAGCGCAAAGACACACTGATTATAAAGGAAGGTATAGTAATTGTGCATTTTTACAGGGTCGGAACCGTCAAAATATACGATATCCTTGACGGGGATTCTTTCGCCAAAATCCGTCTTGAAGCAGTCCACACCCATATCCAAAAGGGTTTTCAATTTTTCCTGATACCAGATGACGGCGTCGGGATTTGTGAAATCCACAAGGCCCATTCCGGCCTGCCACATATCGGTCTGCCATACGCCGCCGCCCACTTTCTTTAAAAGGTAGCCCCCCGCCATGGCCTCCTCAAAGAGAGGGGATTTCTGGCCAATATAAGGATTAATCCATACGCAGATTTTCAGTCCCTTATCGTGGTAACGCTTTAACATTCCGGCAGGATCCGGGAAGGTTTTGGGATCCCAGGTGAAATTGCACCACTCGTAGGCGTCCATCCAGTAACAGTCAAAATGAAAAACATGTAAAGGAATATCCCGGTCGGCCATTCCGTCTATAAAACCGGAGGTGGTTTCCTCATCATAATCTGTAGTGAAGGATGTGGTAAGCCACAGCCCAAAAGACCAGGCGGGGGGAAGGGCGGGCTTTCCGGTCAGCTGTGCATATTTTGCAATTGTGCCCTTCGGGGTGGAGCCGTTTATAAAGTAGTAATCCATCCGCTCGCCCTCCACGGAAAACTGCACCCGCTCAACTTTTTCGCTGGCAATCTCATAGGAGACATCGCCCGCGCTGTCCACCAAAACGCCGTAGCCTTTGTTGGTGATATAAAAAGGAATATTTTTATAGGAAATCTCGCTGGCAGTGCCGCCGTCCTCGTTCCACATATCCACAATCTGGCCGTTTTTTACAAAAGGAGTGAAGCGTTCGCCCAGCCCGTAAACATATTCGTCAATGTCAAGGGAGAGCTGTTCCACCATATAAGACTTGCCTGTTTCATTGTTTTTCATGCGGGCCATATTGCGAAAGCCGGTGTCGGTTAGAAGGCGCTGCCCGTCAAAAAAGCGAATGCCCCAGCTGCCCGGCCGTTTATCTACAATAGCCCGGGTATGGCCGCTCTCATAAATAATTTCCGTATCTGTTTCGGAGATGGAAACCTCAGGCCCGTTTTCGGTTACCTGGAAAAATGGGCCCATATAGGGTTCTCCCTGAAAATGGGTGATGGAAACCTTAATTACATCCTCCATGGGACTGCTGAGCCGGACGGTAAGCATACCTATGTTGAGGCAGTCGCCCCGCCCTGTAATGTGTTTTTCCGGGGCATAGACGGTTAATTCGCTTCCCGAAATCCGGTGATCTGCATATTCTACTGCATAGAGGGGTGTTATTTCTTTTCTTACCAACCAATATCCTGATGTAAATTTCATAGTTCTCCTCATTTCTGCCAGGTGAGCAAAGTTCACCTTTGCTTTATTTTTGCATTAGTTTGGAAGTTTACTTCCAACCCTGTTATCCTTCTGACTAATTACATTATAATATAGATGGCATGGGAAACACAATTTATTCTTGCATTTTTCAGGTTTATCTATTATCATAGATGGGAAATCGTTTTCCATAGGAAAATTTTTACAGAGATATTTCCAAAAGGGAAACCGGAGGCGCTATATGGTATCAATTAAAGATGTGGCAAGACATGCGGGGGTGGCAATCTCCACGGTTTCTAAGGTTTTGAATCATTATCCAAATGTCAGCGAGGAAACAAAAGAAAAGGTGAACAAAGCGGTGGAGGATCTGAACTTTCTCCCTAATTCCGTGGCCGCCGCACTTTCCTCCAAGCAGGCCGGACGGGTGGCGCTGCTTGTGAATTTAAGCAAAAAAACCATGGTAATTGGCGAAATAGATTTGCAGTATATACAGGGCGCCATTAACGAGGCTATGGAGCTTAATTTAGACGTTATTACTTTATTCTTTTCCATGTTTCAAAACAGGACCTTGGAGGAAATGACAAGATATTTAAAATCCCAGAGTATTACAGGCATTATTATTTATGGACTGACCAAGGAGGATACGGCGCTCCATGAACTGATTGACAGCGGTCAGTTTAAATGTGTCTTAATCGACGCCCCTATTGTAAACGAGAACACTTCCAGCGTGGGAATTGACCATCTGAGGGCCCAGTATGATGTGGCCAGGAAAACCATAGAGGAAAATAACTGTAAAAAGGTATTATATATTACCGGCAAAAGAAACGGATATGTGACGGATGAAAGACTCCTTGGCATGGAAGAACTTTCAAAGGAGATGGGCCTTACCATGCTGATCTGCGAGGGGAACTTTTCGGAGCTGCTCTCCCGCAATATTACCTTAAAATATGGGCAGGATAATGATGTGGTGGTATGCGCGTCGGATTTGATGGCAATCGGCGCTATGAAGGCTTTAACGGAGATGGACATTTTCAGGCCTGTCTGCGGTTTTGACGGTATTATCCTGATGGGATATGTGGGCAAACAAATGAATACGGTGCGCCAGAACTTTGCGGAGATATCGGCTGCGGCCATGGAAGAGCTGCAAAGACTGATGAACGGGGGGAAGGGACGGAGAGTAGAGACGGCCTATAGCCTTGCAAGAATGAAATATATGGATATTATCTGCTGACAGGTTTATACTGTTATTTATAACATGTGTTTGAAATCAAAGTTACTATTTTGTCCAATATCATTAAGTTAACGGCTGCGGAGGCCGGGCGCTAAACTTAATGACAATGATTTATGACCCAGGAATGCGCACAGGCTGCGCATTTCGTAAGAACATGATTCAGGAGTATAAAGTATTTCAAAATGGAGGAAGATTATGACAAAGCAGACGAACTTACAAAAGGATGTGTTAGTCCTTAACATGGAGCAGCAGCTGGAGGAAATTGCAGATCAGATGTTTGGCAAAAGCGTATCGGCTCTTACGGATACGGAGACCTATTATGTGCTGCTGGTGTATGTAAAGCGGCTGATGGCAGTGTCGGATGAAAACGAGGGGGAAAAGAAGGTATATTACATTTCCGCCGAATTTCTGATTGGAAAGCTGCTGTCCAACAATTTAATTAACTTAAGGATTTATCACAGGGTGGAAGAATTCCTGAAAAGCAAAGGGAAAAATCTTGCGGTGATCGAGGAGATTGAGCCGGAGCCTTCTCTTGGAAACGGCGGACTTGGAAGACTGGCCGCATGCTTTTTGGATTCTATTGCCACACTTGGTTTCCCGGGGGAAGGGATTGGACTGAATTATCATTTTGGTCTTTTTAAGCAGGTATTCAGGGACAGACTGCAGAATGCGGAAAAGAATGACTGGATCGAGGAAAATTCTTGGCTTACAAAGACAGACGTTACTTTTGACGTATATTTTGGCAAAAGAAAGGTAACCTCCCGTCTTTATAATATTGATACGGTGGGCTATCACAGCGGCGTGAATAAGCTGCGTCTGTTTGATATTGAATCCGTAGACGAAAGCATTGTCAAGGACGGCATTGACTTTGATAAAGAAGATATTGAAAAGAACCTCACGCTGTTTTTGTATCCGGATGATTCTGATGAGGCGGGACATTTGCTGCGTATATACCAGCAGTATTTTATGGTGTGCAATGCGGCCCAGCTGATCCTGCGCGAGATGAAGGAAAAGAAATATGATCTGCGCAAAATGTATGACCATGCGGTGATTCAGATAAACGATACCCATCCCACCATGATTATCCCTGAGCTGATTCGTATTTTGGTGGAAGAGAAGGCTTTTACCATGGATGAGGCAATCGGGGTGGTGGAAAAAACCTGCGCTTACACCAATCATACGATTCTGGCGGAAGCTTTGGAAAAATGGCCTCTTGCTTATCTGGAAAAGGTGGTTCCCCAGCTTGTTCCTTATATTAAGGAGCTTGATAAGAGAGTTGCCCAAAAATATAAAGATCCTAAGGTGCAGATCATTGACGGGGACGGCAGAGTGCACATGGCTCACATTGACATCCATTACGGATTCTCCGTAAACGGCGTGGCGGCTATTCATACGGAAATTCTGAAGGATACGGAGTTAAATGCCTTCTATAAGATCTATCCTGAGAAATTTAACAATAAGACCAACGGCATCACTTTTAGAAGATGGCTTGGCAGCTGTAACCGTGAGCTAAGTCATTTCCTTGCGGACACCATAGGGGACAGTTTTAAAAAGGATGCAAGTAAGCTTGAAAAGCTGCTGGAATATCAGGATGAGCCAAAGGTGCTTGACCGTCTGGGTGAAATTAAGATGAACCGTAAGAAGGAGCTGGTCGATTACATTCAAAAAGCGGAGGGGATCACCTTAGATCCGGAATCAATCTTTGACATTCAGATTAAGAGACTTCACGAGTACAAACGGCAGCAGATGAACGCCCTTTATATCATTCATAAGTATCTGGAAATTAAGGCCGGTAAAAAGCCTGTAAGACCCCTTACCTTTATCTTTGGCGCAAAGGCGGCTCCTGCTTATGTAATTGCCCAGGATATTATCCACCTGATTTTGGTTCTCCAGGAGATTGTAAATAACGATCCTGAGGTGAACCCCTACATGAAGGTGGTCATGGTGGAAAATTACAACGTAAGCTATGCGGAAAAGCTGATTCCCGCCTGCGATATATCGGAGCAGATTTCCTTAGCCTCCAAGGAAGCGTCCGGAACCGGAAACATGAAGTTTATGTTAAACGGAGCGGTGACCTTAGGAACCTCGGACGGCGCGAATGTGGAAATCCATGAGCTGGTAGGAGATGATAACATTTATATTTTCGGAGAAAAATCCGAGGCGGTTATTGAACACTATGAGAAAGGGGATTATGTCTCTGAGGATTACTATAAAAAGAGCCCTGTTATAAAAGAAGCGGTTGATTTTATCATTGGAGAACAGGCTTTGGCAGCAGGCCATAAGGAGAACTTAGAGCGTCTTTATAAGGAGCTGTTAAACAAAGACTGGTTTATGACCCTGCTTGATTTGGAGGATTACATTGCGGTTAAGGATAAAGCCTTTGCGGATTATGAAGACCGTCAGAAGTGGAAAAAGATGATGCTTGTCAATATTGCAAAGTCAGGGTTCTTTTCATCCGACAGAACCATAGCAGAGTATAACAGGGATATCTGGAAATTGAAATAAGACCGGATAGACGAACTGCTTTCCGCAGACAATGTGCTGCGGATGCATATATACCGTTAACAAGCGGTAAAAAAGAGAAAGCGCAAAAGGCGCGGAATGGAGAGTGAAAGCAATGAGCAAAGAAATCCCTTACAAAATTTATCTGGAAGAACATGAGATGCCTGACAGCTGGTACAATGTGCGTGCGGATATGAAAAATAAACCGGCGCCCCTTCTTAACCCGGGAACCTTAAAGCCATTGACCATTGAGGAAATGAGCGGCATTTTCTGTGAGGAATTGTGCAGACAGGAGTTAGACGACACAACCCCTTATTTTAAAATTCCGGATGAGATTAAAAGCTTTTATAAAATGTACCGTCCGTCGCCTTTGGTGCGAGCATATTGCCTGGAGGAGAAGCTTAAGACCCCGGCAAAAATCTATTACAAATTTGAAGGTAATAACACAAGCGGCAGCCATAAATTAAATTCCGCTATTGCCCAGGCGTATTATGCAAAAAACCAGGGACTTAAGGGCGTCACCACGGAGACAGGAGCGGGACAGTGGGGAACGGCGCTTTCCATGGCGTGCGCTTATCTTGGCCTGGACTGTCAGGTTTATATGGTGAAATGCTCTTATGAGCAAAAGCCTTTCCGCAGAGAGGTTATGCGGACTTACGGGGCAAATGTTACCCCCTCCCCCTCAGACACCACCAATGTGGGACGCAAGATTTTGGAGGAGTTCCCCGGTACCACGGGCAGCCTTGGCTGTGCCATATCGGAAGCGGTGGAGGCGGCAACCACCCAGGAAGGTTACCGCTATGTGCTGGGCTCCGTGCTGACACAGGTTTTGCTGCATCAGTCGGTGATTGGTTTAGAGAGCAAGATTGCCATGGATAAATACGGGATTAAGCCGGATTTAATCATAGGCTGTGCGGGCGGCGGCTCCAATCTGGGCGGCTTGATATCACCCTTTATGGGAGAAAAACTGCGTGGAGAAGCGGACTATCGCTTTATAGCGGTTGAACCTGCCTCATGCCCAAGCCTTACCAGAGGAAAATATGTGTATGATTTCTGTGATACCGGAAAAGTGTGTCCACTTGCAAAAATGTACACCTTAGGCAGCGGCTTTATCCCGGCGCCCAACCATGCGGGGGGCCTTCGCTATCACGGCATGAGCTCCGTACTTTCCCAGCTGTATGCGGACGGTTATATGGAGGCTGTCAGCGTGGAACAGACCGCCGTATTTAAGGCGGCGGAGCAGTTCGCAAGGGTAGAAGGTATTTTACCTGCGCCGGAAAGCTCTCATGCAATCAAAGTTGCCATAGACGAAGCGTTAAAGTGTAAGGAGACGGGGGAGGAAAAGACAATCCTCTTTGGCCTTACGGGAACAGGGTACTTTGATATGATGGCATACGAGCGCTTCCACAATGGGGAAATGACGGATTATATTCCTTCCGATGAGGATTTAGCGAAAGGCTTTGCAGGGATTCCGCAGTTTCCTGGGAATGAGATATAGAAATAAAAAGGGATGAAAAAATGTGTCGGGTGGTCATTGTGCCACCCGAATATTTTGAATATGCTTTATAATAAAGTCCGTATTTTCTTCAACAGGTTTTGTTCCATCAACTCGGATAACCGGACAGCTACAAGCCTTTACCCATTCTTCAACGGTATTTTCAGGCCGGGATTTGACAAGACGAAAGAAATTTTCTTCCTGCTCATATAAATCTCCGCCAGGTAACATCCTATTGCCAAATTTTTGAAAGGACCGGTTTTTAACCCGCTGAAGGCGGATATCCCTTGGAACATGAATGAGTACGGCATACTGAAAAAAGGAATAAACAGCGTCCCCGTAATCGCCTTTTACGGAAGCAAAAACAAAGTTTTCATGCGCTTTTATTTCCTGAAGCAAAAGTTTTTGGACTTCCTCTCCGGTGCGGGGAGAGGCATAAACATAATCAGGATTCGATTTGGGGAAATACAAATCTTCATTGTCTATAAAATGAAAGTGCATTTTCTCTGCAAGAGCTTTTCCAAGTGTGCTTTTTCCCGTGCCATTTAATCCGCATACCATAATTCCCATAAGATTCTCCTATCAGGCTCCTGCCAAATTCAATCCATTTCCGGGCAACCTTAATTTATTTTCCTCCGAAGATTTCCAAAGACTTCCTTATGGCTCATCCGGGCATCATTTTCCGTCGCAAGTCTATCTGCTTTATTAAAATGCGGCTTCCACACCGTCCGTCAGTTTGGAATAGGCATCCGGACTGAGCACTACCATTGTTCCATATCCATTTTTTGTCAGATATACCGGTTCGCCTTCATTTACAATTTTCTCAATATCAGGAAACTTATTTCTTAAATCTGAAACAGGCCTAATCCGTATCATAGGGGTCCACTCTTTATTGATATTTTATCATTACTTATATTCTACCCCACTATCTTAAAAAAACAACCATTGTTAAAATCTTTCTTCCTTAATAACTGCGTGCTATATGAAAATAGTTTTTTATAAAATGATAATATTTGAATAGTTGAATATAAATTACAAATCTGTTACAATAAAATTTGCAGTTTTGAACAATAAGTGACAGATTTGCGCCTGACGCCCCAATTTGAGGGCATCTGGCAAGATGAGGGATTGGTTTGGAAGTAAAACATCCAAACTTTCTATCGGTGCAGTACCGTAGGCTGCGCTCGCGGCATGCAAGGGGTATAAGTTTGAAAGTTCCTTTCAAACTATTTATCGGTAGCAGTATCGCAGGCATAGCTTGCGATATATGACAATAGGCGTTGCCTATTGTATGCAGGGGGTATTAAAATGAATTTATTCCAAAAAGTATTTGGCACTCACAGTGAAAGAGAATTAAAGCGTATCGAAGAAACGGTGCAGGCGATTGAAAACCTGCGGCCTTCCATGCAGGCTTTATCGGATACGGAGCTTACGGGAAAGACAGAAGAATTTAAGAAGCGGCTGAAAGAAGGCGAAACCTTAGACGATATTTTGCCGGAGGCCTTTGCGGTAGTGCGGGAGGCAGCGAAAAGGGTGCTGAATATGGAGCATTACCGGGTTCAGCTGATTGGAGGCATTATTCTCCATCAGGGACGTATCTCGGAGATGAAAACCGGTGAAGGAAAGACGCTGGTGGCTACCTTGCCGGCTTATCTGAATGCTTTGGAGGGGAAAGGGGTACACATTGTTACCGTCAATGATTACCTTGCAAAGCGTGATGCGGAATGGATGGGAGAGGTTCATAAATTTTTAGGGCTTACCGTAGGGGTAGTGCTCAACAGCATGAAAGCCGATGAGAGACGGGAAGCCTACGGCTGCGATATCACCTATGTGACAAACAATGAGCTGGGATTTGATTACCTGCGCGATAATATGGTTATCTATAAGGCTCAGCTTGTTCTTCGGGGCCTGCATTATGCCATCATTGACGAGGTGGACTCGGTGCTGATTGACGAGGCAAGGACGCCCCTTATTATATCCGGTCAAAGTGGTAAATCTACGAAGCTGTACGAAGTGTGCGATATTTTAGCCAAGCAGATGAAGCGTGGCGAGGATATGGAAGACTTAAGCAAGATGGACGCCATTATGGGCGTGGAGCGCGAGGAGACCGGCGATTTCATTGTCAATGAAAAGGACAAGATTGTGAACCTTACCGCTCAGGGTGTTGATAAGGTGGAAAAATTCTTCCAGATTGAAAACCTTGCGGACCCGGAAAACATTGAAATCCAGCACAATATTACCTTAGCTCTCCGGGCCAACAACCTAATGTTCAGGGATCAGGATTATGTGGTAAAGGACGATCAGGTGCTGATTGTAGACGAGTTTACCGGACGTATTATGCCAGGGCGGCGTTATTCGGACGGGCTTCATCAGGCCATTGAGGCGAAAGAGCATGTGAAGGTGAAGCGGGAGAGCAAGACTCTTGCAACCATCACTTTCCAGAACTTTTTTAATAAATTTGACAAAAAAGCAGGTATGACAGGTACCGCGCTCACAGAGGAGAGAGAGTTCCGTGATATTTACGGGATGGACGTAATAGAGATACCCACTAACAGACCGGTTGCCAGGAAAGATCATCAGGACGCGGTTTATAAGACCAGAAAAGAAAAGCTCCATGCCATTGTGGAGGCGGTGAAGGAATCCCACGCAAAAGGCCAGCCCGTGCTGGTGGGTACCATTACCATTGAGGCGTCGGAGGAACTTAGCAGGCTGCTTACCAAGCAGGGGATTACCCACAAGGTCTTAAACGCCAAGTTTCACGAGCTGGAGGCTGAAATTGTGGCGGATGCAGGTATTCATGGATCCGTTACCATCGCCACCAACATGGCGGGCCGTGGTACGGATATTAAGCTTGATGATGCGGCAAGGCAGGCCGGAGGCCTTAAAATTATTGGTACGGAGCGTCATGAATCCAGGCGTATTGACAACCAGCTGCGCGGACGTTCCGGCCGTCAGGGCGATCCGGGCGAGTCCAAGTTTTACATTTCGCTGGAAGATGATCTGATGCGTTTGTTCGGCTCGGAAAAGCTGATGGATATTTTCAATGCGCTCGGTGTGCCGGAAGGCGAGGAAATCCAGCATAAGATGCTGACCAATGCGATTGAAAAGGCGCAGAAGAAGATTGAAGCGAATAACTTTGGTATTCGTAAAAACCTTCTGGAATACGACCAGGTCATGAATGACCAGAGAGAAATTGTATACGAAGAGCGTATGAAAGTATTAAATGGAGAGAACATGCGCGATTCGATTTATAAGATGATTGTTGATTTTGTGGAAGCAACGGTAGATACGTGCCTGTCCGATGACGTCAGCCGGGAAGAGTGGGATTTGGAAGAGTTAAACCAGCTGCTGGTTCCGGTCATTCCTTTGGAGCCGCT
>ERZ777011.1761-NODE-1761-length-20744-cov-3.002127_pt1 | contig 20744 bp, 16 predicted proteins | sample MGYA00374964_ERZ777011 | MGnify/ENA primary metagenome ERZ777011 (study PRJEB29310, sample SAMD00008975) | mouse gut metagenome | study: EMG produced TPA metagenomics assembly of the Metagenome analysis of fecal microbiota from mouse which was promoted... | reverse complement strand
GCCCGCGCTCAGAATCCGGTCCACCGATTCGAGGATCTCTTTGCCGCCTTCGAGTTTCACGGCGCCCGCTTCGGTCTCTTTCATGATGCGGACCGCCGAGCAGAGCGCCTCCTTGGAGTTTCCCTGGTAGGTGCCGAAAGGCAGGTCCACCAGGACCAGCGCCCGTTTGACTGCCCGGGTGACCGACTGGGCGTGGTATATCATGTTGTCGAGGGTCATGGGGACGGTCGTTTCGTATCCCGCCATGACGTTGGCTGCCGAATCGCCGACCAGGATCACATCGATTCCGGCCCTGTCGAGAATGCGGGCCATGGTGTAGTCGTATGCCGTCAGCATGGTGATCTTCTCGCCGCGGCTTTTCATTTCGGCGAGTCGCAGCGTGGTGACCGGCCTGAGGGTTCCTTCGGTGGACATGGTTCCTTTGGATGAACGGTTTGGATTATGCCCGGCAAAGATAGGCGACTTTTTCATACGGTTTCACCCGCGACGCTTTTTTCGGAGAGATATTGGGCGAACAGATGCCAGAGTACCGCACCGCCGGCCACCGATACGTTCAGCGAATGTTTCGTGCCTGCCTGCGGAATCTCAATCGCGCCGTCGCACATGTCGGCCGCCTCCTGCGCAACGCCTTCCACCTCGTTGCCGAAAACGAGGGCGTAGCGCTTGTCGGGTGCCGGACGGAACTCCTGCAGCATGACGGCGCTTTCGGCCTGCTCGACGGCGAGCAGCGTGTAGCCTTCGCTTCTGAGTGCGGCCAAGGCCTGTAGGGTATCGTCGAAATATCGCCACGCGACGGTATGTTCGGCTCCGAGGGCCGTCTTGTGCAGTTCGCGCGAGGGGGGAGTACCCGTTATTCCGCACAGCAACAACCGTTCGACGGCAAACGCGTCGCACGTGCGGAAGAAGGAGCCTACGTTGTTCAGGCTCCGTATGTTGTCCAGTACCACCGTCACGGGCATCTTGCGCATGCGGGCATATGCTTCGGCTGTGGGACGGTGCAGCTCTTCGTTGGTCGTTTTTTTCATTTTTTTTGTCTTTTTTTGCCGGTCGCCCGCTCGGGAGCGGGACGGAGGGGGTTCACCGAGCCGGAAAAAAGAGTAAATTTGTTTTACCGGATCGCGGGCGTGCAGGTGCGTACCCCGATGCGAAATTACGAAAATATTGCATTTGCGCGGGGTAGACCGGCGCACGGGTGAGGCAATTGCCGCCAGAGCCCGTCCCGTTCGCTGCCGGAAAGGGCGGCGGACCGCCCCGAAATGCCCCGGGCGGTATTTCGGCAGCCCCGGAGCACCTGTCGCGGCAGGGGCCGGTCCGGCGGAGATTACGGAAGAGAGTTCACTGAAATATTTCAATAACATTAAAAGAAACTGCTTATGGGGAACACACCGACAATTTTTTGGTTGATACCGACCGCCGCGTTGATCGCACTGCTTTTCGCCTGGTATTTTTTCAGGCAGATGAAGCGGCAGAGCGAGGGAACGCCTCGCATGAAGGAGATCGCACAGTATGTGCGCGAAGGGGCGATGGCCTATCTCCGGCAGCAGTATAAGGTGGTCGTGATCGTCTTTATCGTACTCGCCCTCTTTTTTGCATGGCTCGCGTTCGGGCTCGGGGTGCAGAACAAATGGGTACCGTTCGCTTTTCTCACGGGCGGTTTGTTTTCGGGCCTTGCCGGCTTTATCGGCATGAAGACGGCCACCTACGCTTCGTCCAGGACGGCCCATGCGGCCAACCAGTCGCTCAACCGGGGGCTGCAGGTGGCGTTCCGCAGCGGTGCGGTGATGGGGCTGGTGGTCGTGGGGCTCGGCCTGCTCGACATTTCGTTGTGGTACGTGGTGTTGAATTACTTCGTCGATACGGAGGGTCCGCAGAAACTGGTGGTGATGACCACGACGATGCTGACTTTCGGTATGGGCGCCTCCACCCAGGCGTTGTTCGCCCGTGTGGGCGGCGGCATCTACACCAAGGCCGCCGATGTGGGTGCCGACCTGGTGGGGAAGGTCGAAGCGGGTATCCCGGAAGACGATCCGCGCAATCCGGCCACGATAGCCGACAACGTGGGAGATAACGTGGGCGACGTGGCAGGTATGGGTGCCGACCTCTATGAAAGTTACTGCGGTTCCATTCTCGCTACCGCCGCGCTGGGTTCGGCGGCTTTCGTGCTCGATCCGGCGGTACAGGTGAAGGCCGTGCTCGCCCCCATGCTCATTGCCGCGGTGGGCATCGTTCTCTCCGTGATCGGTATCTTCACCATCCGCACCAAAGAGGGGGCTTCGATGAAGCAACTCCTTCGCTCGCTCGGCTTCGGCGTGAATCTCAGTGCGGTGCTGATCGCCGTCGCATCGTTCGTCATCCTCTATCTGCTCGGCATGCCGGGGTGGGCATGGCTCGCCGGTTCGGTGGTGATCGGGCTGGTGGCGGGCGTGATCATAGGGCAGGCCACGGAGTACTACACTTCCCACTCCTATAAACCTACCCGCAAGATCGCGCAGAGCGCCGAAACGGGACCTGCGACCGTCATCATCTCCGGAATCGGCATGGGGATGATATCCACGGCCATACCGGTGATAACGATATGTCTTGCCATCGTGCTTTCGTTCTTGTGCGCCATTCGGTTCGACGTGGCCGATATGCTGACGGCGGGCAACCTTCAGACCGGGCTCTACGGCATAGCGATCGCTGCGGTGGGCATGCTCTCCACGCTGGGCATCACGCTGGCTACCGATGCCTACGGGCCGATAGCCGACAATGCCGGCGGGAACGCCCAGATGGCCGGTCTGGGCGAGGAGGTGCGCCGGAGGACCGATGCGCTCGACGCGCTCGGCAATACCACGGCGGCCACCGGCAAGGGCTTCGCGATAGGTTCGGCGGCGCTGACCGCCTTGGCACTGCTGGCTTCCTACATCGAGGAGATAAGGATCGGATTCGCGCACCTGGGGCAGACGACCTTTACCCTTTCCGACGGTGCGGTGGTGACGATAGCCGACGCCTCGATGCTCGATTTCATGGATTATTTCCAGGTGAATCTCATGAACCCGAAGGTGCTCGTGGGCGTATTCGTGGGGGCGATGATGGCCTTCCTCTTCTGCGGACTCACGATGAATGCCGTGGGGCGTGCCGCGCAGAGCATGGTGGGCGAGGTGCGCCGTCAGTTCCGGGAGATCAAGGGAATTCTCACGGGCGATGCGACGCCCGATTATGCCCGTTGCGTGGCCATATCCACCAAGGGGGCTCAGCGGGAGATGCTCTTCCCGTCGGTGCTGGCGATCCTGGTTCCCGTGGCCATGGGACTCGTCTTCGGCGTGGCCGGTGTGATCGGACTGTTGGTAGGTGCGCTCGGAGCCGGTTTCGTACTGGCCATTTTCATGGCCAATTCGGGCGGTGCGTGGGACAATGCCAAGAAATATGTGGAAGAGGGCAGCATGGGCGGCAAGGGTTCCGATGCCCATAAGGCCACGGTAGTGGGCGATACCGTCGGCGATCCCTTCAAGGATACGTCGGGACCGTCGCTCAACATTCTGATCAAGCTCATGAGCATGGTCTCCATCGTGATGGCGGGACTTACCATCGCCTATAGCATCTTCTGAGCGGAGCGTCCGATACCACAGGGTGCCCGGTGCGGATTCCGCACCGGGCACTTTTCGTTTCCCGGACGAGGGGAGGGGGCCTGTTCTCCGGACAAGGCGAGGGGGCGGGCGAGCTCTTCGGGGACTTTGGCATGAATAATGGGGTATTGTTGCCCCATTATTATATATTTGCAAAAGAAATAAAAACAAGCTTTTCTGAAGATGGGATATCTGCGTGTCGCCGCGGTGTGTGCCGCGTTGCTCTTTTGCTGGACCACGGCGTCGGCCCAGCGTTTTCTGTGGAACGTCGATTTCGACTTCAAGTTCGACAATAAAGAGTATGCCGATGTGGAACACGATGTCTCCACGACCAATTTTTCGGCGCGGCTGACTCCGCAGATAGGACTCGGCTGGGGGCGCGGAAACGCCCTGATGGTGGGCGTGGACTTCAAGAACGACATGGGGAAGGATTCCTATGTGGCCCGCGAGATGATCGTCTATTACAAATATGCCGATGAGCGTTTCGGCGTCTATTTCGGTCGGTTTCCCCGCAAGAATCTCATCGGTACCTACTCCAATGCGTTTTTCAGCGACTATGTCACCTACTACGACAGCAACCTGGACGGGTTCATGGGGCAGTATATCGCCGATCACGGCTACGTGGAGCTGGTGTTGGACTGGAACAGCATGCTCGTGAAGGACCAGCGCGAGAAGTTCAGCATCTTTTCGGCCGGCCGGTTGCATTACGGCGGCTTCTATGGCGGATACAATGCGCGGATGTACCACCATGCCGGTAGCGAAACGGTGCGGGGCGTAGTGGACAACATCCTCATCTATCCCTTTGCCGGGGCCGATTTCTCCAAATACCTGCCGCAATTCTCGGCGTTGTACCTGCAGGTGGGATGGCTACAGACCTTCCAGAACGACCGCGCCTATGTGGGACGGTATGTCACGCCGGGCGGTATTCAGTTGGAGGCGTGTGCGGAACGTTGGGGATTCGGTATCTATAATACGCTCTACCTCGGAGGCAATCTGATGCCTTATTACGAGAGTACGGTGGCGGGACAGCCGGCCTACGGGCCGGGACTCTACTCCGGAGAGCCGTTCTACCGGACGGACAAGGGGATTTACGATCGGTTGGAGGTCTATTGGAAACACAAGTTCGGTTCCGACATAGCGTTGAAGGTTTCGGCCGTGCAGCACTACGACGGCGACGGATGGGGATGGCAGCAAAAGCTGGAGTTGCAGGTCTATCTCTCCGACCGGATGTTCAAGTCGTTCAGGAAACCGGTCGAGGAGGAGTAGGCGCCGGTCGAGGAGGAAAACGGACGGGGTGCACGCGGATTGCCGGGTGCGCCCCGTTCGTTTCGTGAGGTGCAGCTCCGTGCGATGGGAACTGTCCTGCGGATGCCTTTTCCGTCATGTAGCAGGACGAAGGGGGCATCGGAAGTGTTGCGGCGCGGTAGCGTTCGGCGCGTCGGAGGGGCGTGTAGGTCTTCGCGGCCGGTGTAACTTGCGGCATCGGCCGGAATCGGTGCGGGGACGTGGTTGCCGGGTGTGCCCCGTTCGTTTCGTGAGGTGCAGCTCCGTGCGATGGGAACTGTCCTGCGGATGCCTTTTCCGTCATGTAGCAGGACGAAGGGGGCATCGGAAGTGTTGCGGCGCGGTAGCGTTCGGCGCGTCGGAGGGGCGTGTAGGTCTTCGCGGCCGGTGTAACTTGCGGCATCGGCCGGAATCGGTGCGGGGACGTGGTTGCCGGGTGTGCCCCGTTCGTTTCGTGAGGTGCAGCTCCGTGCGATGGAACCTGTCCTGCGGGTGTCCGTTTTCTATACATGTAGCAGGACGAAGGGGGCATCGGAAGTGCTGCGACGCGGTAGCGTTCGGCTCTTGCACCGAACGTTCCTTTCTTCTGCGACTCGTTTATGCTTGATTTCCTTTCCCGTCCGCTTCCCTTGCGTTTTTCGTCGCGTCCGCACTCTGTTCGTGTTGTCCCTCGTTTCCTGTCCGGTTCTGTCTTTATATGTTCTTTCTTTCTTTCTTTCTTCCTTCCTTCCTTCCTTCCTTCCTTCCCGAGAAAATCTCCCCTGCAATGTCCCGGGGCAAAGAATGATGGGGTCCGCGAGCGGGAGCGGGAGCAGGATGTGAACAAATAAAAAAGCCCGGAACAGGGTTCCGGGCCGAACGTCTTTGCGGGCGGTCTTACTCTGCCGTTTCGGCAGCAGCCTCTTCGGCAACCGGTGCTACGGGAGCGACCGTGTTGGGAAGTGCGATCTCCCTTTCGGTAGTTACCTGTTCGAGTACTTTGTCGCCGGCACCCAGTGCGCTCCTCCGGTGCGAGGACATGGCGATGGAGGCGAGCAGGCTCAGCACTACGATGGCGATGGCGAGTGTCCAGGTCGAACGTTCGAGGAAGTCGGCCGTCTGACGGACGCCCATCACCTGATTGGATGCACCGAAGTTGGCGGCCATACCGCCTTTGGGGTTTTGTGCAAGTACGGCGAGCACCAGGAGGATGCTCGCGATTATAATCAGTACGATTAAAAAGATGTACATTGTGGAGTTATTGTTTTAGTTATTCTTATTTTTCGTTCTTCCGGCAGTCGCTCCCGGCAGGTTCCTTGGCCGAGGCCATTGCAATAATCTCGGCAAAATAAACACTTTTTTCCGGATTTAACAAACTTAATCTTCTATATATTTCGATTGCCGGACCCGTCATTCCCTGTGCCAGGTAGATGGCGGCCAACTCCTCCGTCAGCAGGTCGTCGGAGGGAAGCCCGTCGGTCTGCGGGTCGGGAAGTTCTTCGGGGGTGTGTGCGTTCGCCGTGATTCGGTGTTCGCCCGAGCGCATGAATTCGTCGATGATGTCGAATGTGTCGTCCTGTACGGGAGGCGGAGCGGGAAGTTCCGCCTCATTCTCCCGGCAGACGGGACGTACGATCGTCGGACGGTAGCGCGACAGGATAGCCAAGCGTGCGGGCAGCGGTTGGTCGGCCCGATGAAGCTCCAGCAGCGGTATGTCGAACCACGGGAACCAGTTCAGCAATTCCCGTGCATCATGCGGTGCGGTGTTTGTGGGTGAGGTCATGTATGTGCTCCGTTACGGGTTTACCAGTTGGCTACCGCCGCGTTGAAGATGTCGTCCACCAGTTGCGACACCAGTTCGGGAATCAGTGCGCCCTCCACCGAAGAGAGGTCGCTCGAGGAGGGGTACTGCTGGAACGCCGAGAACGACTTGTTGAAATCGAAGGTGGGGTCGATCCGGTTCGTGAATTTCACTTTGACGGTAATCGTCAGACGGTTTTCGGCGGCCACGTCGTTGCTGGTCACCGCAACGGGTTGTACCGAGTAGTTCGTGATCTCCCCTTCGAAGGCGAGGTCGCCGTTTTCGGGTACGAGTTCCAGTTTCGTTTGGTTGGTGAAACGTGTCTGTAGTTCGTCGGTAAGCGTTGCGCTCAGCGTGGGCGATACGAGCGTGGCATTGTTGGGGAAGTAGGGGATGCTCACGGTCTTGGCATTGGCCGGGATGGAGGCTCCGGAGAGGGAGTAGGTGACTTTGCATCCGACCAGGACCCCTGCGGCCAGGCTGGCGATTGCGATTGCGAAACGTTTAATATTCATTGATACCCAGTTCTTTGATTTTCCTGTATAACGTGCGTTCCGAGATGAAGAGCTCCTTGGCGGCCTCTTTCCGGCGCCCGTTGTGCTTGCGCAGGGCCTTGACGATGGCATTGCGGAGGACCTCCTCTTTGGTCAGTTCCCTTTCCGGTTCGGTCACCTCTTCGCTTTCGGCGTATCCCGGTGCCGGAACCTGCTCCTGCGGGGCGGGAATCACGTGGGCGGCCTGCAGGAAGCCCGCGATCCGTTCGGCCTGTTCGGGCGTGCTGCGGCCCGCGAGAATCTCGTGCAGCATGCTTTTGATCTCGGATATTTCGGACCGCATGTCGAACAGCATCTTGTACAGCAGCTCCCGCTCGAAATCGCCCGAGGCATGAGGTTGGGAGCCGTTTCCCACCAGCACCGGAACGGTGGTCTGGCTGCCGTCTTCGGGGAGGTAGCGTCTCAGTACCTCGGCGGTGATCGTCCGGGACTCTTCGATGGCGGAGATCTGCTCGGCCACGTTTTTGAGTTGGCGGATGTTTCCCCTCCAGTAGTAATCCTCGAGCATCGCCCTTGCCTGTGCGTCGAGCGTGATCGGAGGCATGCGGTACTGGATGGCGACGTCGGCGGCGAATTTCCGGAAGAGGGTGTAGATGTCCTCTTTACGCTGCCGCAGGGCCGGCACATAGATGGGAACCGTGTTGAGACGGTAGTAGAGGTCTTCGCGGAACCGTCCCTCCCGGATGGCCGCCTGCAGGTTGATGTTGGTGGCCGCCACGACGCGGACGTTGGTTTTCTGGGTTTTCGACGAACCCACGCGGATGAACTCTCCCGTTTGCAGCACGCGCAGCAGGCGCACCTGCGTGGAGTGGGGAAGCTCGGCTACCTCGTCGAGAAAGATCGTTCCGCCGTCGGCCTCCTCGAAGTAGCCTTTGCGGGCTTCGGTAGCCCCGGTGAACGACCCTTTTTCGTGCCCGAAAAGTTCCGAGTCGATCGTGCCTTCGGGGATGGCGCCGCAGTTCACGGCGATGTATTTGTGGTGTTTGCGGGCGCTGTAGGCGTGGATGATCTGCGGAAAGAACTCCTTGCCCACGCCGCTCTCCCCGGTCACGAGTACCGAGAGATCGGTCGGCGCCACGCGCAGCGCTATTTCGAGCGCTCGGTCCATGGCGTCGCTGTTGCCTATGATGCCGAAACGCTGTTTGACTGCTAAAAGGTCCATGTTTGTTTCTCTATAATGTATGCTGTCGTGTTCGTTGCTCCGCGGCGGAGCAACTTCCGTCCGGCGGAGCGACATCCCGCAACGGAAATCTCCGTATCGCATCTGCGTGCGGACCCCTGCCGCCGCTTTCGGCCCGCACGATCCGTCGGACGAAAGAGGGCGGATCGTGTTATTCTTCCGTGACGGGTGCCTGCGGGGCAGGGTCCGCCATGTCGATCACGATGCCTCCCTTCACGGCGTCGATGTCGCGTTTGACGTAGTAGCCGTACAGGAGTACCCCGATCGTGATGACGAGGGCGATGATCGCGATAACGAGTACCGTATCCGGCCGCTTTTTCGGTTTCCCCGGCCGTCTGATATGGATGCTGGGGGTGAATGCCGTATCGGTATCGTCCGTCGGTGTTGCGGAGGGGGCGCCGGCGGGCGTCGAGGGAGCGGTGGCCGCCGGTGCGGGCGCATCGTCGTCGGGACGTGCGGCCGGGATCGACGCCTGTTCGGTTGCAGTCGCCGGGCGGGAGAGGGGTTCGTCGTCCTCTTCTTCTTCCCGTTTGCCGTAAAGGGCGCTGCGCAGGCGGCTTTTGCCGTGGCGTGCGGCCAGGGGGGCGGCGCTCTCCGCGGGGCATGCTGCCTGTGGGTGGAGCGGCTCTTCTTCCCGGTCGGTAACGGATTCCGCAGTAGAGGCTTGCAAGCACTCCTGCGGCGTTTGGGGCTGTACCGGCTCCTGCGGGGCGGCGGAGGCGGGGCCCGCTGCCCCTGTCCCCGCCGGACCCTCCCTGCCCCAGACATCCTCCTCCGACACCTTCCGGTGTCACGTCCGCGGGGAGCGACGGGTCGCTCTTCTCCTGCGGCGGTAGTTGCGTCGTATCGGATGGGGTCGGAACGTCGTGCGTCGGATTTTCCACTACGTATCTGCCTGCAGCCGTCCGGAGGAGGAGACCGACTCCTTCGACCGCGACGCGGCCGTTCTGCGAAAGTTCCTGCCGCAGGGTCGCTCCGTAGCTCTCTACCAGCTGACGGGCCGTATCGGACGGAATGTTCTCCAGTTCTGCTACTTTGGCTACCAGTTGTCCGTCGTCGGTGCGGAGCATCTCCGTGAAGATCAGTTCGCCGGAATCCCGCGAGAGGAGGGTGCCGCAGCCGGGGACGATCACCCGGCGCGAACCGCCGTTCAATATCTCTTTGATTGCCTTTCCGACCATATTTTCGTTGAAATGATTTGCCCAAAATTAGGGCTTTTTCACGGAAATGCAGTGTGCATTGGGGTAAAAACGAGATTATGCGGCGAAATAGTTGATAAATCGAAAAAGAATCGTTTGCTTTGTATTCCTTATTGCGTGCAATCCGGGTGAGCTACTTCGGTCCGAAACGGAGGAAGTAGACGAGACGGATTGTCGGATTTACCGGTAATAATCTGCGTTGAGATGAAAAACAAGTACATCGACCTTATCGAACAGACGTTCGAGTTTCCTCAGGATGAGTTCACCGTAGAGGACAACGAACTCTATTTTCACGGCGTGCCGCTGATGGACATTATCAAGCAGTACGGAACGCCGCTGAAGATCTCCTATCTGCCCAAGATATCGCAGCAGATCAACCGTGCCAAGCGCATGTTCAACGTGGCGATGGCCAAGGTCGATTACAAGGGTTCCTACAACTACTGCTACTGTACGAAGAGTTCGCACTTCTCGTTCGTACTGGAAGAGGCGCTGAAGAACGAGATCAATCTCGAAACCTCGTCGGCATACGACATCCACATCATCAATGCGCTCTACGAGAGCGGCCTCATCAACAAGGACATCTACATCGTTTGCAACGGCTTCAAACGGCCGCAGTATGTGGAGAACATCGCCAACCTGATCAACAGCGGTTTTACCAATACCATTCCGGTGATCGACAACAAGCAGGAGTTGGATTTGCTGGACATCATCGAGAAACCCTGCCAGATAGGCATCCGCATCGCATCGGAGGAGGAGCCCAAGTTCGATTTTTACACCTCGCGTCTGGGAATACGCTACAACGACATCATACCTTATTATAAGGAGCGGATCAAGAACAACAAGAAGGTGAAGCTCAAGATGCTTCATTTCTTCATCAACACCGGTATCAAGGATACGGCCTACTATTGGAACGAGCTGCACAAGTGCATTCAGGTCTATTGCGAGCTGAAGAAGCTGGCGCCGGAGCTCGATTCGCTGAACATCGGCGGCGGCTTCCCCATCAAGAATTCGCTCGCTTTCGACTACGATTACGAATATATGACCGAGGAGATCGTGGCGCAGATCAAGAACGTTTGCAATGCCAACGATGTGGAGGAGCCAAATATCTTCACCGAGTTCGGTTCGTTCACGGTAGGCGAAAGCGGTGCGGCGCTTTTCTCCATCATCAACCAGAAGCAGCAGAACGATCGCGAGAGCTGGTATATGATCGACAGTTCTTTCATGACGACGCTCCCCGATATATGGGGCATCAACCAGCGCTATCCGTTGCTGGCCATCAACAATTGGGACAAGGAGTATCAGCGGGTCTTCCTGGGCGGTCTGTCGTGCGACAGCGAGGATTATTACAGTGGCGAGGCCCATTCCAATGCGGTGTTCCTCCCGAAACTCACCCCGGGCGAAACGCAGTATATCGGCTTCTTCCATACGGGTGCCTACCAGGAGTCGCTGGGCGGCTTCGGAGGGATTCAGCACTGCCTGATTCCGGCGCCGAAACATATCGTCATCGATCGCGACAAGAGCGACAACGAATACTATACGCGTCTTTTCGCCAAGGAGCAGAGTTACCGTTCCATGATGAGAATCCTGGGGTATTGACCTGCGGCCGGTATTTCGCCGGACTGACCTGCGGCTGCCGGGAACGAAAGTTCCCGGCAGCCTTTTTTGTATGCAGGGTGGCGGCCGCAGATCGGGGGCGGGGGCTGCGGTGCCGGAAGGGCGGATGCGAGCGAACGATGGGAGAGCTCCACGCGGTGCCGCTCCGAGTCGGACACCGCATTGTGTATATCCGGAGATGCGGGCGAAAGCGTAATAATACCGAATGTGTTTTTGGGGTCTTTGATAATTCTAAAATAAACATAAGTAGTGTTTAAAATAAAATTAGTTATAAAAATGGCTTTTGAAAAATAAAAATAATATATTTGTGGCGTAAGTTGTATTGATGGATAAAAAATCGGGAATGATGAAGGTTTTGAAATTCGGCGGGACTTCGGTGGGCAGCGCTGCCCACATGAGGCGGGTGGCAGATATTCTTGTACGCGAAGGAGCTGGAGTCGTGGTGCTTTCGGCCATGTCCGGTACGACGGACGCTTTGCAGCGGATCGCTTCGTTCGCTTCGGCGGGCGGTTGCGACCGGGAGGTGGCGTTGCTGTTGGCCGGACTGAAGCGCAAATACATGCGGTGCGTCGAAGAGTTGCTCGTTGGCCGGCGTGAGGAGGCCTCCCGGGCGGTGGAATGCGCACTGGCCCGGGTGGCTTCGCAGGCTGCCTCCTATGCGGGGGAGGTGTCGCAACGGGTGATCATCGCACAGGGCGAGCTGCTGACCACCGCTCTCTTCACCCTGTATCTGCGGGAGCGGGGATGCCGGGCCGAACTGCTGCATGCGCCCGCCTTCGTGCATGGCGGGGAGGAGGCCCGTGTGGATGCCGTCCGGCTCCGTAGCCTGGCGGAGGTCGTGGCCGACGGGGGCTATGCGGTCACCCAGGGATTCATTTGCAGCGGTCCGGACGGGATGATCGACAACCTCGGCCGTGGAGGAAGCGACTACAGCGCCGCGTTGATAGGGGCGGCGCTCGGGGCCGACGAAGTACAGATATGGACCGACATAGACGGCATGCACAACAACGATCCCCGCTACGTGGAGGGAACCTTTCCCATTCGTCGGATGCACTTCGACGAGGCGGCCGAACTGGCCTACTTCGGGGCGAAGATTCTGCATCCGTCCACCATCCAGCCATGCAGGGAGCGGGGGATTCCCGTGTTGCTGAAGAACAGCATGGCGCCCGATGCCCCCGGTACGCTCATCTCCGGCGAGGAGGTCGGTGGTCCTCGCTATCGTGCCGTGGCGGCCAAGGACGGCATCACGGTGGTGAGAATCTGCTCCGCCCGGATGCTGATGGCTTACGGTTTCCTGCGCAGGGTGTTCGAGATCTTCGAGCGGTATCGGACACCGATCGACATGATCGCCACCTCCGAAGTGGCCGTGTCGCTTACGGTGGACAGCGATTGCCGTCTGACGGAGATCGCTGCCGAGCTGGCCTTGCTGGGGACGGTGGAGGTGGAGACGGGCAACTCCATCGTGTGCCTGGTGGGAGAGCTGGAGCATGCCCGGCAGGGGCGGGCCCGGGAGGTGATGGAGGCGGCGGGCGACGTGCCCCTGAAGATGATCTCCTACGGTGCGAGTCGCCGGAGCATCGCCTTGCTGACCGATACGCGCTACCGGACGCGCCTGCTGCGGAACCTCAATGAAAAATTGTTTGCCGGATATGCTGAGTAGGAGGATTGCGGAGCGGCTCCGGGGGTGTGAAACTCCCTTTTACCTGTATGACATGGAGTTGCTGCGGCAGACGGTGGAGGCCGCTCTGGCGGCGGCCGGCCGCTACGGCTATCGGGTGCACTATGCCATGAAGGCCAACAACGACCGTCGGATCATGGCGTACATCGCAGCGAGCGGCATGGGGGCCGATTGCGTGAGCGGGAACGAGGTGCGCCGGGCGCTCGAAACGGGCTTCGCCCCGCAAGCTATCGTCTATGCGGGTGTGGGCAAGAAGGACAGCGAGATAGCCTATGCGTTGGAGCAGGGGATATTCGCGTTCAACTGCGAGTCGAAAGGCGAGTTGGTGGTGATCGATTCCATCGCACGGGAGCTGGGCGTCGTGGCCGATGTGGCCTTGCGGATCAACCCCGACGTCGATCCCCGTACCCACAGCCACATCACTACGGGCCTTCCGGAGAACAAGTTCGGAATCTCTCCGCAGGAACTCGGGGAGGTGGTGGAGATGTCGGGCGACCTGCACAATGTCGACATCATGGGGTTGCATTTCCACATCGGGTCCCAGATCACCGATCTGGAGGTGTTCGCCACGCTTTGCGCCAAGGTCAATGCTGCGTACGCGTGGTTTGCGGGGAAGGGGTTCCGGATTACCGACGTGAACGTGGGGGGCGGACTCGGAGTGGATTACGACACGCCCGATGCCCGTCCCATACCGGACTTCGGGGCCTATTTCGCCGTCTTCGCCGGCGGGCTCGAGCTGCCCGCGTCGGTGAGGGTGCACTTCGAACTGGGGCGTTCGCTCGTGGCGCAGTGCGGCGAACTCATCTCCCGGGTGCTCTACACCAAGGTGAACGGCAACGGACAGGATGTCGCCCTCATCGACGCGAGCATGACCGAACTGTTGCGGCCGGCGCTCTACGGTTCCCGGCATGCGATCGAGAACCTGACCGGCGCGGGAGCGGCGCGTACCTATACGATCGGCGGAACGGTGTGCGAATCGTCGGATATTTTTGCCCGGGGGCTCGCCCTGCCCGAGCTGAGGCGCGGCGATCTGCTCTCGATCAAGAGTACCGGTGCCTACGGAGCCGCTATGGCATCGCGTTACAATCTCCACGACCTGCCCCGGGCCCTCTTCAGCGACGAGTTGTGAATGCGTGTTCCGTACACGTGGTGAAGGCGTCCCGTTCGGCGGGGGCGCCTTCACCGCGTGTGACGGAAGCCCGTGGGGACGGAAATTACCGAATAACATACTCCCTTATGCCGATTTATCCCGTAAAAATAATATATTTGGGTTTGTATGTATCGCTTTCTGTTGCGGGGCCGGTTGGCCGGGATCGTTGCGGCAGCATGGGCGACCTTTTGCTGCATGGCATTGTCTGCACAGGAACCTGCGGACGGTGAACCCTTCTACGACCCGTTCGCAGACGATTTCCGGGAGATAACGGTCGATACCGCGCTCTTCTATTCCCCTTTGGGCGACGGGAGTACGCTCTTCGCACGGCTTTCGCGTTACGGCTTCGGGTTTACCTCTTATCGCTCCCGCGGAGCGGACGAGCGGTTGGAGCGGGCGTCGCTCGCCGGGCTGGAGCTCTCCTCCGGCATAGGGCGTTATCCTGATTACCATCTCTATACGGCCCTGGGGGCCCTCTCGCCGCAGTCGGCCCGCGTCTACGGCCTTGTGGGTGCGGGGACTTATGCGCCGCTTTACACCGACTTCTATGACATGCGGGCTTCGCTGGCCATGCAGGGTGTTTCGGCCACCTATACCTGGTCCTGTCGACGTTATCGTCACGGGATGCGTCTGCGCACGGCCGGCCGCATGGGGCGCGGATGGTATTATGCGCTCGCTGCCCGGGGACGCTGGGGTGAGGATGCCTTCGTAAAGGGGGTATTCACCGACTCCTTCATGGCATCGGCCGCCGTGGAAAAGCGCTTCGGGATGGGAGCGTCGTTGTCGTTGTTCGTGATGGCGGCGCCGCAGGAGCGCGGGATGAAGGGGTGGACCGAACGCGAGGCGTACCGGTTGACGGGTGACAATCGATACAATCCCGTGTGGGGACCTTTCCAGGGGAGAGTCCGCAATTCGCGGGTGCGGCGCGATTTCGCTCCGTTGGCGGGGGTGAATTTCGGCATCTCCGACCGCAACGGCGTCTATTATTCGGTGTCGGCGGGATGCCGTTACGGCTACAGGAGCCGCAGCGGGCTTTCGTGGTCGGATGCACCCAGTCCCGCACCGGATTACTACGGCAACCTGCCGGGCCACCGGACCGAGCCGCACGTGATCGCGGCCCTGGAGGAGGCGTGGCGTTCGGGGGAGGTGAAGGTGAGACAGGTGGATTGGATGGGAATGTACGAAGCCAACCTCTTCTCGCCGGACGGAGCGGCCCTCTACCTGGCCGACAGGCGGATGGAGCGTGTGGAGGGGTGGCAGGCGGCTTTCTCTGCGACGGCTCCCGAACGGGACGGTTTTCGGTGCGATTACGGGATGCGCCTGCGCCTGGATAGGAGCAACTTCTACCGGGAGGTGTCCGACCTGCTCGGGGCTTCGTTCGTGTATAACCGCGACCCCTTCACCGGTGCGGAGAGCGATCTGCGCCGTTCGGGACGGCGCGTGCGGTGCGGCGATCGTTACGACTACGATTACGACATCCTGCGTCGCGAGGCCGTGCTTTTCGGTGCGGGGCATTATCGGTACGGTCGTTTCGGGCTTTCGTTCGGCGCCGAACTGGCGTTCGCTGACCTCGGCCGGATCGGTCGTTACGAGAAGGCCACCTTGCCCGGCGGACGTTCCTACGGCCCTTCCGCCGTAAACCGTTTCACGCCCTACCAGGTGTATGTGTCGGCCCGCTATGCCTTCAGTGCCCGCCACCGCATGCGTGCGGAGCTCTTCGCCGGCGAATACATGCCCCACTACGAGGAGATCTTCCTCTCGCCCGACTACAGCAATGCGTTGGCCGACGGCATCCGGATGTTGCGGATGGTCGGTGCGCAGGTGGAATACAGGGTGCCGCTGGGGCGGTTCGTCGTGGCCGAAGCGGCCGGGTACCTCATCGGTACGCGCGATGCCATGCGGGTGGAGCGCTATTACGACGATCTGTACGGGACGTACTGCGATCTCTCTCTGTCCGGTATCGCGAAGCTCGACTGGGGTGTGGAGGCCGGGGTGCGGGTCGAACTGACCGAGCGACTGGGCTTGTTGGCGGTACTGTCGGTGGGGAACAATCTCTACCGCGGCGAACCCGCAGTTGCCGTCTACGACGATGCTTCGGGAAAGCTGCTGCTCCGGGACGACCGCGCCCGGCTGGACGGTTTCGTGCATTCGGCGACTCCCCAGACGACCGCTGCCGTCGTCCTGAATTACAGCACCGCCTCGCAGTGGGGGTTCACGATCGAGGGCATGTATGCCGGCCGGCGCTACGTGACGGTGAATCCGTTGCGGCGTACCGACCGTTTCCTCTACCTCGCCGCTTCGCCCGAGCAGCGGCAGGCGTGTTTCCGGCAGGAGCGGCTGCCCGATGCCTGGGTGGTGAATGCGGGGATTACCAAGGGATTCACGTTTTTCGGGGTGCGGGTGTTCGCGAGTTTCTCGGTGGACAACCTGCTCGACCGGCACGATATCCTCTACGGAGGTTACGAGCCGATGAGGTTCGACAAATATACGACTTCCGACGGAGGCACGGCCTATCGCCCTTTCCCGGCGCGTTACACCTATGCCTATCCCCGGACGTTTCTCGCTTCGCTGACCGTAAGTTTTTAGTGCGATGAAAAAGATCTTTGGATATCTCTTGTCGGGGCTGCTGGCCGTGTCGTGCGGTTACGACCGTTTCGGCGTGGCGGGTCGCGGCGACCTGGAGGGGAGCGGTACGCTCCCCGATGCCGACATTGCCCTGTTACGCGAACATTTCTACGGCGAACCCTTTGTGGTGCGGGATGCGTTGACGATCGGCGGGTATGTGGTTTCCGACGACCGTGCAGGCAATTTCTTCCGGAGTTTCGTCATCGACGACGGGAGCGGGGCGATCGAGGTACGTGCCGGGTTTTACGACTTGCATGCCTATTGCCAGCGGGGGCGGCGGGTGACGATCCGGGTAGGCGGCTTGGCGGTGGGAATGTACAACGGCGTGTTGCAGCTCGGTGCGGGAGTGAACGGCTGGTCGGCCTACCGGGTCGAAGAGTTCGGTACGCGTATCCTGCTCGATGGGTATCTGGAGCGCGATACGCTGTTTCGGCAGGTCGCTCCGCTGGAGCTCGGCATCGGAGAGCTCCGGGAGCGGCATTGCGGCCGGCTGGTGAGGATAGCGGACCTCTGGTGCTCGGGTACGCCTGCCGCATGGGCCGATACGGGGAGCGTGACGGGCGTGCCGGCCACGGGGACGGTGTGGTTCCGCGACGGGGCGGGAGATTCGGTAGCGGTCGTGACGAGCGGTTACGCCTCCTTTGCCGGGGATGCCGTGCCTGCCGGACGGGTGGCCCTCACGGGGGTGTTGATGTATGGCAAATTCGGCGGAACCAGGGAAGGTTTCGCCTTGAAAATCAGAGATACGGATGATGTGGAGAGGTAGATGGGCGGCGGTAGTCGCAGCGCTGTTCGTAGCGGGATGCAGCTACCCGGAGCGACGTGTCCTTGCGGAAGGGGAAGAGGCGCCCTCGTCGGTGGTGTCGGTGGAGTATCTGAAGTCGCATTACAGGGGATATCCCTATACCTTCGCCGAGAGTTACCGCATCCGGGGGCGTGTGGTCAGCAGCGACCGGTCGGGCAATTACCGCAAGACCCTCGCCGTGCTGGACGGGACGGGGGCGATCGAGGTGAAGCTCGACGGCGAACGCCTGTTCGAGACCTATGGCATGGGGTGCACGGTGGAGGTGTCGTGCAACGGTTTGACGCTGGGGTCCTACGGCGGCGGATTGCAGTTGGGGACGGCGCCCTCGCAAGGGTACGAAACGGGGTATGTCGACGAGGCCGATATTCCGTCGGTGGTCCGTGTCGTGGGGATTGCGGAGGGGCCGGTGGAACCTCAGGTGCGCGAGATCGCAGCACTGAGCCCGGCGGATGTCGGCCGGCTGGTCGTCTTCGACGAGGTAGAGTTCGTGGAGGGAGGCCGTGCGGCGTGGTGCGCGTGCGATGCGCAGGACCCTTCGGGGTTCGTCGATACCGATCGGTATGCGGTGGATCGGACGGGAGCGGCGCTCGCTGTCCGTACGTCGCGTTATGCCGGTTTCGCTTCCTGGCCGCTCCCTCGGGGAAGCGGCCGGTTGGAGGGGATACTTTCCGTTTTCAACGGACGCTACCAAGTGCGTGTCGTTCGGCCCGACCTGCTCTATTCCGATATGGTGCAGGAGCGCTTCTGAACCGCTCCTGCGGCGGGGTGTCAGGATTCGTGCACGTTGCTGCGCAGGAGCGCTTCCCACAAGGCGTCCTTGAGCTGCGGAATGCCGTAGCCGCTGACGGACGAGATGAACGTGGTACGTATCCCTTCCGGCAACTGTGCCCGGAGTGCGGCGAGCTCTTCTTCGCCTACCGTGTCGCATTTGGTGACAGCCAGCAGACGCTCCTTGTCGAGCAGTTCGGGGTTGTACTGCGTCAGTTCGTTGAGCAGGATGCCGTACTCGGCCCGCACGTCCTCGCTGGTGGCCGGTATCATGAAGAGCAGAATGGAGTTGCGTTCGATGTGGCGGAGAAAGCGTGTGCCCAGTCCGCGCCCCTCGTGGGCCCCTTCGATGATGCCGGGGATGTCGGCCATGACGAACGAGTGTCCGTCGCGCACCTCCACGATGCCCAGGTTGGGTTCCAGGGTGGTGAAGGCGTAGTCGGCTATCTTGGGTTTGGCGGCCGATACCACGGAGAGCAGGGTGGATTTGCCGGCATTCGGGAATCCCACCAGTCCCACGTCGGCGAGTACCTTCAGCTCGAGTATGAACGCCCCTTCCTGCCGGGGTTCGCCGGGTTGGGCGTAGCGCGGCGCCTGGTTGGTGGAGGTCTTGAAGTGCCAGTTGCCCAGACCGCCCCGGCCGCCGGGGAGCAGGACGAGCTCCTGTCCGTCTTCCGTCACTTCGCCTACGATCTCGCCCGTTTCGGCGTCGCGGGCCACGGTGCCGAGCGGCACGGGGATCACGGCGTCCTCGCCGCTCTTGCCCGAAGAACGGGCACCCGAACCCGACTCGCCGTCCTTGGCGAATACGTGCCGCTGGTATTTGAGGTGGATCAGCGTCCAGTACTGGCTGTTGCCGCGCAGGATTACGCTGCCGCCCCGCCCGCCGTCACCGCCGTCGGGGCCGCCGAAAGCGACGAATTTTTCGCGCCTGAAATGGGCCGAACCTGACCCTCCCGCGCCCGACCGGGCGAATATCTTGACGTAATCTACGAAGTTCGATGATGCCATATTTTCCGTTCTTTCTTCGTGCAAAGGTAGCAAACTATATGCGCACGAACAAATACGAAGCGGTTCTCTGCGGGAGAGCGGGTTCGCAACTCGATTTGTTTTATCTTTGTGCGAAGGTCCGCAGGACCGGCTAACATAAAATCTCCGATATGCACAAGTCTGGTTTCGTCAATATCATAGGCAATCCCAATGTGGGAAAGTCGACACTTATGAATGCGCTCGTGGGCGAGCGTCTGTCCATCATCACCTCCAAGGCGCAGACCACGCGTCACCGGATCATGGGAATCGTGAACGGCGACGATTTCCAGATCGTCTACTCCGATACGCCCGGTATCCTCAAGCCCAGTTACCGTTTGCAGGAGTCGATGATGAAGTTCGTCACCGGAGCGCTGAAGGATGCCGACATCATCCTCTACGTGACGGATACGGTGGAGCGGGGCGACGAAACCTCGCAGCGGATCGTGGACGGTATCCGTGCCAGCGGAATACCGGTCATCGTGGTGATCAACAAGATCGATCTCACTTCCCAGGAGGCTTTGGAGGCGCTTGCCGAGAAGTGGCGCTCGTGCTTGCCCGGAGCCGACGTGGTGCCCGTATCGGCACTGAACGGTTTCAATATAGGAGGACTCTTCGACCTGATTCTCGCCAAGCTGCCCGAAGGGGAACCCTACTATCCGAAAGATACGCTCACCGACCGGACGATGCGTTTCTTCGCTTCGGAGATCATCCGTGAGAAGATATTTCTGAATTACCAGAAGGAGATCCCTTACAGTGTGGAGATAGCGATAGAGGAGTACCGCGAAGAGCCCTCCATCGACCGCATCGCGGCCACCGTCTATGTGGCCCGCGAGTCGCAGAAGGGGATCATCATCGGTCACAAGGGCGAAATGTTGAAGCGGGTGGGGACCGCTGCCCGCGTGGAACTCGAGAAGTTCCTCGGCAAGAAAGTATTCCTGCAACTATACGTGAAGGTGAACGACAACTGGCGGGATTCCGACCGGCAGCTTCGGCGGTTCGGTTATTCGGAGTAGGGTACCGGCCCTCGGGCGTGGCTTTCCGGGGACGGATGTTTCCACAGAAAGGAAAGAGAAAACAGATAGGGGACACGACCATGTCGTGTCCCCTATCTCTATGCGGAAGGTCGAACCGTGGAGGGTCCGTCCCCGGGTTTAGTGTTTGGACTGACCGGTGATTTCGATGGTCGTACCTACGGTGCTGTCGGCCGTTACCGTCGCTTTGGTGATGTGGAGCATGTAGTAGGTTTCACCGTTGATTACACCCAGTACGGTGTCGTAATCCTGGCCCTTGTCGGCGCTGATACCGGTGTATGCCTTCATGTCGGTAGCCTTGTCGATGGCCGCCTTGAGGTCTTCCTTCGTGGTGATGCCGCTCCAGTCCGCTGCGGTGAGCTGTACGAGCTTCGAAGCACCGTCCTTCTGGATGGATACATTCGTTGCTGCGAGTACGTTCTCGGGCCATTTCAGACCGAAT
>ERZ777011.1758-NODE-1758-length-20763-cov-3.941955_pt1 | contig 20763 bp, 23 predicted proteins | sample MGYA00374964_ERZ777011 | MGnify/ENA primary metagenome ERZ777011 (study PRJEB29310, sample SAMD00008975) | mouse gut metagenome | study: EMG produced TPA metagenomics assembly of the Metagenome analysis of fecal microbiota from mouse which was promoted... | reverse complement strand
ACTGGGAGTTTGTGCGTAGCCGTATTGGGAGATTGCTGGAGGAATTATTGGAAGTTAAAAAGACAGAGGAGTAGTGCTTTGCAGAATATGAGGGGAAATTATAGTGAATGATTTAGCTTTTAGGAGAGCAGCAGCATTTTTCATTGATTACTTTATTCTTTGTTTTGCATTTTTCTTAATATGCTTAAGCGGAATTATTTTAGCCATATTTCAAGCTGAACCTATCAGTTCGGATGGTATGAACAGATTTTTTGAGATTAATAAAATGTTTATGTTTGGCTTTATTTGTTTGTTCGTTTTATGGCTTTATTTTTTCTTACTGGATTATTATGAGAATATAGACGTGGGGAAAAAACTGACGGGAATAGAATTATTGAGCGATAATCAGAAGCTTACTGTTAACAAAAAACTGAAGCATTCTATTCTAAAGTGTACTTTTGTAGCTATTTGGCCTGTATCGTTTATTTATTATGTAATCAAAGGACATATGATCTATGACAAATGCTTGAAAATCAGTATAAGAGATAAGGTGAATGAAACTTAAAAAAAGAAATATGCAGGGACAACATAATATTCCGTAATATATTTTAGGCGTTTAGGAGTCGAATGGAGCAGTAAAGCGCATGATGGGAAAGCATAAAGACAAGTGGTATGAACCATATAAAGTTGTGACTGTGTTGGATAAACCGGAAGTTATAAGAAGAATAGAGAGTAAAATAGCATTAAAGTTTGTATGGTCCCCAGAGAATTATCTTTTTTATGGAAAGAAGGAAGACGATGGGGTATATAGAGTATTTATATCGTCGTTGGAAATGCCGCCTCGTGGACATAGTAATCCTTTTTTGCCTAAAGTTACAGTGAAAATTATTGAAAATACAGAAGAAAAATGCATTGTGTTTTTTTGGTTGAAACCAGTAACATTTATATGGACAGACTTATTCCTATATGTAGTTTGCACAATTTTATTCGCGGTCGAAGGAATCAATGTTTTAGTTTATGTTTTTATACACTGCTTAATGCTCTTTATGTGCATGGAATACTGGAAGTTTGTGCGCAGGCGCGTGGGGGGAATGGGTGGAGGAATTATTAGATGTTAAGAAAGAAATAGAAGAGTAATGGTATACGGAGCGGAATGGAGCAGTAAAGCGCATGATGGGAAAGCATAAGGAAAAGTGCTATGAACCATATAAAATAGTGACGACTTTTGACAAAGGAGAAATCAAAAAAAGAATTGAGAGTCAGATTGCATTAGGAAGTTCGATAGCATCAGGGGATTGTCTATTTTATGGAAAAGAAATAGATTGCAGAAAATATAGATTATATATTTCACCGAGAAAAATAATGCCACCACAAGACGGTATGTTTAATCCAAATCTGCCCAGAGTTGTGTTGGAAATTATTGCGGATTTCGACGGGTATAATACAACCATCTTTTGGATAAAGCCAAGAATATTTTGGAATTCGATACCTTTGGTCTTTTATACATTTTTCTGCATAGACAGGCGGATCAATGTCTTAATCTATACGTTTTTCTTATGTCTGGGCGTGTTTTTTGGGGAAAGTACTGGGGGTTTATACGCAGACGTGTGGGGAAATTACTGGAGAAATTATTGGGCGTCGCGAAAGAGGAAGAAGAATAGTGCCAGGCCATATCCTTTATGAGCGGGCTTCACATAGAAGGAAACAGAGAATAGTGTGCAGAGAGGATTAACATGAAAAAATATAGGTGTGCGTGGTATGAGCCATACAAAATTGTATCACCCCTTGCGCGGGAAGAAGTGGAAAGAAGACTGGGGAGCAAAGATGGAAAGTTCCAAATATCTATAAAGGTGTGGAATTTTCCATCAAATTGGAAACTTTTTGTTATTCCCAAAATTGTGGGGGATATCATGGAGACGGAAGATGGTAATAGTATTGTCCTAATGCGGTTGGCGGTAAGTATAACTGATCTGTTGATTGCTCTTGGAATTTGTACTTTTGCTTGCTTCTTTATGCAGGTCAGCGTTTTAATATATGCACCGATCTTATGGATGGCAGCTGCCTTGGTTACGCTATACTGGAAATCTGTACGTAAGCGCTTTGGGAAACGGTTAGAGAGACTTTTGAAGGCGCAAGAACAGGACTGAGGAGGCAGAAACGAATGTCTTGGTCTATGTCGGGTGCTTGTGTCTGGGAGTATTTTTGCTTATGAAGTATTGGAAGTTTGTACGCAGACGTGTAGGGGAATGGCTGGAGGAATTGTTTTAGTCAAATTTTTGGATGAACCTATAAGTCCGGAGGATATGAACAAAACTTGAAGGAGAAATATGCAAAGGCAGTATAGCTATTCCGCAATGCATTTTGGAAAAGTTTAGGAACGTAATGGGAACGGTGAAGAATAAGATGAGCAAAAATAAGAGCAAATGGTATGAACCATATAAAATAGTGACTGTGCTCGATAAACCGGAAGTCATAAGAAGAATAGAGAGTAAAATTATGTTGAGGTTTGCATGGTCGATAGAAAATTATCTATTCTATGGGAAAAAGATAGATGGTGGGGAATATAAACTATATATATCGCCACGAGAAATGCCGCCGCGGGGAAACAGTAATCCTTTTTTACCGGGAGTTATATTGAAAATTATCACTAATTCAAAGGGAGAGAACATTGTTTTTTTTCATTTGAAGCCAATAAAATTCGTATGGATATATATATTGGGATTTTTGGCACTAGTTTTAGCGGAAACAAATGTTGTAGTCTATGCTGGTTTCTTGTGTCTGGGAGCATTTTTGCGCATGGAATACTGGAAGTTTGTACGCAGACGCGTGGGGGAATGGGTGGAGGAATTATTGGAAGTTAAGAAAGAACCGGAAGGGTAGCGTTACGTTGTGCCAATGATAGCTGTGTTGTGAGAAAAAGGAACGGGGATCAACATGAGTAAGTATAGAGGTGCATGGTATGAACCATATAAAATTGAGACATTGCTTAGCCAATCGCAAATTGAGAGAAGACTGATGAGCCAGATTGCAGTTAAGACCATATTGATGCGGGTGACAGATAACGGCTTTTTATCATTGGATCGGGAGATCAAAGACGGCAAGTTTCAAATATCCACCAGAATGTGGAAATTCCCGTCAAATTGGAAGCTGTTTTTTCTCCCGAAGATTGTGGGAGAGATTGTCGAGACTGAAGATGGCACCAGCATTGTCCTGATGTGGTTGGAAGTGAGCATAACGGACCTGCTGATTGCCCTTGCCATCTTTACCTGCGTATGTTTTTTTATGAAGATCAGCGTTTGGGTATACGCACCGATCCTGTGGCTGGCAATTGCTTTGGTCACGATATACTGGAAATTAGCGCGAAAGCGTTATGGGAAACGATTGGAGATGCTTTTGAAGGGATTTTGACTGCGGAAGAATAGAACCGGAGGGAGGCGGAAGCGATAAATGGCAGCATTGACGCAAGGAGATTTACGGATACAATCTGTGATTCCCGTTATGGATATACGGCATTTTCATATGAGAATTTGCGGGAATATGCACGCTTCTTTTCAGGTGGAGGGAATTGCGTCAGAGGAGGATGGAGAAGCGGCTGTCAGGCAGTCTTTGGATAATACGTTTGTTCGGGTAACTGCTAATATGCGGCGGCTTTTCGACGGAATGTTTCAGGAAGTGCGGATGACGCAGGAAGGTAGAGGGTATTATGTATCCATACATGGCGTGTCAGTTACGCAACAGCTTGATTATGGGAGAAAGAGCAGATCGTTTCAGGATAAGTCCATGACATATCGTGAGGTCATGGAACAGGTTCTTGCAGACACACCGGGAGCAAATTTACAGTTCCATGTGAAGGATCAGGAAATCGGGTGTCCGGTTTATCAGATTGACGAGACGGATTGGGAATTTATCAAACGGCTTGCAGGCAGACTGCATACAGTTGCCATTCCGTCAGAACACTCTATGACGGCGTGTATACATATCGGTCTGCCGGATGGAATCAGAAGCGGGAGTGACGCGGAGGGGACGGTTGTGGAACGACTTTGGTTTGATAAAAGAAGCGGAAGCGTCTGCAGGCGAGTACGGTCGGATGTGGATTGGGAGATCGGCGACCGGATTTCCACAGAAGGCAGGGAGTTCTTCGTGATAGAGAAGGAATGTCGGCTGGAGACCGGTTTATTGCAGTTTTATTATACACTGACGGATAAGGCGGCGATATCGGCGGAGAGATACGAGAATCCGGAAATGACAGGAATGCTCCTTCAGGCAACGGTGCTTGACGTACAGGATGAGCAGATTAAGGTTCAGTTTGACATGGATCGGGAACAGGTTGTAGAGAAAGCCTATTGGTATCCGTGGAGACCGGATATGGGGAATTGTGTATACTGTATGCCTGAAAAGGGTGAAAGCGTTTATATCCATATAGGGGATGCGGCAGGAGACGAGGACAGAGCAGTATGCTGTGTTCACCGGAACGGAAGCGGCAATGCGGAGATGCAGCATACACATCGGTACTTTACAACGCGGGATCGGAAACGGATGTATCTCACGCCGGATTCACTGGGATTTCAGGACATGAAACAGAAGAAGCCGCTGCAGATAGAGTTAAAAGACCATACCGGGGCTAATATAGTGAGCCACCGCAGGCTGACGGTTGCGGCGAAGGAGACTGTAGGATTAAAGGGTGGCAGTATTACGATTCAGGCGCCTAAGGAAATATCTCTGGCAAAGAAGGGAGTTTCCCCTACGGTAATTAACATGTGCAATGGTTTTGATACGATAGGAGCCGCTGACCGGGTGACAACGCAAGGAACCGGTGGTGATGACTTTCCGGTATTTCATAACTCTGTGGAGCAGGAAAGCGGGGAGTATGTCTGGGAAAAGCCTAAAGAAATAAGGAAAAGTATTATAGGGTCCACACCGGTTCTGGGATTGAAAGACAATATTGGCAGGGTATTGGAAGGCTGTCAGGTAAATTGTCTGGGTACTTGTGCGAGAGATAACACAGAGATGATGAAGGGAATGGGAAGTAGTCTATGAGTGATTCCATGAAAACAGGCGGATTTGGGAAAAATCCTGCCATAGATAAACTTAACCGGTTGAACCTGGCGGATAGTCAGGTAAGTGCAGTGGCTGAACTGGAGAGAAGGGTTTTCCAGACGGGACAGCCGCAGATAGAAAACATTCTGAGCAGGAGAAAAAAGTTGATGGAGGAGTTTCACATTGACTTTCGGAGAAAGGGGAAAAAAGAAGATGGGAATATTCTGCACCAGACAGAGCGAGGGGTGCCTGCAGGACAGCATTTCATTCGTAACAGTGGAGATGAATACCCTCAGCCTTCAGTTAGAACTGCCGGAAGGTTTTTGGCAGATGGAGGAAGAAAGACTGTGCATGTTTTATCCGCGGACGGCACGGCCGGATATCGTTCTGGAGGACAGCAGCGGCGTGCAGATTACGGGACAATCCATCGGACAGAAGATCAAAGAGGGAGAGGTCTGGAGCGCGGCACAGGCTTTGCAGGAACTGACGGAAGAAATATTTCCCAGGTACAGCATGTCACCGGTATATCTTTGCAGAGAAGGGCAGCTTCCGGTAGGGTGGTTTCGGATGGAGATGGCAGATAAACAGGCAGAACATATTAAAGCGCTGAGCGTGATCAAAGAGTGTATGGTGTTGGTGACTTTTACTTATCCGGCGGCAGATGCTATAAAATGGAAAAGTATTCTCAGGTATGGTTTCGGTACATGGAGAGAAGCGGATGGAGAGAATTGACGGAGAGGATATAGATAGTTTTCTTCTGCAAATGGAGGCAATATTTAATCAAGAACCTGAGCGGGACAAGGACGACGGAGAGTGGAGAAAGATCTGCGGATTCAGGATATGGACACCGGCTGTATTCAGTCCGGCAGACCGGGAGTCAGCGTCAGAGATATTCTGGTCGGATTATAGACCGGGTATTGTGTTTCTCACAGATCGGAAGACGGAAGGCTTGACCTTGCAGACCTTGGCGGAAACGGGAATGACGGACGATACTGGGGGAGAAGACCTGATTGCGTCTGTGAAGAGGCGGCTGGACACGGTGGACGACCGGATCGTATATTATGACACGGGTGTGACAGACGGGGATGTGAAGATTCATTGGATTGAATATAAAAGTTTTGCCGGAGAGGAACGTGTATATAATTTGCTGTTTCTTTTCCAGATAGATACGAAAGAGGTTCTTGGAACATTCTTTTGCGTTTTTGAAGAATATGAAAAGTGGAAACCGATAGCATGGGAAATGATACAGTCAATTAGGGAGGAATTGGATGAAGGAATATAATATCAGGACAAGTCCTGTGGCATTTCTGGATATTCTGGAACTGCGGGTCGATGAGGAAATTAACCAACACGGTACGTTGATAATATCAGGGTACATTTCAGACGAAGACGAGGAAAAATATTTAGGGATTCTGACAGGTGATGTGTGGGAGAAAGTACAGCTACTGGGTAAAGATGGCGACATCGAGACCATGTTTGTCGGAATTGTGACAGATTTCTCCATTACATATATGAACGATCAGAAACGGCTGACACTTGAGGTAATGACAGGAAGTAGTCTTCTGGACGGGGCGAAGCACCTGCGTTCTTTTCAGAATCCGTCCATGACATATGAAGATATTTTTAAACAAATAACAGCAGAATATGCAAAAGCAGATGTAGGTTTTGCCAAGTCATATGCAGAGGCAGCGGGGGAACTGGTCTTACAATATTATGAAACAGACTGGGAGTTTCTGAAACGTCTGGCCAGTCGTAAGCACCAGTTTTTGATTCCGGATTCAAAAGTTCAAGGAATCAGATTCTTTTACGCGCTTCCGGAATTGAGGGATTTCAGTTTGCCGGCAGGCGGTAAATATAGCGTAGGAAAAGATTTGAGCAGACACAAGGAGAAAGTATATGCGGGTATGACGGCAGCCGAAGCAGACAGCCTGGAATATATGGTGGAGTGCAGAGAAACACATCGGATTGGAGACTACACTGTATTTCACGGTGAGAAATTTGTTGTATATAAGATACAAAGCAGATATGCAGGCGGAGAACTCCTGCATGATTGTTATATGAAAAGAGAAAAAGGTCTGGAAATACCGGAAATTTTTCATAAGGAAATGACCGGGTGTGCTTTGTCAGCCAGAGTAACGAAGGTGAAAGAAGACAAGGTGCAGGTAGCGATCTTGTACGATGAAAATGATCAGCAGAGTATCAATATCTGGTATCCCTATGCAACAGTGTATTCTACTCCTGACGGTACGGGATGGTATTGTATGCCGGAGCCGGGAGATATGGTGCGGATTACTGTGCCGCAGAAGCAGGAAAAAGATGCTTTCGTAGTGAGTTCAGTACATGTGGAGACCGACAGTCCTGACCGGAAAAATCCGGAACATAAAGTGTTTAAGAGCAAATACCAGAAAGAGGTGCGGTTTACACCGGACTCTATTCTGATTACTAACAATCAGGGCACGAAGATCGCATTGACGGATGCGGAGGGGATACAAATTGTAAGCGCCCATTCCGTGATGCTGGAAGCAGCAGAGGATCTGACGATTACCAGCGACACAGGTTCTTTGCTTGTGGCGGGCAATTCTTTTGTTAATTTCAAGCAGAAGGGGACAAGTATACAACTTGAGAATGGTATCTCTTTTGTGGGAGGGAATTTGAAGATTCAATAGAATATCTGAGGGAACACTCTAATCGCAGACTGGATATGTACAGACAGGTGTAGATGAAATGGTTTACAGGAAAGCATTGATGGAGACAGCAGAGAAATGGGAAAAGCTGCTGTTTACCGACAGCATTAGAGAATTGGAGAAGCTGTATGAAAAAGCAGAACAAAGGGAGCGGATCATACAGACTTTTACCCGGCTATTCCGGCAGTGGAGCCTGCAGAACGTGCATAAGGCGGCAAGCCTCGGGATTTGCTATCTGCATAGCAGTATATTGATGCGCACAGGGGAATTAAGGTTGACATTGTATGGAAAAGATTTTTATCTGGACAAGAAGCAGATAGAAACAGTGTGTATCCGCCATGGTTTTTCCAAATGTACGAGAAGGACATGGAGCTTTTGATGGATAAACTGAGGAATGATTATCCGCGTATCTATCGGTATGAGGAGGACGCTGTCAGGTACCAGTACGCAGAATACTATTATGCTGCAATAGAGGCCCTGTGCAGGGACATCATGGAAGAAATACAGGATAGCGAAGAATACAAAAGGATGAAAAAGACAGAAGATTTCTTTTTTTTCTTCGGAAGATGGAGAGGTGAAGCTGCAAAGTTATGAATAGAAAGTATCTGACGCTTACGGCAGCCAAGGGAAATCCCATTCCGCATATTGTAAACTGGTATGGCAAGCTGAATGTAGAGAAAATTAACAGGAAAGACTACAGGGAAATAGCAGGACCTTTGCTATTGGACATGCGAAGCGGAAGAGATGTAATTTATCCGGATATCATAACTGATCCTGTGCTTATGGTGTCCGAGGAAGCAATGGAAGTTATTAAGCTGTATGATCCGCAGATGCCGTTTCTTTTCCTGGTATTATTTGACAAGGACAGGCAGGAAAGCAGATCCTATTTTTGTCCCGTATTGAGGGAAGAGGCAGGAGATGCAATTTATAGGATAAAACATTTGGAAGAATACGAGATTAGAATATGCGAAGAACTGGCGGAAAGTTTACTGGATCGCGGCGCGGTGGGAATGGAATTAGGAAAGTGTGAAATATGAACTATGCATGGAAAACAGTACTGCAGGTTGAAAGACTGAGGTGAAAAATATGGCGGATGAGAACAGTAAGCAAACGCTCTTTTATCATGGCAATATAATTACCAGTAAACCAGTTCCAACATACGATATGTCTGCATTGCAGCTGCCGGAGGACAGAGAAGAAGATACTAACGGATTGGTTTTTGCAAATGTTTCGGATACAACAGGAGGACTTAGAGGAGAACTCTTGACAAAAGGGGGTAAATTAAACCTTACCAGTTTTGGCAACTGCAAGTGTCTGGGTGAAAATAATCTGATACAGGTAGAAGAAATAGCGGAGAAAATTTACCGTGCTTTAGTGAACAGCCGTGGATACAATGGCACAACAAAGGAAGAAGTGATAAATGGGATATTAAAGGCACTTGAATCAAATAAAGGAACCTGCTATTGCTGTATGCTGCTAAATTCTGAATGGGAGAATATTCCGGTGGAATATGATTATATGGATAATGCTTTTCATGCGGAATTACCGATGGCTGGGGTAAGCAAGGTATTATTTTCTGAATCATATATGCAGTTTGGCGGCAGGGAAGGGATCAATATGATGTCTATGCTCTTTTGCCAATATGGTGGAGGGATCATCAGCGCGAAAGAGTCCGGACAAGGAAATAATAACTTTGACCATTTAACAGAAGAAGAAATGCTATTTGTTGCAACAATTTATGGAGAGGCAGGTGGATGTAGTGAAATTGCTTGGCAAGTTATTGCTAATGTGATAATGAACAGAAGCATGGATCAGCATTGGTCAAAATATACCACGATTACAGAAATTATCAATAAATCGGGTTTCGATGCCCATACACACCAAAATGATATGTATAAGATAGCGGAAGCCTATTTGGAAAATAGAGATTATAGTAATGCGCAAATAGAAAAAATGATAAATGCTGTTATTCCCATTTATAGAGGACAAACAGCAGATATATCGAATGGAGCAACTTTGTACTATAGTCCTAATGCGCAGAAAGAATTACATGATAAATATCCGGATAAATATCGGGAAAAGCCCAATTGGGATTTTTCCCAGTTAGAAGAAACGAAAATCAAAGGAACAGAAAATGATGATTTTTTGTTTTATAGATATAAATAGTGTATAGATTATCAATTCGAAGATTGTGGAAGGAAATAATTAAAAGAGCAATGAGAGTATATGTAAAACGATTTTTTTCTGTATTACTTCTGGTGGCAGGTATAAGCCTATTACTAGCCCATGGGTTCTTAAACAAAAATGCTAAAGTGTTCTTATGCCAAGAGACATCGGAAGGATATGAATTAATTTTATATAATAAAAAGAATAAAGAAGTTTTTTCCTCCATGTATCCATGTGAACCATGGGTTGAAAACATAGCAAACGATATTTGGGAAATTGGTGTTAGTACAGGAAATCCCAGCAGATTTGTTTTTTATTTTGATAGAAAAAACACAAAAATATCAGAGACTTTTTTTAATCCTATATTAGTTGATAATATGTATATCGCCTATATGGAGGGAAATAATTTAATCTTAATGGATATATTTAGAGAAGGTATTTTATATGAAGAAATTTCAAGGGATTATAGCAAAATGGCAGACCCAATTTCAGCAATCGATTCAATTGAGGTGTTAGAGAACGGGGATATTAAATTGCAATATTATGAAGGAGAAGATATAGAGCTGGTATTAGAAATCATACAATTTTGATGAGAAAGAGTGCAGAGGTACTGGTAGACTTCAAAATATAATATTCTTTGTGGGTGTATGGAATAAGACATATACTGTACTGAAAATAGTATGATAGAAATTCTATAATTCTTTATTAAGTACATAGGTAAACTATTATGAACTACGCATGGGAAGCAGTATTACAAGCAGAAAAACACGGCAGGAACAGAGACAGACTTCAGTTTGTACAAGCCTCTGATCCCAGTCCTTACATAGAAGTATCTGTCATAGATCTAAATCAGGAAAGCCCGGAAGAAGACAGGGTGGAGATTAATCCGCTTTACCGTTTTGATGATGTGTTAGGGCAGCTGTTCGATCGTAATGTAGAAGGATATGCAAGCCTAAGAGAAGTGTTTTTTGATGTCTGTATGCATTATATTGTGAGACTGGATTTAAGAGAAGGACTGTCGAAGGAAGACTTTTATCACAGCCTCATTATCCATGATATAGAGGAAGGAATATACGGACAGGCAGCACAATACCGGTTTTCTCTTTTCTCTAAGGCAGAGAGGAAGATCATTTCGAGGTCTTATCTGCAACTCTTACAGACGGGAAACTATTCGGAAGAGTTCAGGAAAGTTATGCTGCGGCTGTATCCGCAGGTTTTTATATACGAGAACAACGAGACAGCTTACGAGCTGCTAGTCTATCTGGGCGTAGAGGACTCTGAAGAGGAACGGGATCGCACTGCGCTTCTGCGGGAGATGTTTTTGCCGCTGCAGGAGACGGTGCACTGGTTTTATGGGCATCATTTCGGGATTATAGGCGTGGATGAGACAATGATTGTGGATGAGATGCTGATATTTTAGGAAGATGGGGAGGCTATAGGAAATGCGAATGCACAGTAAACTAATTAAATTCATTGGACTACTATTCTTAGTATTGATTCTAATTATTATAACAAATGCACCACACCGGACATTGGCAGCAGAACTGCCTCAAAATGATTCCGATAGGGCCATTGATGTAGATATTATAAAGTTAAAAGAAAACCTTACAGATGGGATGCTTGATGTACCGGAAGATGTCCAGAGAAAAATCGTTTTATATCAATTGGTCATGGAAGGGGTAGAGCAGTATGTGTCAGACACGGGTATAAAAGATGATTTTTTCTGTGATTTAGAGAATGATATGCTATACGGAGACAGGGAATTCCATTTGGTGGAGGCGCAAAGAGCAGAGTGGGATAAGTATGCATATCCTATAAAAAATGAAACAGAACTCGAAATGAAGCTGGAGAGTTATAAACTGATGCTGCGAGGGACAGAACATGCTCTTTATGTGGATACAAATATAAAGGAAGGAAAAGTATGCATATATCCCAAAGAGTATGGACCGGCCCTACAGACGAAAGGCGGAAACAGTGCCGCATATGCATTAATTGAAAGAGATAATGATAATCAGATAGTTTATTATCCGGACATTTATGTCGAATCAGACTGGGATGATTTGAAACGTTCTGATAACCATTTGGGGGAAGTTTCTTTTGATGAACTGCACGAACTGTATTTTCTTAAAATACCGGAAGACGTTACAAATCCAGAAAGATATCTTAATGTGGCAAGTGCTCTCAAAAGATTTATTGATGAGAAACAGATTGAGGATGTATTTTATTTTGATGCAACACAGGACGTAATCTGTCAGGTTACGAATCTGATTTATACCTGCCGGGTGAGGGGAGACACCATGACACTGTATATTGATATTGATGGATACAATATGAAAGCACATGTTTATCAAGTGGAGGATAGCGTGAACGAAAATACCGTTCACGCGGAAGAACCGTCCGCAGGACGGACTTGCTGCAAGCAGCATTCTTCCCGTGCAATGAGATTCCGCAAAGCGGAATCATGGGGGATAGTGTGAATGAAAAGACAATGGATAGGTGTTTTGTCGGGATTTGCTGCGGGTATGCTGCTAATGTTAGTGATAAGCAGAATTGCTAATGTACATAGCGGCAAATCGGAACAAAATACAGAAAGTCAGCAGGAAGAACAACAAAAAACTGATTCTGTATGTGAGGAAGAAATGCACGAAATGCCAAACAAGGAATCCGCAGCCGGGGAAATTACGGATAAGGCAACCGTAGCTGAGGAAAACGCAAATGAAGTAAATGACGGGTACTATATTTCCGATCATGTAATGATACCGACGGATTTTACGGAACAAATATTATTATATGGATATATTGAATACGGAATCAGGAAATATAATGAGGCAAATAAGCAGGCTGATACATATTCCTGCAATCTGGAAGAGGATATGCTGCCGTTTGAAACGGAATTTTGTATGACGGACAGGGATCAGGAATTTTTTAAGACCGATCTGGCCAAAGAAATCATTCCGGAACTGGCAAATAATATATATAACTTCAGGTTAAAGAACCAGAATGCTACGATTTACATGTCGATCGATACATACAATATGAAAATATATGTATATGATGCAATGGTGCAATAGAGTGGGAAATTATCATGATAATGGACGAGATGGTGATATTTTAGGAGAATACAATGGGCGGATACATACTCGACAGAGATGGGATCGAAGTAGGAAAGAAAAAATTATACAGGCAGGGTGAACTGGAACTGATGACAACACACCAGCTTAGGGAAATCTGCCGTAGGGAAAAGATCGTGCATGGTATCTTGAACCCTCTGGATAAGGAGGAACTGATCCATGTGATTATGCGCTATCGGGGGACGAGAGAACAGATGCTGGTTCAGCATGATGATGCGGACGGACAGGAAGTGCTGGAAAGGATGCTTGGTGAAGGGAAAATACGGACATTGCAGGATAAGGCGCTGCATATTCCCTCCAAGATCATCGTATACGATGGCCGGACAATGGATGAAAATGATGGAATATGTATTCCGTACAGGGCAGAGCTGGAAGACACAAATGCTGTTCTGGTAAGCGGCGGAAGCAGAGTCTGCGGGATTTTTTATCTCCACAGGTGCGGAGACGATAAAGAGCAGCTGTATGTGATGAAGAACAGGGAGGTATCCTGTCGGGAGGCTGACTTAAAGGATTATGATTTGTACTGCTTTACACAGCAGGATTCGGATAAAATTTTCTCCGTGTATCATGGCTTGAGTAATGAGATACCGGAGAATCTGATGGCGTACTGTATTCCGCTCATGGATGTGGAGGTGCGGGAGCCGATCGCCTTGAGAATGCCTCTGGTCATTGATTTTGGCTCCACGAATACTACCGCGGGGGTCTATCTGGACTCCCTGTATTTTGAGAGCGCCAAAGGAGCACTGTTTGCCGCAGGACTTGAGAGGAACGCCATCTGCTACACGGTGTTTGAGAAGCAGCAGAAACTCCTGCCTTCCGTTGTGGGCGTTGTCTCGGTAAACCATGGGGAGGCACAGTTTGTGTTCGGGCAGACGGCAGTGGATTTGTCTAATGCCTGTTATGTGGATGAAGGCTTCAGCATCTTCTATGATATGAAACGCTGGATTAGTGATTATGAGAAGGAAGAGGAGATCACAGACAGGGAGGGAAGGAGGACTTTTCTTGCCCGCAAGGAGATTATCAGAACATACTTTCGCTATATCATCACTGTCACAGAAGATCGGTTTAAATGTAAAGTGGGACAGATACAGGTGTCATGTCCGGTGAAGCAAAAGTACCTCTTCCAGAGGTTATTCCAGGAGATTCTTCCCGAGTATGCCATGCGGGAAGATGAGATGATAGATGAGGGAGTGGCAGTGCTCTATAATACGATTGCCAATATGCTGGAATCGGGAACGGCTGAGATGGGACGGACTTATCAGGCACTGATTGTAGACTGTGGCGGCGGAACGACGGATTTGTGTGCATGTCATTTTAAGATACAGGACGACAGTGTGGCATACCATATCCGGATTGATACCGCGTATGAGAACGGGGATACGGACTTCGGAGGTAATAATCTGACTTGCCGGATCATGCAGTATCTGAAGATACGGCTTGTGGAACAATTGGCAGTAAGCCGTGGCTGGCAGATGACGTCTACCTCCGTCGATATTCTGCGTGAACTGGACATGGACATCTTTCGATATGTAGACACTAACGGGACTGAGAAGCTGTATACCACGCTGGAAGAGGTATATGGTGCGACGGAACAGTGGATACCAACCCGCTTCAAAGAGTATGAGACAAGGAGCAGAGAAGCGTATTTTAAGGTAAAGAACAATTTCTATATGCTGTTTTTCCTTGCGGAGCAGATTAAGAAACACTTCTATGAGCAGGCAGGAATCCTGCGGGTGGGGATTACATCGGAGATAAAGCAGAAATCCGACATCACATGGATTCAGGCGGATAAGTGGAAATTGTCTATACAGGAGCACGATGAATTTCAGGTAGTCAAGGAGTTTCCGGAAATCGTACTGAACCTTTATGAAATCGAGCTGATTCTGCGGGGAGACATCTACGGGATCATCCGTAAGTTTATGGAACCATTGTATCTGGATGACAAGATCAGGAATTTCTCGTTCCTCAAGCTGACCGGGCAGTCTTGTAAGATTGATATCTTCAGAGAGGCGCTTAAGGAGTTCATACCTGGCAGAATGATACAGTTTAAGCGCAAGAACAGGGATACCGCAGGGGATATTGACCTGAAGATGAGCTGCGTGGACGGAGCGCTTAAATTCATGCGGGATAAAAGACTGGGCTATGCACAGATAGAACTGCATTCTGACAAGCCGGTGCTGCCTTATACGGTCAGCGCATATACGCATAACGGCAGAGAAGTGGAACTGGTTAACGGCTTCCTGCGGGAAGAGGAGACGGGATACGTATCGCGTAATCTGGAAGATGTGACATTGCAGCTTTACCTGAAAGACACAGATGGAAAAGTCAGGTACCGGTTCCACTTCGATTGTGTGCCGGAGCAGTTTGAAGAGGTGACCTATGAAGAAATACGGAAGGTGCATGGAAACAATATCTTACAGAAAGACACGGACAGCATTGTCAATCAGGAGATCAGGTTCTTTGCATGGAAAAGGTGCAGAGACTGGGGATATGTCATCGTGCCTGTCTGCCGTAAGGATGAGAAGCTGTACATGGGTGCGGAGCAGTTCTACCCCTTCGAGCACGAGGGATGGGTGAAGAATTACTTTGACGGAATGAAATAGCCAAAGGAAACAGAGCGGAAAGGACCATAGCGTATGGAGCATATCTATCCCGCATTTGAACGCGGAAGGATTATGAAAAAAGAGTTGTTGTGGGCGCTTCGGGATTATTCCTATGCTGCGTTACAGCAGCAGTATCAGAATTATCCGGACGGTATCCTGTCGGGGTGCTGCATACGGATCGAGGAACACCTGATCTGCATTGGACAGGGAATTATTAAGTGTCAGGGGTTTATCTTTCTCATAACGAAAGAAGAGCGGGTGGAGTATTCACCCACGGACAAGTATATCAGCTTAAAATTCCGTCTGACAGAGAAAGAAGAACTTCCGGATTACACCAGATACATAACGCAGTTTGTATTGGATGATGCGCTTGAGCGGCAGCCAAGTGAGATTGAGATCTGCAGGTTCAAACTGAAAGAGGGGGCAAAACTCAGAACAGATTATAAGGACTTCTTCGATATCCAGACGGAATTTGATACGGTCAATCTGGCGGACGCCACATGGTCGGCAGCCGGCGGCAATACATTGTCTAAGGAGATTACGGATTACTTTGCAAGGAAAGTGCTGGAATGCGAAAAGGCGGAGGCCGGAGATATCCAATTTGCTTATTTCCTTATGCAAAGCAAAGATGCTGTGAGGTATGAGGTGCTGGAGGATTATGTCCGCAGAAAAACGGGCGGCACTGTCAGGTGTGACGGTACACGGGAAATATTCCGTGCATTGGAGGATATACTGGAATTGATTCGGCGGGGAAGTGATGTTCACACAACGGGTACAAGGGCATCTGACCACAGAATGATTATCATAGATTAGAGAAAAGAGGAGGATACCGGTATATGGGAGATAGGATTACTTCCGGACAGCTGCGGGTAAAATGCAGATTTATATTCATGACAATATACCATTGCAAAATCCATGCAGAGTACGGCAGACATACTTGTGCTAAGGTCGTCGGTACTGTGAAGAACCATGCGGCCAAAGCGGTGTTAAATGATATTGCAGATGAAAAGGTGGAAATATTCAGCACAGACGGGGAAGGGAAGGAGGAACTCCTGTTTGTCGGAGTGCTGAATCATGTGGATTACCGGGAGGAGGGGCAGTATGCTACTCTTTGCATTAAGGCTGTTTCCTATACATGGAAGATGGATATTGAAAAGAAATCAAGATCTTTCCAGGATTTATCCAGGACATACAGAGATGTTGCAGAGCATGTCATAGGCGGGCATGATGCGGTTATGGTATGGAATATATCAGACAGACCATTAGAACATCCGCTGATTCAATATAAGGAGACAGATTACAGTTTTCTCAGGAGAATACTGAGCCATTTGGAAAGAAGTATCATTCCGGTGGATATGCAAGGTAAAATCCGGTTTAAAGCAGGATTAGATGATAGAGGTGATCTGGGTGAAATTGATATAGGGAGTATGAAATATTCGCTGCTCTCTTTTTCAGAACATATGGTAACGGGTGGAGGGACAGGCGGAAAACAGTATGGATATGAGATTCATGATATGAATTATGCCAGAGTAGGGGATAGACTTACTATACAGGGGCGGATTTATTATGTTATGGAGATGACGGCGGAAATTGAGAAGGGTGTTCTAAACTGTACTTGCCGTGCTTTTCCGAAACAGTGCTTTGTTATGGAACGAATTCCGGCGGATACATTGAAAGGGGCAGCCCTTACAGGCAAGATCATAGCAGCAAAACAGGAAATGGTTAAATTGCACCTTGATATAGATGAAGAGCAGCCGATAGAAACGGCATGCGATTTTCCATGGAAACCGATTACGGGAAATATGCTGTATTGTATGCCGGAAAAGGGTACAAGGGCGGCGGCATACATAGACAAATATCAGGAAGACAACATAGCGGTCATCTATAATATTCGGGAAAACGGAGAGACGTGTGCAGAAGTTGCGGATTATAATGAACGATATTTTACGACGGATAACAGCAAGAGAATGTATCTGAAACCTTCGGAGATGGGACTGCATAACATGGACGGAGAGAATGCGGAGATTGCTTTGAAGGATAGTGCAGTACTGCATATCAAGACTAATAATCAGCTGTCTGTTCTGGCAGAGGGGCAGGTGGAACTGAAAGGAAAGAGCGTGACGATCACGACGCCGAAGGAGGCAACGCTTGTTAAGAAAGACATTATATCTCCTACGGTAATTAATATGTGCAATGCATTTGATGCGATCGGCTGTACGGGTAATTTTACGGCGACGCCTCAGGAAGTGAAGGAAAAGCAGAGAAAAGCACCGCCCTCGACCCAAAAGGCAGAGAAATACTCGCTGGATGGCGTGATTGGTCACGTATTATCCTCTGTTCCGGTCAACAATTTTGAAAGACCGCTTATGGAGTCAGTGGCGGGAAGTATGCCGGTCATAAGCAGGATCGGCGACGGGAAGCGTCAGACAAAAAACAAGACGTTGAAATTACAGACAACAACATATACGTTACAGCCAGCAACAAATATTTTACAACCGGCCAGAAATGCAGCATTTGCAAAGTTGGGTTCGACAGACCTTGCACGAAATATCAGAATTCAAGGCGGAGAAATGCAGGCGGGGAAAGTAAAACTGCAGCCGGTAGAAAACATGACATTTAAAAAGCCGGACTCTGCAGATCCTATACGGAATGTCGGATTTCAAGGCGGAGAAATAAAAGAAGGGAAAGCGAAGCTGCAGCCGATAACAAATGCAACATTTGCAAAGCTGGGCGCAACAGACCTTACACGAAATGCTAAATTACAAGTTGAGGGGACCAAAAGTATGGAACGCAAGGTTTTTACAGGGAAAATAGAGGCTGTGTCAGTAGCGGATAAAAAGTATGGGGATAAAAGGAGCTAATCATGAGTGAGAGCGTAAAAATCGGGGGAATTGGTAAAAATCCGGCAATCGACAAGATCAATAGCCTGAATGCCATGGATATAAAGAATTATGCAGCGAACAAAATGGAACAGCTTTTATTGACAGGAGATCACTCTCATAATGCTGCGTATACGAAAAAGGTCTCAATAGATTTCAGTAAAGTGGAATGGGAGGGAGGAGCAAATGAAAGAAAGCTTAGCAGAGTCATGCCAACAGAAAATAAGCTGCTTAGACGGGCAGATATATCTGGTGGTGCCGAGCGATTGGACAAGAGCATCGGACGAAGTAACAGCAAGGAAATTTCCCTACAGTATAAAGCCACAGGAAATATATACGAATCCCGAGGCGGACAGAATATTTACACTCAGCATGTTGGACAGGCAATTGCAAGAAAACCAGGTCTACTCAGCGATACGGGAGATGCAAAGATTAATAAGTCATATATATCCGGAAAGCATTCGGAAATCAGCAAGAGGACTTAGAACATGTGCAGGGGTAGCAGGGTGGTTTTCGTTTGGCACAGGCGGGCTGGAAGGTGATATCCTTCATTATATGTTTATTCTGCCGCTTAACGATCAGATGATGTTTGGCAGCTTTCATTTTCCGGAAGAGACAATAGAGGAAGATGATGAGGTTTTCTTTAATGCATTAAAAAATATACGAACGCTGCATGATATGGAGGATGGGCCGGAGAATTATGAATGAAGTTGAATATGCAGACAGAATAATACTGGCACTCAGGGAAAAATGTAAAGAGCAGCAAAGCGGACAAACAGACACGGAAACAGTAATTACGATCGGACTAAGTCAACAGGAACTCTATCGGGAAGAGATGTTTGAACAAAGATGTTCCATTTTGTTACCGGTTATATTGACAGATATGGATAGTTCAATGATTCGCGCGAAGTACCCGAACAATAACAGACCGCAGATTATTAAAACCGATCAGGATAATGATGCAACCATTACGTTCAGTCTTATGCCACTGCAGGAGGCAGAAAAACCGGTAGACATTTTGATGTATATGAGAAATCTCCGCATTGATATGAAGAAAATCTGGAAACAGAATGTGTTTTATGATCTGGGTAAGACGATGGCGGGTGGTGATATGATCGGCTGGATGGATTTTAAGGCGTTTTGCATGGATGGCAGTATTTATTGTATGTTGTTTCTGTTTCAGGCAGGGGAGCAGATGATATTAGGCAATTTTCATTGCAGTTTCATACAGTATGATATATGGAAACCAGTGATATTAAAGTTACTTACAACCATTCAAATATATGAGTGAGAAAAGAGGCAGATATGAGAGAACATCAGATAAAAATTGAACCATTCAAATATATAGCGTTACAGGAGCTTGTGATAAGAAGTGTGGTTAATGATCATGCCAGAGCATCTGTTACCATGCGGATCAAAGACAGTAACAGAGAGCAGTATATGTCACTTCTGATGAAGCAGACGTGGGTGAAGATAACCGGTGTCGGGGAACAGGGCAGGGACACAGAAATGCGCACGGTTTTATTCTGTGGAATGGTTACCGACTTTACATTTAGTCAGGATGGATATGAAACGATATTAAAGCTGCAGATTACAAGCGGTACTATTATGATGGATTTGAAGCCGCATTTTAGAGTATTTCAGAATAAGGACGCAAAGTGTGCGGATATATATGCTAAATTGACAGGATCATACCCGAATGGACAGATGGTTTGCAAAGAAGGGGCGGAGAACCGGACGGAAGGAGTACTGATCCAGTATCAGGAGACAGACTGGGAGTTTCTGAAGCGTGTTGCAGGAAGAAAGGGACTATATCTGATACCAAATACATTGAAGAGCGGGATAAAATATACGGTTGGTCTGCCTGCGGGTACTAAAAAGACCACGGATATGAATAGACTCAGGATAAAACTTGACGTAAATGAGTATCTTAAGAAATCAAAGAATGGCATGTCGTCATTACAGGCGGCGGACATGACGGAATTGATTATGGAAGACCGGGAAATATACCAGATCGGAGACAGTATTGCCTATCAGAATAAGGTGTACTTTATCTGGCAGATATTGACGAGATATGACGGGGCGGAATGCGTCCATACATATTATTTCAAGACGAAGGAAGCGCTTAGGACGCTTCCCGTGACGCATCCGGAAATAGTCGGAAGTTCATTTGAGGCTGTCGTAACCGATGTCCGGCAGGATAAGGTGCAGGTGGAAATAAAACAGGACGAATGGCAGGCGGCGGACGGAAAGAAATGGTTCTTATATTCCACCGTATATTCTT
>ERZ777011.1757-NODE-1757-length-20772-cov-4.524352_pt1 | contig 20772 bp, 20 predicted proteins | sample MGYA00374964_ERZ777011 | MGnify/ENA primary metagenome ERZ777011 (study PRJEB29310, sample SAMD00008975) | mouse gut metagenome | study: EMG produced TPA metagenomics assembly of the Metagenome analysis of fecal microbiota from mouse which was promoted... | reverse complement strand
TTTATCATTGTAATGTCAACTTGCTGCTAATTTCATTTTATTACTTTATACTGTACGAAGCCCTTCAAGTTGTTCTATCTCTGCAACATCAAGCCCTGAATACTCCGCAATTTTCTCTATCGGTAATACTCCATCCCGCAACATCCTAAGCGCTGTTTCCTTCTTATTCTCGTTCCTGCCTTCATCTTTTCCTCTATTCAAAATTGTTCTTGCTTCTGTTTCAATCAATGCTCCACCCATAATATCACCTACACCTTTCTGCACATTCTCATACTTTTGTGCAATTTCCTTAATCACATTGCTGGAAAGTTCTATGATTGTACGCTTGTCAAATGCTCCAATAGTTCCTTCCTGCTCCAATTTATCAAGCCTTTCCAAAATATTCCGATACTCTGCTTTCAATTCTACTAATCGCTGTTCATTACTATTATACACCTTAAAATCCTTTTCATGTGAAAAAATATAAAACGGAATCAGCAATAACAAATGTTTTGTGAAAATATCTTCCAGAGAATACTCCTGTACCTTCATGATCGGCACATCATACTCTACAGTACCACCCGGTGTTTTAATTACATACCGCATTTTGTCAGGTGTCTTCTTGTATGTACGCAGATACAGCACCGCTGTATTTGGAAAAGTTACAGTCAATGTTTCATTAATAACCTCACCCTCGTCCAACGCAATCTGTGCATCATACTCAAACAGCCGGATTGTCATTCGTCCGTCCGGCAGACTGCTCTCACATTCCAGGTGATATTTCTTCTTTTTCACACCAAATATTGTGAAATTAGTGTCTGTTATCCTTTCCTGGTCTGCCCCATCCTGCCGGTCAATAAAATGTTCATTGGGATGAAACTCAATTTTTTCATTCCCTTCATAATCTTCTCCGAATATTTCATTAATTACTGGCAGAATCAATTGCCTGCAATCATTTAAGATTGTCCGAAATGCCCCGTCATAAATATTCCCCATACCAAATCCTCCGTATTTCTTAATTTTATGATATTATTGTCATTTTACAGAAACAAACGCATATTCATCTTTCCCGGAACTTCCACTTAATCTCCACCCTTTTATCTTTATAAGCATATATCCTTTCGATAAAAGTATCCATCAACTCCTGTGTAAGCTCCTCCATATGTGAATACCGGATGATCTGCTTCATATCTGCTTCAAGCTTTTCCTGCTCTTCTTCTAGTACAAAGAGCTTCTCTTGCCGCTCACGGAGCTGCCCGGATAACAATCCCGTCTGCCGATCCAGTTCATCTGCTCTTGCCCGGTATTCCTCCGGCGTTATCTTTCCTGACGCATATTCCTGATACACTTCATCTTTGGAAACGTCCATCTGATTCTTTTCACGCTGCAGATCCGCTATCTGATCTTTTATAGCAGCAAATTTGTTCCCCAACAACATTTGCAGGCTTTTCTCCTGTCTGACCGTTTCCCCTCTGACCATCAATTCCTTATTAATCATCGTCAAAATCAGTTCTTCCAACACACCCGCATTAAAACTGGTACAACATTCCGGTATCTGGAGCATGGCATGTTTCCAGCACTCAAAATGCCTGTTCCTGTTCTTTCCACGGAGCGGCTTGTATATCATGGCATACCTACACCCACCACAATACAGCTTCCCGGTAAGCGGGTGCTTCTCCCTTTTCCTTTTTGTGGAATTGTCTGACCGAAATACAGAAATCTGCTCATAAATCTCCGGTGTAACCAGTGCCTCATGGTGACCTGCTATCACTTTCCACTCCTCTTTTGGAAGTGTCTTCATTCTTTTACTTCCTACTGCCTCACTCGTCCTTCTCCCATACGTCATCTCTCCAAGGTAAAAACGGTTATTCAAGATCTTCCTGACTGCCTGGGCACTCCAAGCATGAGCCTTCCCGTCCTCCGCATATTTATCCGGTCTGCGTATCTGCATGATTGTGGGAATACCCTCCTCACAGAGCTGCCTTGCTATCTGTGTACTGCTTTTAGGCAGAACCGCAAGGGAAAAAATATGCCGGACAATATCCGCTTCTTTCTTATTTACAATGACTTTATTCTTTTCCACAGGACTTTTCATATAGCCAAAAGGAACCTGTCCAAAAACATATTCCCCATTTGCACACTTATTCTCAAAGGAAACCTTTATTTTAACCGAAATATCCTTACTGTAAAGATCATACAAAAGCGTCTTGAAGGCTGTATCAAGACCTATGGCATTTCCATTATCCTCCCTGCTGTCGTAACGATCGCCAAGCGCAATAAAGCGTACTCCCATAAAAGGGAATATCTGGTTTAAGTAAGTTCCCATTTCAATATAATCCCTCGAAAAACGGGACATATCCTTCACGATAATGCACTGTATTCGATTTTTCTTTACTTCCGCTAAAAGCTGATTCATTCCTGGTCTATCCATTCCGGTGCCAGACCAGCCATCGTCACAGAACTCCCTGACCTCATATTTCCTTAATTCCTCATCCTGCCGGATAAAATCCCTGATCAGCAGCCTCTGGCTGGATATACTGTTGCTCTCGTCCTTTTTTAAGTCCTTTTTATCCTCTAATGACAGCCTTAAGTACATACCTATCACATTCATCCAATCACTCCTTCCAGCATTTCATTCACATACCGGAACTGTACCTCAACCCGTTTTCCCGGATAGACATAAATCTTCTCAACCAGTGCATCCACAAGCTCCATTGTCAGGCTTTCCCCATTTTTCATTTTCAGCAGGGAGCGTATTGCTTTCAGATACTTCTCCTGCACCTTTTCTATCTCCTTCTGCTTTTTATTCAATATTCCTGCTCTTTTTTCCAGTTCATACAGATACTCTGCCTGCTTCATTTTAAAGTCTACATATTCTTTCTGGGGCAGCCTTCCTTCCCTATAGTCCATATATATACCTGTTTCTTCCTCTTTCAACCTTTGTGCTTTTTTCTGGATTGTCTTTATCTCCTTTTCTGTCTGAAATCTGGCTGCATTTATCTGGTCTTTACCGACTTTTATATAGTGCATTGGTTTATCCAGATAAGTAGCAAATTCCATATGCAATACGTTCATCAGCGTTCCTGTCAGGTCATTTCTGGAAATGCGGTTTGACTGCGGGCAGGTTTCTACTTTCGTCCTCCCACCATTCAGGCAAAAATATCCATCCAGCCTTGCCCTCTCCCCATCTGCATAAGTTTTCACATAGCTGTGCCTTGTCATCTTCCTTCCACAGACACCGCAATACAGCACATGGTCAAATACATTTTCCCCGATAGGAACACCTTGCGTTGGATGGCTATTGGAAGCGGTAGCTTCCTGCAGCCTTCTCCTCACCTCCTGCGCCCTCTGAAATAAATCCGTATTGATCAACGCCTCATGCATATTATCTTTAATAACCCATTCTTCTGCTGATTTATGGATGCGGCTTTTTTCATCACGGGCAGTCAGTGTTGTCTTTCCCTGCACCAGCTTCCCGATATAGGTCTCCCTTCTGATAATTCTTTCCACACTGCTTTTATCCCAGCCTTTATATGCCACGTCAAGCGGACAGTACACTTCCTTTGTCCTTTTATATACGGTAGGCGGATTGATCCTTTTGCGGTTCAGATCATCTGCCACAGCCGCATAACTTTCTTTTTCTATAAAAGCCCTGTAAATAAGCTCCACAATCCCAGCAGTATTTTCGTCAGGCACCAGTTTCCTTACCCTGCCTTCCCAAACCGCCAAATAACCATAAGGCGGCGGTCCGCCTACATAGGAGCCTGCTTCCCGGCGCTGCCTAAGTCCTGTCTTTGCTTTCATGGAAAAGTCCTTCGCATACATATCATTGACAAGATTTTTGATCTCTGATGCCATCTGCCGGGTATCGTTCCCCTCTTCCCCGGTATCATAACCGTCAGATACCGCAATGAACCGCACCCCAAGGAATGGGAATATCTTTTCTATGTAGTTGCCTGCTTCAAGATAATTTCTGCCGAACCGGGACAAATCCTTTACAATCACACAATCAATATCCCCCAGGCGGATATCCTGCATCAGGCGGTTAAAACTATCCCGGTTGAAGTTACTCCCCGTTTTCCCTATGTCGCAGTAATGACCAACTATATCAATCTTTTCCTTATTATTCCGGTTGAACTCTTCCACAAATTTTTCAGCAATCCCAATCTGCACATCAATGGATTCTTTTTTTTCATCTATATCAGCGGAAAGCCTTGCATAGATTCCCGCCTTATATCTTTTCTGCCCTTTGCCTGCCGCATTCCCCATGCCTGTGGAGTTCTCTTTAGAATTACCCCCAACAGGAGTAAAAGAAGCGCCTCTCTTTGAAATCCTTCCCATCTTAAGCCCCCCTTTCCGCATCATTTCTACCCGATGCTCCGGCGACTTCATGCTCCGCCTGTCTCACGCCAATCCCCAGCATAACTTCATACTGATCTATGAAATAGTATTCAATCTCAATCCGTTTTCCTTCATACACATAGATGCGCTTTACAAGGCTGCTCAGGGTATGGCGGTCGATCTCCTTAAGCTCCACACAGTCCTGGAACGCTTTCAGCCTTCCGGCAGAAAGGACTCCCTTTTTAAACATATCCCTGATAAGGGCTTCCTGCTTTTTCTGTGCCTCCCCCAATTCTATGGCTTTCTTTTCAAAACCGGCATGGAGACGCTCAAATTCCTCCTTCGTGACAATGCCCTGCCGCAGGTCATCATAAAGTCCGGCACAGAGGCTGTAATATCTGTCCTGCTCCGCCTTAAGACGCCGCAGCTCCCTGTCGTATGCTGAAACTTCCGAAAAGCTGCCCGTCTCCTGCTCCTTTGCCCGGTCAAAAAGACGTTTCCCCTCAAGAAATGCATTAGCATATCTTTTTACCGTATCTTCCACAATGCCTTTCAGCACTTCTTCCTCTATGCTGTGCCTGCTGCACCCGTCTCCCCGGTTCTTTGTTGAACAGATATAGTAGACCGTTTCCTTTCCTTTATAGCGTACCATTCGGCGCACCATCTGCTCCCTGCAGTCGCCGCAGAACAAAAGCCCTGCAAACAGCCCGGATTTCTCCATCCCCGGTCCCTGTCTGCTGTCTGATTTAAGAAGGTTTTGCACAATCTGAAAATCGTCCTCTGCAACCAGCGCTTCATGGGTATTCTCCACACACACCCATTCCTCCTTCGGTTTTTCCACAATCTTTTTTACTTTATAATTAATTTTCTGTGACTTTCCCTGCTGGAGGTGCCCCAGATAGGTTTCATTGGTGAGTATCCTTTTTACGGAAGCGTTCCCCCACAGGGATTTCCCCGCCCCCTTAAATCCCCCGTTATACTTAAGCCCAAGGGATTTCTTGTATTCCTTCGGGGAGCGGATTCCCAGCCCGTTCAGCTTCTGTGCTATGGCAGACACCGCCATGCCTGCAATCTTCCATTCAAAAATCTGCCTCACAATTCCCGCTGCATATTCGTCCACCACAAGATGGTTTTTATTCTCCTCGTCCTTCCTGTACCCATATACCGCAAAAGGGGAAATGCACTCCCCGTTCCTGCGCTTCACTTCCAGCCCGCTTTTTACCTTCGTGGAAATATCCCGGCAGTAGGAATCGTTGATGAAATTCTTTACCGGCAGCACAATAGAGCCAGCCCCTGTATCTGCCGAAAAGCTGTCATACTGGTCGGTCAGCGCAATAAAACGTACACCAAGAGCCGGGAAGGTCTTCTGGATATACCTCCCGGATTCAATGTAATCACGCCCGAAACGGGAAAGGTCTTTCACGATGACACAGTTTACCCTTCCAGCCTCAATGTCGCACATCATTCTCTTAAATTCCGGTCTGTCGAAATTGCTGCCCGAAAATCCGTCATCCACATAGATATCATACAGTTCGATATCTTCCTGTTCACGGATATAGGCTTTGATCAGCTCCCGCTGGTTTGCGATACTTTCGCTCTCATTTTTTACAGACGCCCTGCCCCCGCTGCCTCCTGCGCCGCTGTCGGCAGCGTCATCCCTTGAAAGACGGAGGTACATGGCCGCATAGAATATCTTTTCCTTCATACACGCATCACTCCTGACTTTTATGTTTGGTCCGCATAAGAACCTTTCAAGCCAGGTGCTGCGCTGGTTTAGTCCTGACTATATGTTATCACGTTTTTGCGTTTTGTTCAAGTCTGTTATACATAAACTTCTGCAAGTCTGCGTATGTACTCTTCCATTTTTTCATCTATGGTGGCTCCCTCTTTCTGGTAACATACCTTCACCACATAGTCGCCGATCCTGCCCACATATGGATTCCCTGCCTGCCTTGCAAAAGATGCAAGTTTCTTTTCCACCGGCGCTTTTGTATCAATCTGTATATCCCTTAAGTCTGTCAGTGTGTCTATGTCCACTGTCCGCACATCAACCGATGCCATTTCCCTTAATTCCTCTGGTGTAAGCCCTGTTACTGCTTCAAGTCCCATGACACAACCATCTCCCTTTTATGTTTACACAATCCTCTCCACACTTCTATCTTATTCCTGCATCTGATTGTCCTATGCCTGCACCAGTGCAGGGCATGGCTTACACCTTTGTATTCAAATATATCCCACACACCATTCAGGGAAACTCTATACAAATCTGCACAGCAATTACCCCATCATAGTTTTTCATTTTCTCTCCCCCGATGTAGGCCGGAATATGTAGGACCGTCTGGCCGACTCCCCGATACCCTGCAGCACCCTTCCACGCTACAGCACACCCCGGACGCCACTCCGGCTGCCATATTTTTCGGCAGAGGTATCATTATTATCCGGTATTTCAAGACAGCTTGCCAATGCTGCCATATGCCGGGAATACCGCTCATATTTTTCCTTCTTCTACTACGATACCTTGTTTTTCCTACACTCAATTCTTTCTGCAGGCAAATATTTCTTCGCGTAGTTCTCCCCTCATCACCTTTACAGGTGTTCCTGATATTTTTGTCCTTAAAGGTATTTTCCTCGGCAAATCCAAAACTGATTAACCACCCAAATACCACCATACTGATATTTCGCTCCCAATAAATACATAATTTCTGGAGCATTTATTGTCAAGGTACGCTAACTGCCACAGTTCTCACGTTTGTCAGGTTTGTACCAGCAACACTTACCATTCAACATAAATGGCACCATGTCATCTATAATTACAAATCTGCCCCAAAACATCTTTAAGCAAAGACTTCCAGACAGAATGCAGCAGCTAATCATTTCCGATCTGCAATATTTTCAGACCTTCTGCCATATCTTCCAACATTTTCACCAGATACAGTGCCTGCGTTTCTGTACTTTCCATAAATACTTTCTGCGCCCTTGCGGCACAGTCACTCTTCACAGTCCCTGCAATACCTTTGATAACAATTTCTGCTTCCAACACTGTTATCACTTTCTGGTATGTCCCAATGCCAGGACGTCTTGCACCAGTCTCTATCTTCTTTAAATGGGATTCACTGATGCCCGCTGCCTCTGACAGTTCAATCCTGCTCATCCCCTTTGCCTTGCGAAGCTTTTTTACTGTAATTCCTAAATCTGTATCTTCCCTGCTTATCATTCCGTACCTCCCGACCGGTGTGTTTTATTATAAAGTTGCTCCTAGTTTTTGGGAAGGGACTGCCTGTGTCCATTTTTTTGTAAAAGGGACAGTTCAAGCCTTTCCACAATTTCCGATATTTTTCTTCTACACCACTCGTCGCTTCCCAACATTATTTTATCTTTTGTGCATGTACTTCTCCGAATTTTGTCGAACGATTCTCCATAATTTTTTCAGGTGCAAATTCGAAACTAAAAAAAATTCTTTTTGAATGGTCTTGTATCTCAAACCATTCAAAAAGAAGCTACAATTACCTTTTTCTTTTTGAAAAGTTGTCGCTGAAAGCAACTATAAAAACATCTGTATATCAAATAATAAATTCTTCTGCTGTTAAAATAGTCCTAACAAAAAAAGACACGAGTCAATCTACACTCATGTCTTCTACATATCATCTTTTTCAAATTTTACAACACAATCCGGAGTACATTCCAAGGCACTACATAGCTTTTCGAGCGTCAACATATTTATATTACCGTTATGCCTTAAGCTGTGTATTGTGCTTGCCGGTATGCCATACTTATTAATCATCGCATATGTGGATATACCCTTTTGCCGCATAGTCTCCCATAATGGTTCGTAGCTAATCATGTTTCGCATCTCTCCCTGTTACCATTATGATTGAATAAAAAGTAGTTGAATATACTAGACGTACCGACTATACTTGTTTTAGCGACTATGTGTTAAAAGGAGACCGAACATGGACATCAATTTTTTGACGAAATACAGCCTTGCATAATAGACCGGTTGGGGAGGATCTACAATAGTGATTCTAAATACAAGAAATCTATTGAAGCAGAAACAAAAATACTAAGCCAACTAAAAGAGCATTTAACAGAAAGTCAAATGCAGCTGGTTAAAAAATATCATAATGCAATCTATGCCACAGCAGGCATATGTGAAATGTTGTCGTATCGGCAAGGCATGCGTGACCTTGCAAGTATTTTAGCGATAGAAAGCAACGAGAAAAAATGAAAACTATACAATTAGTTCTTACAACCGAAGATGCCGCATTAGAACAAAAAATAAAAATATTAGAGGAAAGATGTGAAAAACTGGATTTATCTTTTCCATGTGTACTTGAAGCAGTTGCCCTTACCATACCAACAAAACAATTTATAGAAATACTATTAATGTATACTGACGATAAAATACATGAAATTGAACAGGCAGAAAAAACTAAAAGCTTTTGGAACAAATTTAAAAAGACCAAGTAGGTCTATAATTCCCAAATCTTTCAAATTTGATGCCCCGTTATTCAGAAGATATACTGGCTGCCAATCTAAAAAGAAGCAAAAGCGACTAAATGCTGAAATGTTTAGCCGCTTCTTTGCTCAAAATTGATATATTAAGGGTTTACCAGATTATACCACCTGTTAAAAATATATTTGCGTCATTTCCCTATGCCTGATAAAATAAAATTGTACTCAAATCTTTTTCTTTCATTTCCAAATTTTCCCAAAATACTAAAACAAGAAAGGTGCCTATATGTTCCATACAAAAGAACTTACCATGCTAAACAAAGATTATTTTAATATCACGCATTACATCCCACGATATCTTCCAACTAAATGGTCGTAAGAAACAGAAAAGGAAACATCTATCCTTCCCTCACACTACTATGTAACTAGAAAATATCATCTACTCTTGTCCTATAACCATCACCCATCGACATTCCTTTTTATAAAATATCAACTTCGTATCCATGTAGATTCCCTGACAATTTATTGTCACTCCAAATTCTGTGTAAGGGGATACTATAAGATTTTTCTCTTCCCTGGAATGTACCTGTATATCTTTTATGGTATGGATTTCTCCCTGCTCATCCTGATATTTAAACATAATTGGATACATTTTCCCTTTACTTGTAAACCAACATTCACAAGCTATCTCCATTTCCCTTTTTCTGGAAACCCCGGAATTTAACTGCTGCATACTATTTTCCATTCCCCAAGCCATACTTACACCTCTTTTTAATTTGCAATACTAATACATATATTTTCCTTCTTTCATAATTTTAATGTATCAAACATATGTTCTATTATAAATTATTTACTCCGCTTTGCAACTGTTTTTTATTTCCATGTTCTCATTTTAAACACTTGAAAATATATCATTTAATTTTCTCTATCGGAATTACTCCATTAACTTTCTATTATTTTACTGGAATACCTCAATGTTTTTTATTGGCTGCACCATGCCGCTCCGGCTCCGCTCTCCGCTCCATCGTGCAGCTATCCACGTTTTCCCTGCCACCGCACAGGGCAGGCATATCTCCTCCGTCGATATCCCTGCTTCTCTCCCACCACGCTTTCCCCACACAGTCGCTTACGGAATGTGCTCCGTTCCTCCGCACATACCGTATCCCGCCGCTTCGCTCCGGGAGCGCTTTTACGCAAGCGCAGCTTCGCTGCCCTTACCCCGCTGCCACTACTTCCCCTTCCCTTCCAATCTACATTTTCTCAAAATTTTCTTTTCCATGCGGTAGCACAGGTCATCTCAAATCGGCTTTTATTATAGAAGGCTTTCCAATTCTCGAAGAGCAAGTTTCGCCTGCGTAACTCAAAACCCACTCCGTGCGTTTTGAGCCACTCCGGCTTACTTGATGGGGCTTCCGCGCCCCATACCCTCGGTGGCATATCCTTCGGATATGCAGAATTGGCTATCGTTACACTCTCGCGGCGTGATGAAGCACGACAGCGCTGCCATACTGGCAGCCCCATCCAGCTCCATCACGGGAAAGGATATTCTATGGCAAGACCAAAAAAAGAAAAAGAACTGAAACGCAGCCACTGTGCCATGCTCCGCTTCACAAATACAGAATATGAAATCATCACGAAAAACGCCCACAAGGCAGGACTTCCCCTTGCGGAATATTTACGCAGACAGGTGATGAAAGGAAAAGTGACTGCCAGATATGAAATTGTGGCAGATGTGCCGGAACTGAAAAAGCTGATTGCAGAGTTCGGGAAAATCGGGAGCAATTTAAACCAGATCGCCCGCCACTTCAATCAGGGCGGCATCCATTCTCAAGAAATGCGACAGACGATAAACAAATGTATTGCACAAATTTATGAAATGAAATATGAAGTGATTAAGATGGCAGGAGATTTTCATGGCGATACTCAAACACATAGCAAGTAAAAATGCGGACTACGGGGAGGCACAGCGTTATCTTATTTTCCAGCATGACGAATATACCGGAAAACCAATTCTTGATGAAAACGGAAATATGCAGCTCCGGGAAGAATATTACCTTGATGGAGTGGAATGCAACCCGTTCACTTTTGATATGGAATGCCGGGAACTAAACGCCCGTTTCCGTAAAAACCGAACATATGACGAGATCAAATCCCACCATTATATCATCAGCTTTGATCCGAAAGACAGAGACGAATGCGGGTTGACCGGGGAGCAGGCCAGGCAACTTGGGCTGGAATATTGCAGAAAAAATTTTCCCGGACATCAAGCTCTCATCTGCACCCACACAGACGGGCACAATGGAAGCGGTAACATCCATGTGCATATCGTCATCAACAGCCTACGGAAAAATGATGTGGCGCGGCAAAGTTTTATGGAGCGTGACTGCGATTCCCGTGCCGGACGCAAGCACCACCTGACCAACGACTATCTTGTTTATTTGAAACAATCACTTATGGATTTATGCAACCGGGAAAATCTTCATCAGGTCGATTTACTCACCAAAGCGGAACGGAAGGTAACAGAAAAAGAATACCATGCAAAGAGAACTGGGCAGAAAAAATTAGAGGAACGCAACAGGCAAATGATCTCTGAGGGTATCACGCCACGCACCACCGTATTCCAAACACAGAAGGAATACCTCCGCACTTCGATTGAAGAAGCTGCTGCCTACGCCCATGACCTGAAAGAATTTGAACAGATACTTTTAGAGAAATTCAACATAAAATTCAAAATCAGCCGGGGCAGGTGCAGCTACCTCCACCCTGATCGGGATAAACCGATCACTGGAAGAAGCCTTGGCACACACTATGAAGAAGATTACCTTATGGGACTGATTGGAAATCATTCCAACCTTGGAAATGCAGAAAAAGACCAGACGGTACAGAAAGAAATTTTACCGAAAGAAAAAATCCACAATAGAAAGCCCTCTGCAAATCAGCACGGGACTCCTGTCAGTGCGGAGGCGCCCACTGCTCCGTTTGAGAAATCCGGACTACGTCTGGTAACAGATTTACAGCGCTGTATCAAAGCCCAACAGAGCAAAGCCTATGCCAATAAAGTGAAGCTCTCCAATCTGCAGAACATGGCAAAGACGCTTTCCTATGTGCAAGAGCATGGGTATGAAACCCTTGAAAGTATGGAAGTGCGGCTTGCAGAATTAAAGGGACAGACTTCCTCTTCCTTAAAGGAACTGAAGGACACCGAGGCAAGGCTCCGGCAAGTCAACGAACAGATCCATTATACCGGACAGTACCTTGCCAATAAATCCGTGTGCACGCAATTACGCAGATCCAAAAACAAAATGCAGTTCCGGCAGGAGCATTCTGCAAAGATTGCGCTGTATGAGACTGCCCTGAAATTCCTGAAAGGGAAAGCTGACGGTGGGAAAATCCCCACCTTACAGACGCTGAAAGCGGAAAAAGAGAAGCTGCTGGAAGAGAAAAAAGAAAGGCAGGAAAAATACTATTCCTTCCGTGAACAGAAAAAAGAACTGGATACTGTCTGCACCAATATCCATGCCGCGCTGGGGCAGACGCACACCTGCCCGGCACGCACACAGGCACAAGAGGAAAGAGGATGATTACTTTCCGCAATTGTTTTATACATTCCAACATGATAAAATATACCATCGAATGAATTAAAATTTTAATGGAGGTGTCCAAATAAATGAAATTAAAAAAAATACCTTTTGATTTAACAGTCTGCAAGATCAAATCAATTAGTGATATAAACTTAAATAGTGACTTTTATTTCATTAATAAAACAGATGACGAATTATCACTGGTATGCAAAACGAATGACACACCGTCTGACACAATTGCCCGTGACGATGGATGGCGTGGATTTCATATTGAAGGAATGCTTGATTTTTCATTAATTGGTATCCTGTCAAAAATATCAGCTATTCTTGCTGATAACCAAATTAGTATTTTTGCTGTTTCCACATATAACACAGATTATTTCCTTGTAAAAGCTAAGTATTTTGACAAAGCATTATCTGTTCTGATAACAGAAGGCTATGATATACTCTAACTCTTCCAAATTTATCAGAGAATTAAACTGCGAAATAGATTTTGAAAGGATGATGAAGATGGATAATTTATATTATCAAAGAAAGATAAACGATGTAATTACTAAATGTCCTATTGAGGCAGGAATTGAGATTCTTGTATATAATCTGTTGGATGAAAATATTGATATAAATCAATATTCTCTTGTAGATATTAATCGCATTTGGAAAAATCAAGATATAAGATTATCCTCTGAAACCGGCATTCCGGATATAGCAGTTCTTTCACCAGATTTTGAATTTAAGAAAGAAGATACTGGCGAGGTATATGGATTCGTTGAAGTTAAAGCAGCAGGGATTTCACTTGGAACTACAGAGCAAATTTTAGGTCAGATGAAAAAGGTTGCACATTTCATATATACTAACGGCATCGTATGGCAATACTATTTCAAGCAGGAACTAAAATGGGAGAAGAACATAGGAACAAGTAATCTCCCATATTCTATTGAAAAAACTATGATAGATAAAAATAAATTTGACGATTTAAATCAGGCAATACAAAAAATCACGTGGAAGAAAAAAGAATAAAAGTCATCAATCTCCCTTATGCGAGAGGCTCTAACCTTTTAGAGCCTCTATTATTTTTAATAGCCTAAGCCTTTTCTTTTTAGAGGTTATGCCAGCTTCTTCAAGCAAAGAATTAAGCTGTTTTAAATTTTCTTTGTATGAATCATTCTTGAATAGATATTGATTTATTGAATTGTATTTTTGCTTAATATTATATCTGACCGTAAATACAATTAAGAATGCAATCACTAAAAGTGTCATTGCGATTACCACTATACCCCAAAATGCATACCTGTTTATTCCCAGCATAATATCCCTCCCATTGACATTTTTATTCAATCATTTGAAAGGGAATAAAAAAAGACAGAATCCTCCTAACAAATGAAAGCCATCACCAGTCGAATATTCAAAACAAAAATAGCCAAAGTCTCTAAATTAACAAATCCCTGAATGACTATATAAGTTTTGAAGATTCTTGCTAGGAAAATCTATCCTTTACTATAAAAGCAAGAAATAAATATTTATAAAGCAAATATTACATACTAAAAACTTATCTATATAGATACTACTATGCTTTACATTAAAATGTCAATACTTTTTTATATCAAGTCAAAGTAATTACTATCCGAATGCTATGGAGAATAGAATACTAAATCATGCGGAGCTAGTGAGAACCCAGTCAGTACCTAGCTTTCTATATTTTTGCTCCTCAAAACTTTATCAAAGGCACGCCTAATAACTGCAGTTCTTCAACGTCTTTCATACGGTCCACTGCATTTTTTTCTGTATGCTTTTACAATATCCCCGCCATAAAGCGTACCGTCATACACTGTCACCCATTTCTCCGCTTTGGACCTGCGTTCGGCAAGCTTCATGGCTTTCTTGACCGCTTTGCCTTTTCCTTTTTCATAATAGCATATCCCTTATGTTCTGAATTTCAGCCTCAAATTCTGACGTATCAAACTCTCTTAACGTAAGTGAAAAAGATAATGTTTTATTTTCTGGCTTTTCTCCTATTCCCAGAAATACTTCATTTATTCTTTTATCATAATCTGAAATAAAATTTTCAATGTCTTCAATCACATTCTGGCTAAATTTTGACGCACATGATAGTAAATTTTGAAATTCGTCCGAAACTATAATGCCTCCAAACTCTAGTGACCACTCATGGACACTTTTATATACTTCAATCAATTTCTCTGCGACATAAATGATATATTCAGCATTCCCGGCTATTCCGGGTTCGCCTAATGCTTCCTGCAAAGCATTATTAAGAATCCTATCTAACAGGCTTGTCCTATTCCTTAGTTCCCCACACTTCATCTGGACAAAATCTAAGATTTCAGTTGGATCATTATATAAAATCACATTTTTGAATGTAATTCCATATTTAAGATCATATCTCAAATCATCCAACTTATCCAGATTATCTTTTAATGCCGCCGCAAACAAAAGGTATTCCCATCCATCCGGCTTTTCGACAGCCAGTTCAAATACACGCCCTGAATATTTCAGTACTTTAGGCGAAACTTTTTCCTTATGAAAGTGTTGTCTTAAACAAAGGCAGTCATTAAACAAATATGACATTTGTTTTCTCAAACAATTGATAATATCTTTTCCACTGCTGAATTCGTGAACCCAATTGCTGTCCTTATTTCTTAAAGCGTCAACAAATTCAAATATTTTAGGGGAATCGACTATCCCCGAAAAATCTGCTGTCTTATTCTTTTCCCATACCGGCAATATATTTAATATACTTTGATCTATAAAAACAAATATAGGAATGCCTTTCACTTTTGCCCGTAAGTACTCTAAATTTGTAACGGACTTTTCCCCGTGTTCTGTTACATACCCATACCTCCCACCAACAACCAGAACCATAATATTTGCCCGTTCTTCCACTGCCCTAAGGCAATTATTTACAGTATCCATATCAGAGTCAACAGGGAAAGAATCATATTCTGATAATACAGCTTCATATCCTAAATCATCTTCTATAAACCCCCTTATATCCTGCCTGATTTGCTTCAAATCGTAACAGGTTGAACTCACAAATACTGTTGGACGCTGCGCTAATCCCGAATCATATTTCATATGTAAATACCTCTCTTTCCCACTGTTGAGTATTTGTAAGAAAACATACCCATAGAATACAAAATAAATTTTTAGCTTATTTCACTGTTCCACACACATGCTCTTTCAGATAAATATTCCCATTATCAAAGTCTGCTGCTTTTATCCTATACAGATTGTTAATTGCATCTACAATCTCTTTCTTTCCAATAGCAGTACCTTCCTTCTGCTGGTACCATTCCTGCAGCTCACTGATAAAACGTTCTTCTTCAATTCCGGCAGTATCATATGCCCCCTTTTTATGCAGCAGATAAACAGCATAAGCCTCCAGCCTGCTTAGTTCCTGCTTAACAGATTTTTCAATAAAAAAGGCAGAGGCAATTATCAGCTGGATATAGTTAAATATGCTCTCAGGTCTGCTGATGGATGCTGCAAATTCAAAGCCTGATACGAGTGCTTTCTTAATGTCAATCATTACATTACCCGCCTTATAAGATGCAGTGTCTTTTCCTAAAAATATCATGCCCTTCCTTGCATCTTCCGGCAGCACAGTAATATAATTATCCACTATATAATCGCCTGCTGACTCCTCCAATCCATACTGTAATGCCACCTGTTCCAATTCCTTTTTCAGACTGTCGTTATATTCCATTGCTTCTTTTCTGTTCATCGTCATTTCCCCCTCTCATAAGCTCCCTTTTTTCCGTCCACACAATCTTATCCAATTTCCCTCTTTCCATTTTCAAAAGAAGCTGGTCTTTAAATTCATCATACACATCCAGAAAGCCGCTGTATAAATGGTTGCCATCTACAGTATCGAAATCATACTCAACTTTGTCAGCAACCGCAAACAACCTATTCTTGCGCTTAACCGGTGAGGGATGCTGCCAATCATGGAAGACCGTTTTATACAATACCCTGTCTGTATAATAATAAAGGTCAAAAAAATCCATATAAATCATTGGTGCCAGATAGGTATATTCTTCAAGAACCGCACCTGTACCCTTTTCTTCCATGATAATCTTCAACACGATATGGTAAGCTATCATGTCGGCATCATATTCTTCCTTTTCAGGGTGTTTTTCCGTATATTTCTTTCCAATGCCTGCCAGATAGGCATGTGCAATCTCATGTGCCAGGCTGAATACCACAATTGTCCAATAGCAGTCTTCAGCAAGCTGAAGTATCTGGATATCTCCGTTTACTGTATCCATTAATGCATGATTTGCGTCCATACCCTGCATTTCCCCAAATATACACACATCATTCATCAGGAACAATACATATTTAAAGCACTCCCCATATATCTCCAGATCACCAAAATCCTTAGACCATTTAAACATTGCCAGCAGGAATCCCATGACCGTTGATTCAAACAGTTCATCAATATGTATGAATGCCGGATTTACCTTGTCATTGTAAATATAACTGTTGATGGTATTCTGGTAAAGGTTGCTCAATTCAATCCCTGTCCCGGTATAGCCATATTCCTTTGCAAAATATTTTTTAACAATATCGAACATCATCTGCAGATTTTGCCGCGCCATATTCTCTTTTAGCTGTTCTTCCGTAAAATAGGAAGAAAAATATTTTAACATGGTCTGAATCCCACGTTCTTCATCCTTTAAGGAACTTCCACCAAATTTGAATATTTCATAATCGTCTGGCGGAAGCATAAATTTTTCCAAAAAAGGTATGTCGTTTCTCATATCTTCCCCTCCTTATGACATTATACAACAAAACCACCAGTTTTTAAGCATTTATTACATTAGTCATTCAAAAATTATATCTGCTTAAAAATGAAAGTTTTAGATCTGCAATGTATTCAAAAGTATAAACACTAGAAAATTGCATTAATATTTATAAAGATTTTGTCAACTTGATCATATAAAAAGCAAGGGAGTATCCGGCATCCCATGCCTGACACTCCCCTGCTCCCTATTTCCGTTCCCGCTCCACATCCTTTTCCACTACCGCCTGCCGCTCCTTTTTCCCGCCACGCTTTGCGATCTCCTCCTGCTTTTTATGAAGCTTTGCCAGCACCGAAGTCCTGCCCTGCGGCTTCTTTTTCGGCGGCATATTGTTTGCAGCAGGCACAGCCTTATACCCATTGTTTTTCCGACCGTCAATTAAATTATAATTCTGCTCCCCGCTGATCTCTGCGCTCCTTAAGTATTCCCCATTTTCCATACATTTCTGCCAGTTATCAAACCTGGGTGTATCTGTCCCGGGTTCTTTTGGGTGCGGCTCCGCTTCCCTCTGATAGGTTTGCGTTCTTTCCGCTTCTCCCGGAACAGGCTCTGACCGGGTTTCTTCCTTGCAATGCCCCTCTGCTTCCGGCTGTGACAAACGGATATACTCTTCCAATTTTCCCCGCACTTCCCCGTCAAAGCCATTCCTGACGTTATCCACCGCCAGACGCCCGGTCTGATCCACCACCACCCATGCGGCTTCTTTCCCATAAGTTTCATGCTCCATCAGAAAAAACTCCTGCCCTTCCAGCCTGATACTGTCAAAAGCAAGCCAGCTCCCGGCTTTTCCTTCGATCTGAAAATTTATTGTATCAATAGAAACTGCTGTTCCTGACGAGCCACTTTCCTTGCCAAGAAAATTATCTATCACCGTAAATCCCGTTTTTTCCACATAGTAAGAAATAACCGTACCTGCCCTGTAAAACACCAACACATCACTGACACTGACGGAATGCCCCACAAAGGAACGAGGCAGCTGCCGGTCAAGCCGCTCCTTTACTTCCTCCGGAGTCTCCTGTGGATACAGGGTTCCCATATATACCCGTTCATAATCTTTCTGCCTGATTCGGATTCCCTTTTCCAGAAGCGTTTGATAGGAACGGAAACAGATCTGCCTTGTCTCTGGTGTCTGCCTCATCTGGTAGACTTCAAACTGATTTTCCATGATTATAATTCCTGCCCCCTTTTCTTACATTCTTTCGGACTATCCCCCCTGTTTTCCCGCTTCCCTATGGCTGCCTTCCGCTCCTTCAATGCCGCCAACACCGATCTCCTTTCCTCATTTTCCGATGTCTGCTCTGTTTCCATACTGCCAGCTGCTTTCGGTGCTGCCCTGCATAATCCATTCAGCGCCTTTTCCGGCTCCGTATGATCTGATATCAATGGAATCTTCTGTATTTGTGCCTGCCCTGCTTCCTCTGCTTTCTCCATGAGCCAGCCATAACCTACCGTTATCATTTTTTCAGCAGACAGCCCTTCACCCGTAAGGATATCCTCTGCAGCCTCCCAAATCGGTACAGCCGGGTTCTCATACATGCCACCATCCAATACCCGGTAGTCTTCTCCAAAAAAAGTATAGTCATATCCCCCTTCCGTTTCCTGGATTGCAAAATATCCATTCTCTATTTCACAGGCATACCCTTCCTCTTCTTCCCATATATCTTCCAGTCCTTCTCCGGATTCCTTCGGAATATAAGAACCTTCCAGCTCTTTTTCCCTGCTGTTTCCGGCAGTTTCTTCTACTCCATTTTCCCCTATATCCCTCTTCGGAATATCATCATCCTCCCTGTCTTCCTCGTCCAGTCCCACTGCCTCCGCAGGGCTTTTCTCGTCCATGTTCAACAACACATTCAACTCCGCCAGACGCTCCAGCTTTTCCTGAAGCTCCGCTTCTTTCGCAAAAGGCTTTTCCACCTCCTCCTTCGCAATGACAAGCTGGCGCTGCACATTTTCAAGCTTCTGCTGTGTTTCTTTCAGTTCTTCCGGTATCCTTGCAAGGGCATTGCTGATGCGCTGCATATTGCCAAGGGCGTCCCTGCCGACCTCTACCCGGTAGCTGCACTTTCCTCCAATGCTGACCATATACTGCTGGCTTAAGATATTGTAAAAGACTGCCAGCGTAAACCCGTAAAAACTCCCCACCACTCTCGCCTCATCCATTATCCGCAGCCCCTGGCAGGCATAAAGGAACGCCTCTCCGGCTTCTTTCCGATCCGTATATCCCCTGCCTTTTATCTCTATGACAAAATTGTCTTTTCCCTCCGCCTTTTCAAACATAGGGGCTGCCATTTTAACGTCCGCTGAAAGCCCGGCAACACGTTCTTTTAGGGCGGTGATCTCCGCCGGATAATTCCTTGCGATGTCCGCTTCCAGACGATATTTCTGGCTGACATGCTCCGCCTTCAGTAATTTCAGCTTGCTCACCTGTATATCCAGTTCCATCTTCTCTTTAATGTAAACATTCCCGGTGGCAAGGGATTTGATCTCCGCATAGGACAGGGCGGTATCGTCCACGTCCTCGCAGGAACGCACTGGAGATTTGCTGGTCATGATCTGGCTGATAAACTTCTGCTTGTTCTCCAAAATCTGCCACATATACGCGTCGAAAGTTGCTTCTGTCACATACCGATAAATCCACACTTTCTTATTCCGGTTCCCCTGCCGCAGAATGCGCCCCTCCTGCTGTTCCAGCTCCGCCGGCTTCCACGGACAATCCAAATGGTGGAGCGCAACGAGCCTGTCCTGCACGTTGGTTCCTGCACCTAACTTGGGCGTAGAACCTAACAGGATACGCACCTGTCCGGAACGGACTTTCGCAAACAGCTCCGCCTTTTTTATCTCTGTAACCGCCTCATGGATAAAAGCAATCTGCTCTTTCGGTATTCCCACCGCCACAAGCTTTTCCCGCACGTCATCATATACATTGAAAGCACCCGCTTTCGGCGTGGAAAGGTCACAGAATATCATTTGCGTGGATTTATCCTGCCTGGTTCTTTCCCATATTTCAAAAGCATTTTCCACACAGCGGTTCGCTTTACTCTCTTCCGCGTCCGGCAGCATGTCATTTAAGAGCCGCTGGTCCAGCGCACATTTTCTCCCGTCATTGGTGATCCGCAGCATGTTGTCCTTAGCCGGATCAACGCCCCCTGCCCGTACAGCTTCCGCCCGCTGTGCAAACGTCTTCACCATCTCCTGCTGCTCCGGGCTTGGCTTTAACACTTCATTGACATATTCCGCCTCCGGCACGGGCAGATTTAAAAGGTCAGCAGTCTGGATATCCGCACATTCCTTAAACAAAGCCATTAATTCCGGCAGATTATAGAACCGGGCGAAACGTGTCTTTGCCCGGTATCCTGTCCCTTCCGGAGAAAGCTCTATGCCGGTGACTGTCTCCCCGAATGCCGCCGCCCATGCGTCAAAATGCACCAGCCCCAGCTTCTGTAAAATGGCATACTGCAAATAGCGCATAATAGTATATAATTCCACCATACTGTTGGTTATGGGCGTACCGGTGGCAAAGGTGATCCCTCTGCCTCCCGTGATTTCGTCCATGTACTGACATTTCATAAACATATCGGAGCTTTTCTGCGCGTCCGTCT
>ERZ777011.1756-NODE-1756-length-20781-cov-3.962993_pt1 | contig 20781 bp, 12 predicted proteins | sample MGYA00374964_ERZ777011 | MGnify/ENA primary metagenome ERZ777011 (study PRJEB29310, sample SAMD00008975) | mouse gut metagenome | study: EMG produced TPA metagenomics assembly of the Metagenome analysis of fecal microbiota from mouse which was promoted... | reverse complement strand
GTCCTCTTCTTCCCCGTCAGGTGTCCCGGTGCCGTCCTCTTCTTCTCCGTCGGGTGTCCCGGTATCCTCCTCGCTGGCTACCGCCCTGCCGGTCTCCCTTGTCGCGACGGATACTGCCCCGCCGGCCGATACTCTGGGCATTATACCGATATTTGATGATCCGTTTCCCTGGTTATCCTCATTGTCCAGGCCGGGAATTTCCAGCTTTACCACCGAAACGTCGCTTCCGTCCCCGTTCATGGAAATCAGACGGTAATCATTATCCTCAAAGGAGACGCTCCAATCGGTAATCCTGACCAGCAGATTAACCCTGCCGTCCCTGTATGCGGAAGACATAACCCTCATCTCGCCGTTCTGCGGATCGTACAGCTCCGGCAGCTCAATATTCTGAATTCTGTAGACGTTTTCCTTTGCAAGGGCAGGATCCGCCTCATTTCCCCCGCCTCCGCCGCAGGCACACAGTCCCACGGCCCCGGCCAGAACCAGCCCCAGCGTCAGGCACCTTTTTCCAAATCCTTTTTTCATACTAACCTCCCTGCCGCAGTATGCTGCGGCTTTCAATCCCGGGCCGGCCCTCCGGCCTCCGGGCTAAAGCTCCGACGACGTCCCCTCTGATTCTTTGTCGGATGATTTCTTTTTCCTGCGGACCTTTTTCTCCTTCGGCGGCTTCTCTTTTTTCATGCGCTTCTCTTTCCGAACCGGCTTTTCCTTCTTCGCCGGCTTCTCCCCGGGTCCGGCCGCCTTTCTCCGCTTTCTTTCCAGACGCCTTGCCCGAAGCTTCTCCACTGCCCGCTCCGCCTTATCCTTCACAAACAGCCACACACTCCTGAGCGTCCATCCCTTATGTTTCCACCAGATGCCGAAGGATACCAGTGCCAGCACCACTACATACAGCAGAAACAATAGCTCGAACAGCATAATGACTGCCAGAATATCCTCATAGCCTCTGGCAATATTCTCCCAGTAAGGATAGATTATGGCCCTGCCGTTCATGGAGCGGGTACCGAATTCGGTAATCTTCTTCAGCCTGGAGACAAGGGAATAGCGGGAAGTATTTTCCAGTACCTCCGTCTCTTTCTCAGAGGTCCCCAGCTTTTCCCGGACAAGCTTCTCCGCAAAGCCCGTAACCGGGTTCGGCATGATGATTTCAAAGTGATTGAGCCCGTTACAGTTCCCCAGCTCATTCAGAGTCTGATAGGAAACGTAAACAAGGGTACTGTCCAGCCCTGCGGCTTCCTCCAGCCTTCCCGACGGTCTCTCCACCACACCGGCAACTATATGGGGAATCCCTCCGATATTTACCGTCATCCCGGCCACATTACTGGATCCGAACAGCTGCCAGGCGGCATCCTGGTCAATAATGCAGTAATCCTGCATCAGATCATTCCCCGAAAAGTAAGAGCCGGAAAGCAGCTTCAGCGGATGAAAGAGAAAGAAATCCCCGCCGATGCCAATGGCATCCGCCGTAACGGTGGATTTGTCGCTGGACAGAGTGATCTGCCCGTCCGCGCTGTATGCGTCCGCCCACAGCCTTGCACTGGGATTCTCCGATTCCTGTATCACGGAAGCATCTGTCAGGGCCCCGTCAACGGAATGCTCAAATTCTATGATCCGATCCTCCGTGATCCCGGCATTCACGGAAAAGAAACAGCTGATCTGGGCTACATCCTTCTCCTCGCTCCACCGTTCCGCCATGGTCTGGGATTCCTGCGCTTCTCCCAGACCACGAGACACAAAGAGCAGGATCAGGAAGATCAGAAAAGATACGCCTCCGCTGATTCCTAATACTAATTTCTTCATTGCCTGCCTCATTTCCCTGATAAATTAATTGTCATTCCGGCATCCTCACCAGCTTACCGGCCTCCACAGGCTTGTTAGCCGTGGTAATCACATACTCGTATCCGTTTAACGCGCCGCTGACTGCAGACTGGGTATCATCGCTGGCCAGCACCTCCACATCCACACGGGTAGCCATATAGCGGTTCCCCAGGGGGCTGGGCTTGCTCTCCACGATCAGGACAAACTTACCGTTACTGTCCTCGCGAATGGCACTGTTGGGAACTATGATGTCATAATTGGCACTCTTTTGGCCCACGGATACGGAAAAGCTCTGCCCTGCCGTAACATTTCCCGTCACGTTAAAGGTCAGCTGCTTCTTCTGGCCGGGATCCTGCTTATCCGGCTTGATGCTGGCCAGAGTCACCTCCACCTCATCATATCTCCAGGCATTCACCAGATCCGCCTTATCCCCTACCGCAAGGCGCTTGGCCTGCTCATTGGTCACGGAAAAGCTCAGGGTGTATCCCGCTCCCTCCGGCTGCAGCACCACTACCGGCGTAGCCGCAGAGGTGTTGTTTCCTGCGGTTACGTTAACCTGGGTCACCGTACCGGCTATGTCCGCAGTAACGGTGGCATTCACCGACTTTTCGGTCAGCTCATCCACGGTCTTCTGGGCATCGTCGATCTTATCCAACAACTGCTCCAGCTTGATAACATTGGCAATGTTATCCACCAGAGCCTTCAGCTCGGCCTCCTTCGTCTCCAGATCCGCGGCAGCCGCTGCCAGCGCTTCTTCTGCTGCCTTCTTGCCGGCATCCGTAGTGGTGGTAGCCGCTGTCTGGTCCTTCTGAAGATTGTATAACCGAAGCTTCCAGGTCTCCAGGTTTGCCTGCAGGTTAGCCACCGTCACAGGCCTGCCGTCCTTTACCGCCACTGCCTGGTTGTACTCGTTCTGCGCCGTGTCCCGGATAGACCGGGCGTTTAAGACCGCTGCCCAGGCATTGTTTACCGTTTCCTCATCGCTGCCGTTTTCCACCGCCGCATTATAATTTTCCTCAGCCGTTGCCACCGCCGCTTCCGCATTGCTCAGCGCATTCTGCTTATTGTTCACGTTTATCTCATCCTGCGCCTTGACGGCATCGGAACTCTCATAGGCAATCTGTGTTTCATGATCCTTAATAGCCTGCTCAATCTGTCCCACCAGCACTTCATAGGATACGCCCTCCGGGTTCGACGGTACTGCCGCATCTGCCGCCTTCTTGGCCTCCTCTGCCGCCTTCTTGGCTTCTTCCGCCTTCTTCACCGCTGCCTGGGCGTTGGTAATCTGCTTGCGGTAGACATCAACGGACACGCCCTCGGTGGCGGAATAAATGTTGGAGGAGGTGATCTCCGCCGTAAGCAGCATCAGCTCATATTCATCCTGTGCCGCTTCCAGCGCCTTTTTAGCCTCCTTCAGTTCGTCGCTTTCCGCATCCTCCAGATAAAGAAGCACGTCTCCCTTCTGTACCGTCTGTCCCACCTTGACGGCAACACTGGAGACCTTTCTGGTCTCGGTAACCTTTACCTCGTAAGGGTCTCCGCTCTCCACCACGCCGGTACCCCGGATTTTCGCCGTAATGGTGCCGGACTGGGCGTAGCTGGTAGCCACCTCCGGAAGGGAGTAGTTCATGATACTCTGGGAGAAAAATGTGAGCACAAGCATCACTGACAAGAAGATGATGGCTGCCGTCTTCACCCATTCCCTTTTGTTTTTTCCGTTCTCTTTCATTTCCTTTCCCTCTCTTACCTCATATATAAATTTTATTTATTACACTTCCCGACATGCCGCCTTCTCCGGCACAAACAATCTTAACCCTTAATCCCGCCCTGGTACGTGATACCGTTCACCAGATAATCCTCACCGTAAAGGAAGATCAGCAGGCTGGGCACCATATAGATCGTCGCCACCGCGAAGGCCAGCCCGATTTCTCCCGAATTGATCTTATTCAGGAACACGGACAGCGGATGCTTCTCCGCGTCCGACTGCAGAATCAGCGGCTGCTCCACCATATTCCAGTAATCGATAAACACCAGGATTGCCGCGGAGCAGATAGCGCCCTTGGTGAGGGGCATACAGATTTTCTTATAGATCTGCCACTCCCCCGCCCCGTCTATCTGGGCCGCCTCCATCACCGACGTAGGGATACGCCGCATGAACTTGGTCAGCAGGAACACCGCAAAGGGTGAGAAGATTCCCGGCAGCCAGATCGCCCAGTTGGTATCCAGCAGGTTGAGCCAGTCGCTGACCAGATAGTTAGGCACCAGCGTCACCTGATAAGGCATAAGCATCAATATAATATAAGCAAAAAATATAATCTCCCGCAGCCTGCCCCGGTATCTGGCAAAGCCATAGGACGCAAGGGAGGCAACAATCAGCTGGAATACCACGATGGGCCCCACCAGGACCACGGAATTCCAGAACTTGAACAGATAATCCGGACTTTTGAAAAGTACCGTGATATACTGGCTGAAGGATACCATATCTGGAATGAACTTCAGATTCACCTTCTCGGATATGTAAACCTTTCCTCCGCTGCTGTTTGTGGCAAAGACCGAACCGTAATTGGCGGAAATCTCCGACGACGTCATGAAGGAATTGGTGATCGTCAGCACAATCGGCGCCAGAAACAGCACGGCAAAGAACGCCGCCACCACAGTGGCCAGAGTAATCCTGACCCTGGAATATAATTTCTTCCGGGCAGCTCTGCTCTTTCCGGGAACAGCCTGCTTCTCGGAAAGAGCCTGCTTTCCGGAAATGACCCGTTTTTCTTTCATCCTTCCACATCCTTTCCGAACCTGTCCTCTGCGATAAATAAAACACCGATAATCACGATCATCACCAGGGACATCAGAATCGCCGCGGCGGACAGGGTCTGGTAATCCAGATTTCGGAACTTGTTATTCATAAAATGCTGCAGCATGTACACCGTATCCGTGGGATAATCCCCTGTCAGCAGGTAAATCTCCCTGAAAATCTTAAAGGAGCTGATTAATGACATAATCGTCACAAACAGCAGAGAGGAGGACAGATACCTGATCTTGATGTAGAAAAAGGTCTGGAAGGGAGTGGCGCTCTCCAGCGTCGCCACCTCCAGTATATCCTTGGGAATACTGGCCAGGGCCGCCATGAAGAGAATCATATTGTAGCCCAGGTTCTTCCACAGGAACAGGATTGCCACTACCACCAGCCCATACTTGGATTTCATCCAGTCGATTTTATCCAGGCCGAACTTTCCCAGCATTTCGTTAATGACGCCGTTATAATGAAAAAGCACCTGCCAGATCAGTACGATGGAAGCCACCGGCACCATCAGCGGACTTAAGAAAAAGGTCCGGAACTGGCTCTTAAACGGTATCTTCGACTCCAGCACGATAGCCAGGATCAGGGACAGCACCACTGCCAGCGGCACCGACACCACCGAAAACATCCAGGTATTGTGTACCGCCCTTTTAAACGCGGAATTAGCGATGATGTTCTTGAAATTATCTAAAAATACGAAATTGGCACTGACCGGATTATCCACCATAGAATACCAGATTACCACGATAAAAGGCAGAATAAAGAACGCCAGGACACCGAGGAAGCTGGGGGCAATAAACGCCCCCGAGCTTACCTTCAGCTTCCGCTCCCTCCTGGTGGTCTTAATCCGCTGTCCCCTCTGCCCTGCTTTTTTCTTTGCCCCAATATTCTGCCTTCTGTGCGCCGCAGGCGCTGCCATGGGCGCTTTTGCCTCTTTCCTGCTCACTCTTCTATTCACCTTGCATTCCCCTGATTATTAACTGTTCTCTCCTACATACATGGACATCCTGCTCTGGATCGTATCCACTACCTCATCCAGGCTCTTCTGGCCCTGGAAATAGGGATCCGCCTCCTCGCTGATAATCTTCAGCACCTCCTCATCGCCGGAGGGCATCGGAATTGCCACATCAATCAGCATCCGCAGGGTCTCTATCTCCTCCTCCGTACAGGGATGGTAGGTATATTCCCAGTCGTCATAGCCAAAGCCGCCCATTCCCGATATAATGGGGTCGCCGTTCTCATCCAGTACGATCTCGCCGTTTTCATCCGTAACATACTCCACCTTGCTGGCCTCCGCAATGTCCTCCTCCAGCTTATCCTTCCGGCTGGAGAAGCCCCAGGAGAACATCTCGTCCTCATTGGTTAAAAAGCTCTCCAGAAAGATCCAGGCCCCCTCTTTCTGTTTGGACTTTTCGGTAATGCCGTAGACACTGCTGCTGTCCATCAGGCAGGCCATGCTGCCGTCCAGGGTAGGGTAACCGATCCAGGTCACCGGTTCGTTAAACATGGCCTCCGCCACCTGTATATCCTCACATTGTCTGATGGAATCCCCGTATAACAGCAGCTTGCCGGTAGCCAGTTTGGTGGGCGTAGATACCCGCTCTCCGTCATAGTTATACTCCGCCGGGAAGCCCGCCGCAAACTCCAGGATCTTTTTAAATTCCTCGCTGTTAAAATTGCAGGTGCCCGATCCCCAGTCAATAAAGCTGTCCTGGTTGAACATCAGGAACATGCTTAGAATCTCTGCCTGGCTGGCATACTCAATCAGCTCCGCATCGGGATGCTCCGCCGCAAAATCTATAATGTCCTGCATGGACCAGCCCATCCTGTCCCCCACCTGGGAGGTTTTCGCCGCCACGCAGGAGAGCATGAAATTCTTGGGAATGCCTACCAGAACATCCCCGTAGGTATACGCCTTCAGAGCACTTTCCACAAAGGAGTCCCTGTTTAAAACACTGCTGCTGTCCAGGAAGGAATTCAGATCCGCCAGGATTCCCTTCTCCGCCAGTGCCGCCACCTTGATATTACTGTTGGAAAGATCCAGGATGTCAGGACATTTACCGGAGGTAATTTCATTGTTCATGTTTGTGATGGCGTCCTTATATTCCATGTCGCTGTTGTAATCGTAATATTCCCTGACGGTAATATGAAATTTATCGCTGGTTTTATTAAAATTCACTGCAGCCGCCTTAAGCTCCTGGGACATGGTAAACGCGCCCACCACAATCTCTTCCTTCTGTGCCAGCTCCGAGGCCTTTGTTTTTTTCAGGAAAGCCAGCTCCGTCTTTCCCGTTCCCCAGTCCCGGATTACCACTGTCAGCTTCCCGTCCATGACGCCGGCCTTTTCCACATAATCCCCGTTAATGTCGCTGTCCAGCCAGCTCAGCAGCTTCTCCCTAGTGTCGGTTGCCAGGTCATATTCATAGCACCCCTTGCCGTCATACAGCAGGAAATCCTTCTCCAGGCCCGGCGCTATATTGTTCAGGTTACCGGATACGGTATGCGAAGTTCCCAGCTGTCTGCCGGCAAAATCCACCTCTGCCAGCACATTGCCGCCCTCGGTGCCGTTCCAGTTGTAATAAGCAACATATACCTTTCCGTCCCTGCCTCTGGCGGCACACTGAATATAAGTATCGTTCAGTTCCACCTTTCCCGCGGCTTTTCCCTCGCCGTCAAAGAGACAGATCTTACCGTCAAACACCAGGTAAGCCCGGCCCTCGCTGTCCGCAGCCATATACTGTATGTAACCGGCCTGGCCGTCTTCGCTCACGTCGTCCGTAATATCCCGGAAATACAGGATGGTGCCGGACGCATCATATTTGGCCAGCATCACCTGTCTGGTGTAGTTATCAAATTCATCCCAGGCATTCAGCTCCCAGACCACGTACAGATTGCCCTCCGAATCGGCCGTTATCCTGTTAGGATTCGCATCCTCGGGCGCTTCCCCCCGGTCCAGCTTCACTTCCTGTGAGGTTCCGGCAGCCACATCATAGCAATACATGGTCTGGCTGCTCCCCGTTTCCTCATCCCAGTTGTAGACGGTATAATACAGCTTCCCATTCTCAAGGGTGGGATTTGACATTCTGTCATCGTCAAGGGATACATAACTGGGCACATAGACAAATTCGTCCCCTGATGCCACATTGTCCTTTCCCTCCCCTCCGCCGCAGGCGGCAAGGGAAACCGCAGTCAGCACTGCAAGTCCCGCTGCCAATATCTTTCTGAACCTGTTTTTCATAAACACAACACTCCTTTTTTTCAAAAAAATGTTCAACGTGCAGCCCACTGCACATTGAACATTATAGCACAGGATATACCGAATGAACCTTAAGAATTTATGAATTACTGTATAAGAGTCGTTAATATTGCAATATTTTTGTAACACTTACCGGATCCGGATATACATCCTCTTTAATTCCAGATGCCTTCTCCGGTAGCGCCACATGCTTCCCACATGGTTGTAGAGCCAGAAGGAATGCACCAGCACGCTGTTGAGACGGCCGATTTTCTGTTTGGTGGTATGCTGATAGTAGCTGCCGCCGCAGGTGCAGGCCTGTGTCCCCTTTTCCTTTACCAATGCGATCAGGTCAGACTCCGTGGTGATTTCTCCCGCGAATTCCGTGGCACCCAGGCCGATACAGTCCAGCTTGTGGGCATCGCTGCCGCCAAAAGCCGGTTTCCCGTATTCTGCCGCAATCTCCTGTGCCCTGTCATTGCTCTCCTGCTCCTCACAGGCGTTAAAGCCCTCTATGAAATCAAACTGCTCTATGATTTCCGGCCTGTCCCGATGGTTCCGGGTATTAAAAATACTCATATATTTCACGCCGCAGGGATGGGCCGGCCCCAGAATGCCGCCGTGCTTATGGACGATTTTTATCAGGAACTGCACAGGCAGCCCCCGCAGCTCCAATATGGGAAGCTTTACATCCTCCGGCATAATCACCAGAATATGCCCGGCATCTATGGTGTCGTATTCAATCCCCTTAAGCACCGTGAAATTCTGATTTCTCTGGCAGACGGGATTTCGCCGCCAGGCCCGGTAGCCGTTATAGGAGTCATGGTCGGTAACCAGCATCCCGTCATAGCCGTTTTCCATCAGTATGTCAATAAATTCCTCTACCGGCACCTTTCCGTCCGGAGAGCCCTCTTTCGTATGGCAGTGCATATCAAATTTCATTTTCTTTTCTCCCTAGTCCACGCTCTTTAAGGATTCCGTCATGCTGATGTCCTCCAGCCTGCGTCCCATAAATTTATCTACCAGCCAGGCAAAAGCAAAAGTCAGCAGGGCACTGTATAAAAAACTCACCCCTTTGACCCTTACGTCAAAGGCAATCATATCCACCTGGATCTTGCTCATGACAAAGGCGTGGAGAAAATGCCCCAGTCCAAGTCCCAGCAAAGCCCCCATTGCCGTCAGCAGGATATTTTCACGAAATACATAGCTGGCGGTCTCCTTTTTATAGAAGCCCAGCACCTTCACCGTGGCAATCTCCCTGACCCGTTCCGTGATATTGATGTTCGTCAGATTATACAGGACAATAAACGCCAGCCCCCCTGCGCAGAGGATCACCACCAGTACGATCACGTCCAGGCTTTTCATCATTGTGCTGATACGCTCCATGGTGTCGGCATTCACCGTGACATTTACCGTATCCTCCAGTTTCATCAAAGCGGCGGATACCTTATGAGGATCGGCATCCCCGGCCAGATTGCCATAGACCATCCGTAAGTCAGGCTCCCTGCCAAAGGCCTTTTCCCAAGTCTCCGAAGAGATGTAGACATAATTGTAAATAAAGTTTTCCATGATCCCTGTGACCGTGGCCGACAGCGTATTCATGTCCCCATCTCTCAAGTATACCACATCTCCCGCCTGAATGCCATACTGTTTTGCCAGTTTATGAGTGACGACGCACTCTCCCGGTCCGGGATAGGGAATCTCCCTGCCGGCTTCCGTGTGCATATTCACATATTCCCCCATCCGCTCCGGATCTCCCGCCACCAGATAAATAGATTTTACCCCTTTCTCCGTAACTATATCCATATTTGTCTCCATAACACGGAGATAATCTTCCAGTCCCAGCTCAGCCATCTCGTCCAGCCGGCTGTCTGTCCGGGGATCCGGGTCCGGCTTCAGGCTGATTCCCAGATCATAGACCTGTATCTCATGAAACTGATGCTTCGCCACCTCCGCGATAGAGTCCTCGATGCCGAAGCCCGTGACCAGAAGGGCCGTACAGCCGCTGATCCCCAGCACCATCATAATGAGCCGCTTCTTATAGCGAAAAATATTCCGCACCGAAACCTTTTTTAAGAAGCTCAGGTGCCGCCACAGGAGGGGAATCCTTTCCAGGAATACCCGCTTCCCGGCCTTGGGGGCCTTGGGCCGCATAAGCTGTGCCGCCACCTGGGACAGCTCCACCCTGCAGGAAAGCCAGGTAGTACCCACGGAGCACAGCAGTGATACCGCCATGGAAATCACCGCCAGCTTCCAGTCAAACAGATAGCCCACGGGCGCCGCACTGTACATCAGGCTGTAGCCGAACCAGACCACCTTGGGAAATCCCCAGGTCCCCAGCAGGAAGCCGCTCACACAGCCCAAGACTGCTGCCAGCCCGGAATAAATCACATACTTGGACATAATGGCACCGTTCCCATACCCCAGGGCCTTGAGGACGCCGATCTGGGTCCTCTGCTCCTCCACCATACGGTTCATGGTCGTAATACAGACCATGGCGGCAACCAGAAAGAAAAAGACCGGAAAGATGTCGGCAATGCCGTCAACAATGTTGGAATCGCTTTCCAGACACACGTACCCCACATTGGTGTCCCGTCCCAGCACATAGGTATCCGGCGGCTTAAGCTCCGCCAGCTCCCGGCCGGCATCCGCCAGCTCAAGCTCCGCGTCGCTTATCTTTTCCTCAAACTCCTGCCTGGCATCCTCGTACTCCCTCTCGCCGTCCTCAAATTCCCGCCTGGCATCCGCCAGCTCCGTCTCTTTGGCCGCCAGCGTCTCTTTGGCATCCGCCAGCTCCTGTCTGGCTTCTTCCAGCTGCACTTCGCCATCCGCCGCGGCCTCCCTTGCTTCCTTTATGGCTTTCTTTCCGTCCTCAATCTCCTGCTTTGCCGCCGCAAGCTGCTTCTCTCCTTCCTCCAGCTCCTTCTTTCCGTCCCGCAGCTGCTTATCGGAGGCATCCAGCTGCACCCGGGCCTCGGTAAGGCTCTGAAAGCCCGCATCGATCTGCTGCCTGTAGGTAAGGATCTGGGCCAGGGCCTCGCCGTAATCCTCCTCACTCATTAATCCCAGTTTATGAGACAACTCCAGCTTTGATGCCTGACTTTCCAACGTTGCTTTTTGCAGCTCCAGCTGTGCCACGGCTGATGTCAGCTCCAGCCTGCCCATATCCAATGCCGCCTGTCCTGCCTTGATCTCCTCCCGGCTCTCTTCCAGCTTCTGCTGTCCTGCGGCAAGCTCCGCTTCTCCTTCCGCAAGCTCCTTTTCCTTTCGGTCCAGCGTCTTCTTTCCGTCCGCAAGCTCCTTCTCCTTCCGGTTCAGAGTCTCTTCCCCGTCCGCAAGCTCCTGTCTGGCATCCTCAAAGGCCTGCTCGCCTTCGGCAAGCTTTTGCCGGGCATCCTCCAGCTCCAGCCGGGCGTCCTCCAGCTCCCGTTCCCCGTCCCCACGCTTTTGGGCAAGCTCCCGCTCCCCGTCCGCAAGCTCCTCTTCTGCCCTGGCCAGGACGGATCGATACCGTTTCTCTCCCTGTTCTTCGGCAAGAGCCTCCCAGAAGGCCTCTTTCCCGTCGATATAACTCCGGTAGCCGTCTCCGTAAAGGTCGTAGTCCTGGTCAAAACGGACGTAAATCTCCGTATAGTAATCCAGGGAAAATCCCTCCGGAAGCAGGTAGAAAAAACCGCTCAGCCGGCCTGTGCCAAGGGAAGTGCTTCCCCGCTCATACTGAATATACAGGGGGGACTGCACGGTTCCCACCACGGTATACTCCCTGTGGCTGAAACTTTCCAGGGTATCCTCCCCATTATCCTCCGCCAGACGGATGACGGTTCCGATTGCAGACTCATCAAAGAAATTGCTGTCCACCACGCATTGGTCACTGGCTGCAGGCAGATGCCCATGCACCAGCTCCACCGTGTTTAAAATCCCGGGGAGGCTGTAAGCCTTCAGCACCCCCTGGCCTCCGTTTTCCGTCTGATAGATCACGTCCATGGACACGGACCCTTCCGCTGCCACCACATCCTCCTGGTCTGCGAAGGCCTTCACATTCTCCTCCTCGAAGCCCAGGGTGGAAACCAGGCGCAGATCATAGAAGGAATGTCCGTCCAGATAATCCTTCACCGTGACCAGCATGGCGTCCCTCGTTACCTTCAGTCCCGCGAAAAAGCCCACTCCCAGGGCAATAATGGCGAAAATGGCCATAAAACGGCCCAGGCTGGATTTAATTTCCCGAAATGTACTCTTCCTGATTTCCCTCATATGCCGCTACCATTCTATATTTTCCACATCCACTATGTTTTCATTCTTCACCATGCTCACCACCGTACCGCTTTTCACCGTGATGATCCTGTCCGCCATGGCGGTAAGCGCCTGGTTATGGGTAATTACGATCACCGTCTTCCCCATGTCCCGGCAGGTACCCTGCAGCAGCTTCAGCACTGCCTTTCCCGTATTATAGTCCAGCGCCCCCGTGGGCTCGTCACAAAGCAGCAGCTTGGGGTTCTTCGCCAGCGCCCTGGCTATGGCCACCCGCTGCTGCTCCCCTCCCGAAAGCTGTGCCGGGAAATTCTTCATGCGTTCCCCCAGCCCCACCTGCTCCAGCACCTCCGCCGCATCCAGGGGTTCCTTGCAGATCTGCGCCGCCAGCTCCACATTTTCCAGCGCCGTCAGATTCTGCACCAGATTGTAGAACTGGAAGACAAACCCCACATCATAGCGCCTGTACCCGGTCAGCTGCCTGTTGTTAAAGGTGGAGATTTCCTGCCCGTCCAGCCATACCTGCCCTTCCGTCAGTGTGTCCATTCCTCCCAGAATATTCAGGATGGTAGTCTTTCCCGCGCCGGAAGCTCCCACGATCACACAGAATTCTCCCTTTTCAATCTCAAAATTCACGTCGTGGAGCGCGGTAATCTCCACTTCTCCCGACTGATATATTTTTTTCACGTTCTGAAAGCTGACAAAGCTGCCCATATTTCCTCCCGGAGACTGCATTAATAGAAGTAAGTATAGCACATTCCCTTGGCATCTTCTATTGTTTTTGGTATAATTTAGAGGATTTTAATCAATTTGGAGGCCGTTTATGCTATACATACACCTTGCCGCACTCTTTGGACTGTCCCTGTTCGGAACCTGTTTCCTGTGCAGAAACCGGAAAGGAGATCCCGGCCCTGCCGCGCCCATCCTGCTCTTTGGCCTTGCCTTCGCCCTGCGCCTGGCCTGTGCGGGTTTTTCCCATGGCTTTGACAACGATACCGCCTGCTTTGCCGCCTGGGCGGACCGCATGTTCCGGGTGGGGCCGGCGCACTTTTATTCGGACACCGTTTTTACCGACTACCCCCCGGGATACATGTACCTGCTCTACCCCGTGGGCGCTCTCCGTGCCCTCCTCCGGATGGAATACGGCTCTGCCGGACACCTGCTCCTGCTGAAGCTTCCCGCCATCGCCTGCGACATGGCCTGCGGGCTGCTCCTGTACCGGGAATCCGGGCGGCGGGGCGGAAAAGTACAGTCGCTGTTTCTCACCGCCGTCTACCTGCTGAATCCCGCCATACTATTAAATTCCTCGGTCTGGGGGCAGGTGGATTCCGTTTACACCCTGCTCCTGGTCATCCTGTGCCTGAGCCTGATGAACGGACGTACTCTGCCCGCCTGTGTTTCTTTTTTCCTGGGCCTGTTAATCAAGCCCCAGATGCTGCTGTTTGCCCCGATTCTGTTTGTCGGGCTCCTGAACCGGGTGCTTGCGGACCCCGGCTCCGGCAGGCTGCTCCCCTTTTACCGCCGCCTGCTGCCGGTCCTGGGACAGGGCCTCCTCTCCCTGTCCGCCGCCCTGCTCCTGCTCCTTCCCTTCGGGCCGGCAAACGTCCTCCGCCAGTACCTCGACACCGTGGGCTCCTATCCCTATGCGGCCGTCAACGCCTGCAACTTCTGGGGCATGCTGGGCTTAAACTGGGCCAGCCAGGACAGTACCCCCCTGGGACTGCCCTGCCGCATCTACGGCGGGGCTGCCATTGCCGTGGCCGTGGTCCTGATACTCTTCCTGGGAATCAGGATTCCGGAAACAGGCTTTACCGGAAGAAAAGCCTCAGGAAGCAGACGCTCCGGAGGCGGGAAACCGGAAGCGAATTATCCCCTGCTGGCCTCCCTGTTCATGGCCACCGTTTTTGTCTTTTCGGTGCGCATGCACGAGCGCTACCTCTATCCCGCCGTGGTCCTGCTGCTGTTTGCCTGCCTCTGTCAGCCCTCCAAACGGCTGTATTTATGCTACAGCGGCTTTTCCCTGCTGCACTTTTACAACACCGCCCATGTGCTGTTCTTTTATGATCCTGCAGATTACGACCCCAAAGCACCTCTGATCCTGCTGGTCTCCGGGGGGACGGTTCTGTTTCTGCTGCTGTTCTGGGCCGGCGCCATCAGAATTACCGGAGCAGGACGTACGCTCCCGCCGGACAGCCAGCCGGGCCAGGCTTCCGATCCTGATTATCTCTATACGCCGTCCGACCTTTCCCTGGCCCCCACGGCCTCCCGGCCTGTCTCCCGTCTGAAAGCTGCGGACTATGCCTGCATCCTGGTGATCCTTTCTCTGTACAGCTTGTTTGCCCTCCGGGATCTGGGCAGCCGGGAAGCTCCTTCCACCCTCCTTTCACTGGCCGGGGGGGAAAGCATTGCCCTGGAGTTTGACCCGGCATCCGCACAGTGCCTCAAGGAATTTGCCTACTACATGGCACCGGGACACAAAAGGAGCTTCCTTCTGTCCGCCGGGGACGAGTCCGGCACCGCCCGGCAGGTGGGTGAAATCACCCTGGAAAATGTCTTCACCTGGCAGAAGGCGGATCTGGGAGAACTCCCCTCAGGAACATGCCGGCTTACCCTGACCCTGGACAGCCGGGAGGCTTCCCTTCTGGAGCTGGTCTTTCTGGACGATGCCGGAAATATCCTGACACCCGTAAACGCCGGGGACTACCCTGCCCTTTTTGACGAACAGCATCTTTATCCGCAGGAAATCAGCTTCCGGAACAGTATGTACTTCGATGAAATATACCATGCCCGCACGGCCTATGAATTTCTGAACGGGCTGAAGGCCTACGAAAACACCCATCCTCCCCTGGGAAAGCTCTTCATCGCCGCAGGCGTTGCGGTCTTCGGCATGAATCCCTTCGGATGGCGTATTGCAGGCACCCTCTTCGGTATCGCCATGATTCCGTTCGTCTACCTCTTTGCCAGAAGGGTCACGGACAGCACCCCCCTTGCCGCCCTGGGCTGTTTCCTGTTTTCCTTTGACTTTATGCACTTTACCCAGACCCGGCTTGCCACCATTGATGTATATATTACCTTCTTTGTCATTGTAATGTATTACTTCATGTACCGTTATGCCTGCCTGAGCTTTTACGACACCCCCTTGAAAAAGACCTTCCTTCCTCTGGGAATCTGCGGTGTGTGCATGGGTCTGGGAATCGCCTGCAAATGGACCGGCGTTTACGCGGGCATCGGCCTGGCACTTATCTTCTTCGGCGTCATGCTGCGCAGGTATCGGGAATACCGCTATGCGGCCGGCAATCCCGGGGGGGCCACGGCAGGTATTTCCCATGGTGATATTCTCAAAGACTTCCGGCCTGCCGCCCGGAACACCATCCTTTTCTGCATGGTGTTCTTTGTCATGCTCCCTGTCCTGATTTATCTGCTTTCCTACCTGCCCTTCCGGGACGGCACCGGGGACGGGCTTCTGCTGCGGGTACTGCACAACCAGGAGTACATGTTCCGCTACCACAGCGAAATGGACGCCCCCCACCCCTATTCCTCTTCCTGGTATCAGTGGCCCGTGATGGTGCGTCCCATCTGGTACTATTCCCGCATTGTCACCGGCTCCTCCGGCGCAGGGGGACTGCGGGAAGGCATCAGTGCCTTCGGAAACCCCCTGGTATGGTGGGCAGGTATCCCCGCTGCCCTGTATACTCTCTGTCTCCTCATTCGAAACCAAAGTTATCGACGCAGACAGGGACTTCTCTCCCAAACGGCACAGAAAAGGGGCAGTACTGCCGCCTTCCTGCTCACAGGCTATCTGGCACAATATCTGCCCTGGTTCTTTGTCACAAGGGTGACCTTTATTTACCACTACTTCCCCAGCGTGGTCTTTGTGGTACTGATGATTGTTTTCTGCCTGTCCGGGCTGCGGGAACGGCTGAAGGGAAAGCGCTTTCTCCTGCTGCTCTGCCTTTACGGGGCTGCAGCCTTCGGCCTGTTCCTGCTGTTCTATCCCGTACTCTCCGGACAGCCTGTGGAGGCGGACTTTGTAAACCGCTTCCTCCGCTGGTTTCGGAGCTGGGTCCTGGCCGCCAAGTAGGTCACGGGCCGGTCATGAAACTCCTGTACCCTGTCAGACGCTTCCCTGACGCCCGGGTACCGTATACCCGCCCTTCTTCAGTGCCTTATCTATCCTGCTGTGGAGATCCTGGGAGTCGAAGGGCTTCAGCACATAGTCCAGTATCCCCAGCTTCGTCCCTTCAATCACCGTCTCCTTATTCTTTCTGGCCGTCAGCATGATAACGGGGATCGTCGCCCCGTTATCCAGGGTACGTATCTTCCGCAGTGTCTCAATCCCGTCCATCAGCGCCATCTCCACGTCCAGAAGTATCAGATCCGGCTTCTCCTTATTCAGATAACGGATAGCACGTGCACCCGAGTTCACGGTGACCACCTCGTACTTTCCCTTGAGTTCCTGCTCGATGGTGGCAAGATTAATGATATTGTCATCAACCGCCAGAATACGCATTTTACCTTCCATGTCCCTCATTCCTCCTTTTCCTGCTTTTCCATCAGCTGACGCAGTAATTCCTCCGCAGTATCGTCCTCATACAGCTTCAGCTGCTCCTGTATCTCCCTGAGCCTCTCTTGCATATCCTCCTCCAGCCCGTATTTCAACAGCGCCTCAATAATACGGGCACTTTCCTTCGAATGAAAGTTTTCCAGCTCCTCCAACGCCCTCCCGGTCTCTGCCAGAAGCTCTTCCCGGCTGATGTCCCCGGCACTCTGCCCGTTGGTTTCCTTCTGCCCGCTGTTTTCCCCCTGCCCGCCGGCCCTGAGGAAATTCTCTATTGCTTCAATCTGTCCTTTATAGCCGTTCAGAAGCTCTTCCAGATGTCCGTCTATAAACTCCCTGTTTTCCCGGGATGCCGCATCCTCATGCTGTTGGGCCAGCGCAGACAACTCCATGGCGCCCACATTTGCGGAAGCGCTCTTCAGGCCGTGAACTTCTATTCTGTATGCGTCATACTCTTCCGCCTCATAAAGCTCCCGCAGCAGCTTCTGCTTCCGCCTGCCGTCCATGCAGTACAGCTCCAGCAGCTCCAGGTAATCCTCCAACCCGCCTGAATGGTGTTTTCCTGCCGCCTCCAGGTCAATTCCGGCAATCTGAATATCCCCCAAACCCACTGCCCTTGCCATGTGCCCGGGCTGTACTTCTTCACAGTCCCTTGCCCCTGCCTTCTCCCCGGGCTGTACTTCTTCACAGTCCCCTGCCCCTGCCTTCTCCCCGGGCTGTACTTCTTCACAGTCCCCTGCCCCTGCCTTCTCCCCGGGCTGTACTTCCAAACGGTCGTCCCCGGGAATCCATTTACACAGGACATCATGCAGTGCCCTTCTGTCTATGGGTTTGGATATGAAATCCTGAAAGCCAAGCTGTAAAAACTTTTCCCGGATCCCCGCCATGGCATTTGCCGTCAATGCAATCATCACCGGAGCGCTGCCGTTCTCCCCGCACTCTCCCCGTATGATCCCTGCGGCCTGGACTCCGTCCATTCCCGGCATCATATGATCCATGAATATCATATGATACTTTGTCTTCCTGACCAGGTCAACAGCCTCCTGACCGCTCTCCGCCTCTGTCAGGTCAAACCCGTACTTTTTCAGAAAGCCCACCGCCACTTTCCTGTTGATCTTGTTGTCATCCACCACCAGTACCTTATAGCCTCTGGCAATAAAGGCCTCCGGGGCTTCTGTCTCGTGAACGGGTATATCCGGCACCTGCAGAAGCGTACGGCTGTCTGCAATCCTCTGGGGGATCTGGACCAGGAAGGTAGTTCCCTGGCCGTAAACACTTTCCACCTCTATCGTGCCTTTCATCAGGCAGACCAGACGCTTCGTAATGGACAGGCCCAGCCCCGTCCCTTCCACATCCCGGTTTCGCTTCGCATCCACCTGCTTGAAATCCTCAAAGATCTTCTCCATATCCTCCTGCCTGATACCACAGCCGGAATCCTCTATCCGAAAGCGCACCAGCTCTATATCCGGATCGTCGCCGCTTATTCCGCTCACCTGGATTTTCACATATCCCTGTTTGGTAAACTTCACCGCATTATTCATAATATTGATTAAAATCTGCTTGATCCTGCCCACATCCCCGTGATAGGCTATGGGCATGGTCTCGTCATAGTCGCATTCCAGCTTCAGCCCTCGCTGGAAAGCGGCGACCTCCATCATATTCACCACATCCCTCACTGCATTGCGGATATAATAGTCCTCCGGCACAAGCTCGATCTTGCCCGATTCGGCTTTGGACAGATCCAGGATGTCATTTATGATGGTCAGCAGGTTTTGCGCCGCGGAACGAATGTCACAGGCATATCCGTACACCTTTCTGCCCCTGCTTTCCTCCATGATAATCTCGCTCAATCCCACTACGGCATTCATAGGGGTCCGGATCTCATGGGACATATTGGCAAGAAATTCGCTCTTGGCAATATTTGCCTCCTCCGCCTGTCTGCGGACATTTTTCAGCTCGTCTATGTATCTCCGGGTCTCCGTCACATCCATGACCAGCACCACATATCCCTGGTTCGCATTCTTCTTCCCCGGGATCTGCCTGACATGGGATTCATAATATCTGCCGTTTAATGCAAATGTCTGCTTTGTCCCCTCATCCAGCACTTCCTCCGGGAAATCCTCCATGTCCTCTATGCTGTCCCCCTCGCACTGGAAGGAAAGCTCCGTAAAAATCTCGGCTGCCGCCGGGTTATAACCGACGACTCTTTTCTTATCATCCAGCATGATAATGCCGTCATCCATATGGCGCATTGCCACTTCCAGAGCCATCCGGGAAAAATCATAATTTTTCCTTCCCCACACCAGAAGGACCACCCCCGAAAGTACAATGCCGCTGACTACAGGCGTAGTATCATAATTGGGAATCAGCCGCAATAAATAAGTCACAAGAAAGACCGCCGGCAGCAGACCAAGCCCCAGGAATACCTTATACTTTCTGCCCTCCCCGTGTCTTTGCCTCCCCAGCGCGGCCCTGAAAAGCGCATAAAGTGCCATCCCATACGGAATGGCAATGGCAATCACCAGGAAAAGATAAAAGCCGGGCCCGTACGTCAGCCGCAAAAAGAAATGGCCACCCACACCGGCCTCCCAGGCAATTTCCCTGTAATAAAAGGTATGCCTGTCACAGGTAAAAACAAGTGCCAGAAGGCCAAGATCCAGCACTGACAGGATTCTGAGCAGACGTTCCGGAACCTTCATATTGCAATAGATATAGATAAACCAGCAAAAACAAAGTGCAATATAGGTAGAGCCGATATACTGTATCTTTGCCGCCATAATTGCCGCTTCCCGCCCCTGCGCCAACAGCTCCAGAAGGTAACCGCTGTTCTGGATCAGGGCTCCCCCCACAAAGAAATTCATCAGCTTCTGCTCCTTGGAGCCGTCCCCATACAGCAGCAGCACCTGTGCCATGAAGCATATTATGATTCCCGTGACCTGAATACCAATATATAAATAGTACATATCCCGTCATGTCCTTCCTGCAGCCCGCCATCTTCCGGCGAAAACATTGCAGGTAATATGTTACCAGCTTATACCGCATTTGTCTATGTATTTGTCCGTTATAACCATGTTTGAAGCAGCTATGAAACATGGAATAAACCATTCCTAATATTGCCCTTTATCGGAGTTCTGGTCCGCCATTGTTTGGCTGTCATGCCAAATAATGCCATATTCAGCACATCAGCTTCTGATGTATCAGTACTTTTATTATCTAACGCAATCATTCTTTTGTGGATAAATATAACCACAATATCTAATTGACATCTACAATGTCAAAACAATCCGAATACTCGATTGAAATACCTCCTAACGCTGGCTCTGATTTTTCAATATTTATAATTCTGATTTTTCCTGCCCATCCATAAATATCCTGAAAAATATCATGGTGCGTATCACAAAGCACTGCAAAATCAAAACGGCTGACGGATTCTCCTGTCACAAGTTCCGCAAGCCGTATACTCATATATTCTGCTTCCATGCACGATAACATTTCCCTGTCCCGTATATCAGCAAGATTCTTCAGAATATCTGTATGTGGATATACATATGGATCTTTCATAATATTGTCCTTATTCTTTCATCTTATATTTTTTGTCTAAAACTTTACGCATATCCTCCGTGGTCATTTCTCCACGACTTTCTTTTTTGAATAAATTTTTTAAATTCTGGGGATGGCTCTAAGCCATCTACTATAATCATACCTAATGTATAATCCCATTATTTATCTGTACTGACCAGCATAAAATCAACTCCCATATTCTTTTTTATTTATTTTATCACGTTTTATGAACAATATCCATCACAACTTTTTACCTATCACATATGAAAACCCCTGCAAATGGCGCATACACGCCATCTGCAAGGGTTTTCATTTCTATCTCTATTCGCCTGATTTCGACGCATTTCTACGCATTCATCTGTTTTGCGAACTTTCCCCTTTTTGTGTTCCGGTCGCATATCCCTGGAACTATGTATTTTGCTGGCTTTACAGTGATTTTAGACTGTTCTAAGCCAGTGGTTTTTCAACTGCATCCCCCAAATTTTATTTTGGGGGAAAATTGATTTTACTTTCTAAAATTTCCGATTTCTGATTTTTCAAATTTGGGGGATAGCCACTCTC
>ERZ777011.1755-NODE-1755-length-20789-cov-4.590913_pt1 | contig 20789 bp, 31 predicted proteins | sample MGYA00374964_ERZ777011 | MGnify/ENA primary metagenome ERZ777011 (study PRJEB29310, sample SAMD00008975) | mouse gut metagenome | study: EMG produced TPA metagenomics assembly of the Metagenome analysis of fecal microbiota from mouse which was promoted... | reverse complement strand
TTTTATCATCCAGTATCCTTATAAGAACACCCTTTTTATAATCCCATGTTCCATGTGGAATATAATATGTATTACCTATTACTAATTTTTCTACCTTCAAATATATATCCTCCAAATTTCTCATATCCCAAAATCTGCTACTTTTCTTACACATATTGGGATAGATACCATCCGAAAATATGTAAGTTTTTTTACATCTATTGGGATTATATTATTAAAAAACACTCTTACTAAACATAATCTATGTTATCTCTTACTTTTGTTCCGTGTGTATGCTTACGCATCCACACTCTATTAATAATTTAATTGTTGTTTATAGTTATTATTGCTTTTATCCACTATCAATTATCTCCACATCATTCAGTGTAGGCATATCAAGCATTTCTTCCACACTAAAATTTGTTTCCATAGAATTAGGTACACCCCAATTATCATCATCTATTGGAAGTTTCCTTTTAGGTTTTTCTTTCAAACAATCTTCTGTGATAAATGGAAATTGTTCAAAAAATTCTAAATCCTTTAGTTTATCTTCATAGAAAGAATCTCCCTCATGAAGTTTATTGTATTCGACTGCATATCTATATATTTCAATGATTGTTTGTTCATCATAATCTTGTCCTTCCAGCAAATAGTAATATTTTGCTCCAAGACTTTTTCTTTCTGCCGTTTTCTTTGTCTTAAACTTTACATTGTCCTTTTCCTTATCATATCCATACTCTGATTTATGCTGTTCGCCTTTACTTGCAATAAGTTTTTTATACTTGTATCTTCCATATGTATTAGTAATGCCATCTAATGTTCTATCACTTCTTAATATCAATTCATTTGCCCGATAAATATATAAAAGTTTTTCTTTTTCCAGAATTTTATTGTATGTAACAATCGTATCTTTATTGATATTTGATATATCTGATAAATGCTGAATAGAGGAAAAACCTACAATTCCATCTTTCTTTGTGTCATTAAGTAAATCAAATGTCCATCTTTTACCTTTCATAAATGTACTTACCACATTTACAAAATATCTCACCAGTTTAGCTTTGCTTCCTGAAAAATTATCATCTTCAATCTGCATAATGGAACATAGTTCATCACTATATACTACTGTAAAAAATTGCTCGTTCTCTTTATTGGATTTTGTAGGATCAAAATATATCTTCTGCAAATCATATTCAAAATTAAACTTCTTTCCAGTTATTTTTCTTATTAAATTATGTTCTTCTAAATCATTTAAGCCATCAACATACTTCTTTTTATCTCTTGTTTCCATATCAAATGTATGTCTGAAGAAATAGTCCATAAGTTCAACTGACATAGGATAATAGTTTACATCTGTCCTTTGAATTGCTTTTAAATAGCAATATACCAATATTCCATTGTCTGATATGGTCTTATCTCTAATCACACTATTTAATAGAAATATTTTTTGTGGTAATCTGTATTCTTCATATTCTTCTTTGCTGCGTTTGGTCAATAAATGCTACACCTCCCTTTGGGAGAGATATTTAGTAATCATATTTCTTACAGATTTATTGTCCTCAAACAGAAATATCTTAAATTGCGGATTCTTCTCTGAATCAACAACTTTTTGTATCTTGAACCCGTTGTTGCATAAATAATTTGCCAATGCTAATGATCTCACTGTACACATATTAGTTCTTTCGCTCGTAATAAATCATTCCTCCAATCTGTTTTAAGTGGTGAATGCTTGTCAAAAGTTTTTACATCCACCACTATCTATTTCTCCATTTAATTTTTATTTACACCGCAATTTTCTCATCCATCCTGTCAAAAATCGTTTCTTTGAATTTCTTATCAACATCATCTATAGAAAAACCATTCATTATCACACATTCCACATAGAAGTATTCATCAAGATATGGATTCTTCATTGCACTTTCAATATGTACACCGTTTCTACCTGTAAATTCATAGTAGAAATCTATACCATTTCTGAATAGCTTTGCTTCATTTAAGTATTGGAGCGATTCTATGAATTTTTCAGGTGTAACATTGTCCGTTTCTGTAATATCGCTACACGCTTTTACTTTGTTCTCCACGCTTACAACTGAAATCATCTTGTTTTCAATAGCTTCCACAAGATTATATACATCTAAAATCCGTCTGCTCATGTAATTACTTCTCCTTATTCTTTGAATTTAATCTGAAAAATGCTGTCATGTTACTGTTATGTTTGTGTAAATCTCTTGTAACTGTTATGTAATTGGCAAACCATGAAATCAATCATGATCTGCCAACTTTGATATTAAATCTTCAAAAATCCAAGTTCCATAACTGTACCATTCTTAAATGCAACCTCCAAAACATCCGCTAAAATATCATCTTCTGTTTCGCCTGTCCTAACGGTAGTTTCACATCTTGCAACTTCTTCATATCGGATTGTTACATCATCAGGAATCAATGATTTTGGTGTTGTGAAATCGCTTATAACAAGCTGTGCCTTTATAGAATCCTCTATTGTTTCAAGTTCTGGTGTATCAATATGAAAATTGCAAATAGGCTTTCTACCATTAGAATCAAGATAAATCGCAACATTTAATTCCTTTTCTTCATGTTCTCCGAAGAAATCTTCTACTGTTTGTTTGATTGTTTCTCTTGTTAATGTATTGCGCTTTCTTGATTTATTGGCTTCCATCATCATTCTTGCGCCGATTCTACCAGCATCATTATCGAAATATTCATTCCCTGTCATATATATAACCCTCCTACTAATCTACAATGCCTTTGCTCTGTAAATATTCCATTTCCATATTCAGAACTAAATCAATATCCTCTACGGCCAGTTTTGATAGCCTGTCCAACCTATCCTTGATGTACTGACATAATTCATCCTGATTGATAACATGATCCGTTTCTGTACCAACATCACCGACAATGGAAATGTCCATGCTTCCCATATTGTTAAAGAATTTAATAGTAATCTCATTCTTATTGCCATATATGGTATCAATTAGTTCTTCCGAATCTAATTCGACTTTGCATCCAGTGTCAGGCATTAAAATAGAAATCTTACCATCATTGCCAAAATCCGGATCAGCAATAACAATAGCTTCTGTCATTTGTAATGACATTGCAGATGTCATTTGTACTTTGACCTTTTTACCTTCTGTAAATTCCTTTACATCTGAAATTGTTAATTCACTCATTTTCTCCATAGTTTTTGTACCTCTTTCTTTATTTTTTGACATATTAAGACGGTATCAAATGTAACAATACCGTCTTTTGATAGTTACAATATTTACTTCTACATTTATTACGCTGACTTTTCCACAATTTCAAAATTTGCGTATGATGCCAATTCCATGAATGACATACCGTTTTCATCCGTCTGGAGAACATTGTTTCCGTCTACTACCTGATACTTTGTCACACCGTAGCCATCCTTCATTGTCTGAATGTGAAGATTATCTTCTTTTAAGGAATCTTCAATCATTTGTATTGTAAGAATTGGCTTGATGTTTATCGCCTGTTCTCTACTGTCCTTACCGGCTCCCGTTCCAAGTTCGTATTCAACCATATCATCCTCATGTAATGACTTGAAGCCATCCATCTGAAGCTGTGAGTAGTGGCAAAATACATCTTCCTTTGTTTCGGAATCTGTCAAAAATCCGTAGCCTTTTTGTGCATTGAACCATTTTACTGTTGCATTTTTCATAGTTAAATTTCTCCTTTTCGCTTGATATATATTTAGCTGTATATAAATACCGCTTATAATACTCTTCTACACTACAGCTTATTCTTTTCACTGATTATAATATCCATGCTCTATCATCCATTCAGTAATAAACTCTACTTCCATATGTCCACCAAAATTTTCAATATCGCCTTTTTTAATTGACACATAAAATTCATAATGTGCTTTACCGTAATATGGGATATCATCTTCATTATAATATTTTTCCATATTTTTAAAATCGGCTTTAAATGTACTAAAATCTATTACGCTCTGACTATCCTCATTAATGTCAATATCATTATAGAACTTGCTCGTTCCCTCCTTAAATGCATAATACGGATCAATATGTTCCGTAATCACACATTCTTTTAATTGTTTGTCCGAATCTGTCAAGCTACGATAATATGACTTGCATTCTTTGTCATTTGCATAACTAATCAAATCATCAATTTGCTTTAACGATTCGTTCGCAATAATCTGAATAATAATATGTCCAGCCTTCAATTTCTCTTCCACATATGATGTAATGTCTGTTATTTGACTGAATGGTACTTTTTGATAATTCTTCATATTTTAGTTATTCTCCAATCCATTTTATAGTGGATAGGCATTTCACCCACCCACTATATACTTCTCTTTTCAGCAAATCACGCTTACTGTTTTTCGTCATGCTCTTTCTGCAACTGTTCCAACGATTTGTACTCCGAAACATCAATATCAGCCATACCAATTGTAAAACTGATTGTATATGTACCGTTGGATTCTTCGATAGATTCAATTACATCTTCATCAAAAGTAACTGATCCAGTGACATTGTTCTGATTATCTCTTGATACAAGCCATAATTCAGGCTTTAAATCGTCCTCATACTCGATTGTGCCCTTTGTTATCTCAATGGCAATACCGTAAGTATCAACAGATGATACATTGACATATTTACCCTCAAATGCCTGTGCTAATTCCTTCATTGTTACTTCTTTTGTTGCTGTTATGTTTGACATAATCCTAATCTCCTTTATATTTGATATTTTTATGTGTAATTTATAGGCGGCGCAGTATAAATCACACCGCCCATGAAATTTATTTACTGATTCGCTTTGCTTTCAAATCTGCTAAAGCTGCCATACCTAACATTTTAGGTTTATTTGTCGTTTGCATTGTCGTATCAATAACAGGCTTGCGGAAAACATCTGATACATTAGCAGTCCTAACTTGCGTTGTCGCTTTCATAGCGTTCTGAATAATATCCGCTTCACTGTCTACACTCTCTGCCATTGCATCAACTCTTCCATAAGGCATTGTCAGACCACTAAGTATGATTACATTTTCCTCGGATGCCGAAAGATAGCCGTGAAATTCTGTAGGTGCTGTACCTATTTCCTTTCTAAGTCCTGTCATATCAATATTACTTTTTTTTGCAGAAACGGCTTCCGAAATACCAATGACTGATACAACTTTATCATCACGCTTTGCAAAAATATTGTTATTGTCATTAAGTATCTCAACGATTTTAGCCGTATTTCCATTCTTTCTACTTACCTTTGTGATAATAGAAAATGATGGAGTTGTAAGACACGCTTCAATTTCTGCCAGATCCATATTTCCATCCTGACTTTTATTGTTAATACACATTACACTTGTAAACAGAGATGCAAATGTACGGTTTATCTGCTGTTTATCCGCTGAATTATTATCCAGAATAAAGATACTACCCAACTGTGGCTTCAATCCCTCAATCTCATTGAATGTCTGTCTTGAATTATCCTTTATTTTTAAGGACTCATTATCAGATGGAAGTACCACAATTATTCCAACTCTAAAACCCAACCCCAATAATATAGAGGCAAGATGTGGTGTAATTGCCGATCCTGTTCCCCCGCCTAAAGATGTTGCGATAAATACAATGGAATCCTCAATAATATAGCTTTGTAATTCAGGTAAAATAATTTCGATACTCTCCGCTAAGTCCTGAACACCATTTTCACGATTGCAAGCCGCCCCTTTGGAGTTGTTAAGATGGATTTTATGATCCAAATCAACAGTAGCCAAATCCTCTGTACTTGTGTTGATACCAATAAAAGATACATTAGATTTGTTTCCTTCCAGTGCGAACACATCTTTCTGAATTTCTGCACAAATCCCATTCCCACATGCTCCACATCCGATAACAGTAATTTTTAATCTGTCATTGATGCTTCTTTTCCTCATTACATTTTTGTTTTCGTTCATTACTCACATACCTCCTTCTCAATCTCTCTCATCCATTCAGCACCTGCCGCTGTCACATAGTAACTTTTTTCATTCCTACGGCGCAAACCTTCATCAATAAAACCTTTACTTACTAACTTTCTGATATTGTTGTATACCGTCCTGTCGCATAGTTTTGTGCCATTGTTAGCCAATTCTTCCTGAATTTGTCTTTGTGTAGCAGCAACTAATTTACTTTTTGCTCCATTGGAATACAACAGATTCAATATGTTATACATATGTATCATGCTTTTATCCCTCCTGTTCCTACTATTAAATACACTTTTTCAACTCGCTTTTCCCCCACTTATGAGGAAATTTTTTTCTTTTTATTTTTCTTTTTGTTTCTCTTACGCTTTCGCTCGTAATGTTCCCAATCTCTACCGCCTTTTCGTGCGTCTTCCTCCGTGTTATACACATACATAAGCGGTCTTACAAAAGTTCCATTTTTGGTTTTTACTAACACACATCCATCTTCAAAGAGTTTCAAAATCTTTATTCCTATTGCTCCTGAATAACTACAGGTGTAATAGGTATGTGTATTAAATACGATCTTGTTTTTGTTAATCATACAATCCTCCATATTAAATTGTCATTGTGCGATAGGCAGACTTATAGCCTGTCCTGTTAGTAGTTTCTTCTATATATAATGTGTTCGGGAAAATTATCAACGGCTGAATTGCCGATTGACATAAAGAAGTCTCCATGATAAGATGAATGTGCATATATATTTATGTGCGTTGATTTACCAGATCAACACACAATACATACCATTGGAGCCTTTAGCTTTTAAGTGTTACCAGCACTTTTATCTGCTAGAGGTTTCTTTTTCTCTTACACTTATATATCGTTTTTTAATTATAGAACGTGTGTTCGTTTTCTTATTGTACCTTCTATTACTTCTAATGTCAAGTGGATATAATTACTAATTCAATTTCTTGTAACTGTTTTTCAACTGTCTATGAATTATATTTCCTTGACTTGAATATACCTTATCACTATATGTACATATTGTCAATACCTTTTTCATAATATGTACATATATTTTTTATTCCCATAAACATATGTTCCATCTTTACATATTTCCATTAAATTTGTATAATATGTACATATTCCATTATAAAGGAGTGTAAAACGTTGTTTCCTGATAAAATAAAAGTTACTGACGATCTAATTAAATTAATTATAGATACAAGAAAAGAATATAACCTAACTGCATACCAGTTATCAGAAAAAATCGGTAAAAATAAATCCTGGCTTCCAAATATAGAAAACAAACGAACAAAAAATATTTTCAGAGAAGATTTAATATTATTATTTAAAGATTTTGCTAAAGATAAAAATATGGATGCAGAAGATTTTGTTATAAAATATTTATCCCCTACTGCTATCATTGAACTAGACAATAATGTTACTGTTCCAAATCATTATTTACAAACAAAAATGCATTTATTTTCACCTGATAATGAAAATTCAAATATTGTCAAAGAAGAGTTGGAATATTATTTAGCAGAAAAACCATACGAAATAGATTTGATGAGGTTAAAAAAGGAACTGAAGGATTTATCTGAATTAATTACCGATGAATTTAGTTATTGCCAATCAGGAAATGACCGTGAAGATATAATCACTATGGTTAAAACTATGTATACAAATTTTTTGGGGGAATTTGTATACACGCAAAAGCTATATCAAATACCTTTGTTTCATGGCGATGCTAAAATGTCTTTTGGAGAAAAAGCAGGTTTAGAATATTTAAACGCTACAAGTAAAAATATCAGAAATTTCTCTATTATTCAAAAATCAGCCTATGCTCATGCTGACATATCTAGTGACATAATTTTTGAAGAAAACAAGTATAATTTCTTTTCTAACATTTTACTTGTTACACAAAAAACAGATACCGAAGAATTAGATAGCATTATGTTTGACCTAGACGGATTTATATATAAATTGCATGAATATATATTAGCAGTTAAAAATGAATTGGAAATTCAACATCAAATGTTCGAGATTGATTTTATATCCATTTTTACAAAATTAATTAATGCTATGGATAGTCTTATTCAAAATGCTCGTTTAAATTTTAAATTTGAATATGCGCTACCTGAATCTAACACTGACTTGGATGAATTAGCCAAAAGATGTCTTGAATTAAACAATATAACCTATGGCATAAAACAAGCTATCCGCAACAGAAAACAATAATTTTCCCCATGAAATTCTGTTTTCAAGTCCTATGGATTTATAAGAAATTTTATTGGGAGGAGGTGGACTATTAATGGGAAAAGTATCTGGCAACACACATACACAGCAACAGCTTAATAATTATGCCAATCAGCGTAATTCCAACAATTCCGCTTATCGAGCAAATAACAACAATCATGCCAACCAGTTAAATCCAAATAACCAGGCAAGCAAAGGTAGTCGATCCAAGTAAATAGCAATTTGATTTATCGCAACAAAAAAGCCAGCCCACTAATCCAGACTGGCTTTATTAATGTGGTCACTGGATTACTGTAAAACAGTGTATTTTCAATATATTTTTTTCAAAGAATCCAGTAAAATGAAGGCTTCTCATATGGTCCACCATAACCCCTTGATTTTACAGGATTTTACACATATATGAGTGCGAAAAATGGTCTTATTTACGTTGTGTCTGGTCAGAAACATACTTTTAGTAACTCATCTTACATATTTACCCATAAATGCTTTGTAATACTTATCTATAGTTGTGCATAATCTTTTTAAAAGGCGTAGATCATCAAATAACCCCTGAGTTTCAAGAAATTTAACTTCATTATCTATTTCATTTACGTACTGTATCAGTAATTTGTTTTCAATCTGATTTAAATACTGCTCTCTTAAATCGTTCTTGCTTGTTCTAGCTATGAAATAAGGTAATAATTTCGTCAAGTAAAAGAAATTTTTTTCACCATATCGTGCATATGGATCAGCTATCGAGCAATGCCATTTCCTTTTTACAAAATTATCACAAATTTCCAAATTATATACATTTTCAAAAAATGCTGTTCTTTTTTCCGCAATGTATTCAACCCAAAATAGTGCTGCTATACTATCAGCATAAATATTTCTACCTTCAAAGCTTTTTAATACACAATTGTAAAGTTTAGGCATAACTACCATATCATTTATATGCCCCATTTCATGATATAATGTTTTTCTCAACATTGCATAATTTTCATTATTCTTCAAAGTATCTATCTCTAAATTCGGAAGCAATTCATATAGCCTCGAAGTAACAATTATTTTACTTGCATTAAGAGTTTTACCATCAGTTTCATAAGGCAAATCATTCTTATCAATTAATTCGATTTCTTTTAAGGTATCTATATTAAGTTGTGAACCATATTTATCTATGGTTAATTTAACTACCGCTTTAAAAAAAGCATCGTATCTGACATCATAAGAGCAGAACACTTTCATTAACAGTTACCTCATCCAAAAAGCAATTATATTTTAAATCAGTCTGCTACAGCAAAACAAATTTATACTCTAAATACATTGTATTTTTGTTAACATTTCTGTGAGTGCTGGAATAAATGGCACAAATAAAGCCATATGATTAGCAGCCACTTCGATAAACTTATAATACTTTTCTTTTAAACTTGGTTGGGTATAGTTATTTTTCATATCCTCTATAGCCAAAATAATATCCTTTTTATCTTCTTCCGTAATATTGGAAGCCACTTTATACATCTTCTCAAATACTTCCATTTCATTATTTTTAATATTTGTATTTCTAACTGAATTATCTGTAGAATTTATATTTGCATTTCCATTAGTTATGTTATTGATAATGTATGTTCCGTTTTGCATTTCTCCCCTGTTTTCTTCATTAACAGTGTATGCCCTTTCATTAAATTCTATATAATATGGTACATTATCTGCCCATGAAGTTATAATATAGCCTTTTTCCTTTAAATCTCTCATCATTGCTCTAAGTCTACCACCAGATTTATTGTCCGATTCTTTGAATAAAGATCGCATATATTCCACTGGATTATCTTCTTCAAGTAATCGACGTAATAAATCTATAGAGTTTTTAGGAATAGCCTGTTTTTTCTTATTTATAAAACTCTTATCGTTACTTATACTTTCTAGGCATGATACCAAATTACTATATGCACCTAATCCTCTATGTAACAAAAGTGATTTTATTCGCTCTCCAAGTGCATGATCTTTCAAATAATTCTCATAAAAAATTTGTACATCATTCATCCATACTTCGCTCGGTTTATTATACTCATTAATATTAATACCAAGTGGTGCCGCATTTATTGGCGATTTAATATTCTTTGTTCTCTCCAAAAGTTCATTTAACTGTGTTTCAAAATCCGTCATAATTTAATCTTCCTTTCCTTCCTTTTGATCACAATAGGCTTGTCTAATAAATCAATAAAGTTGCAAAAAACACCCGAAAACGCACAATAATAACAATACTTTGTCTTTTCCTCTAAGTTTCGTATGTTATCTTCCGCAGTAATCGAGTGTATCTCTGATAATTCTTCCTTATGTATGTTTGTGATGATAACACAGCTTTTGAAGTTTGTCAATATATGGTATGAAAATATTTTATGCAGACACTAGATATTGTATTTGTGATATTGGTAGTGTCTATGAATATAGAATACTTTTTTCAATATAATGGAAATATTATTGAATTATTTTTATCTAATTATTTCAAATCATTCCCGAACTCAACCAGAATAATTAATTTTCCATAATAACATTACCTCAAAACCCTTGAAAATCCTATCTTTTCAGCACTTTTCATCATTCCTACCACAAAATATATACTTTTTTCTTCATATATTTCTATATATAGTTATAACTAACTATAATTTCACGCTTTAAACCAGTGCAAACACGAACCCAATACCGATACCCCAATTTTAGGGTATTTTGTTATATCTTAGATTCCCATTATCAGCAACCACAAAACAAGAAAATCATTGAAAATACAGTATTTTTAACACATTCTTGCTTATCAGATCACAATATTTGTACCACTCCACCGAACAATCCACAAAATCACACATTTTTCTACACTCTAGCAACATTCAATTTAAACCAACCGCACAAAAATCCTTGATTTTCCTACGTTTCTAAGCATTTACAAGCATATTTCCCGAACACTACCGAACTATGCAAAACTGATACACAGACTTTTACATATCAATTCCAATATACCATATAAACGCAAAAAATAGGAGAAGCCATAACCGAAGCTATGACCTCTCCCCAAATCAATCAAATATATCAATAGGTAATCAGCCTATGATACCAATTTTAAAAACCTAACAACTGCATTATACCACTAATCTTGATACCTTACTATATGTAAAATGTTAATTTTTATCATCACTCACACCGCAACTTGCAGATATTCCCCTTTATCCGTCTTTTCATACACACATTTTGCTTCCTTACCGAAAAAGAATAATTCATCCATCATTGTACGATCCCATACACGAATATTACCGTCCATATCCTGAATAATCCATGTGTCACAATCGCACCAGTTACTATCCAATATGTAAAACTCATACTTCTCTGATTCATCAGATATAAAGGCTTTATCTCCAAATTGGAACAACACACCTTCATTCTTCTCTATGTCCGGCTCTTCCCTATATAATACTGGTAATGGTTCATCACACTTTACTTTCATTCCTACACGCACACCGTTTACAATAGCATATTGCTTTTCATCAGCATCTATAAAACTTTGTGCATTATCCTTTGTAGGAAAGAATTTAACTCCAAAATGACTTGACTTCCCTTTATTAGATGGATTACCTTCAAAATATACCATCCAACCATTTTCAATACCAAGTCCAGGTTGATACTTCATAGCCATTACTGGTCTTGTAACATATTCCTTTGCGTTCTGGTGAAATATATCGTTCAACTGAAAATTATGTACGTCCATTTTTCAAATACCCTCCCTATACAAATTTTATATTATTTTCATCACAATATCTTCTTAATTTATACCCACGCCAAAACCTACCAAACTCTTCTTCTGACATGCCATTACATACCACATTATGATAATGAAGCAATTCTTTCTCTGAAAACATCCCTGAAATATACATGATAATCGGATGCACAATATCATACTTATTTTTTCTCTTAACTAATTTATGGAGCCATTTAGTATTAGAATATGGTAAATCATCAAACCCTTCAGGTTTTTGACCAAGCAGATCATTCCATTTCCAATCATTTAAATCATGCCTTATCTGCAATAGTTGTTCCCTTGTGCATAAATCTATCTTTTTTCTAATTTCCTGATCTATTCTAAGTATTGTCACATCAATACCTCTCTTCCTTCCTTATTTTCTCCAACTTCTCTTTTTTCTGGTTCATATATCTTACCCTTGCTCTCGGCTTATATTTATTGCAATGTTGGCAATAATGAGCATGATCCGCTTTCCTGCCCTTCTTACACAATCCAGCACATACATAGTATAAGCATGGTGTTTGTCTATCTGTTGCCATTAAATCAATCCTCCTGTGATAATATAGCCATAATTTCTTCCATCCGATCACTTCTATATTGCAAAGGTAATGTATCAATATTGCAATATCTTTTTTCTACATCAGGAAGTGTGATTACTGCGTCTTTCAACACAAGATTATATTCAATCTGAAAATCCTCTTCAAATACTGTCAAAATATTCTCTATATCATTAACACTATAGTCATATCCTTTATCCCCCAAAGATTCTTCCAGTTTCCTATATTTGTCTATCTTTTGCAAAATTTCAGGATATTCTATTATGTATAAATCCTTAAAGGTATCACAAAACTTTTGGAATATTATTAAGAATTCATACATTGCTGGTCTGATCTCATTTAAGAAAAATTCTTTTTCCGAATAATGATAATCGCTATAATATTTTCCATCTGTCACACTTAGCACACTATTTTTTAACATAATGGTAAATATTTTTGAACTATATCTATCCTTGCGATACCATAATTCTATTCTTAAATACTTTTCACTAAACCAAAAATCAGTAACACCAGTATTATTTAAGCTGATTTTTTCATTGCTAGATTCATAATTCTTTAAGTATGAATAGAAGTTACATATGTTAGCTTTTAACTTTGCAAAATAGTCATTATCATATTTAAAGTGCTTTCCAGAATAGTATCTATAAAATTCTTCTAATGCCATTCTTTTATATTCATGATAAAACTCTGTATAATCCCAAAAGTAATCAAAAATAAATGTTTTCCTGTCGATATAATCCTCGTAATAATCTCTATCACATTCATCTTCCCATTCCTTTTGTAAATTCGTTTCATTAATATGTACTAAATACTCTTCATCAAGAACATCACTCATAGAATGAAAAATGTCTTCAACACAATTTAATGCTAAATATCCATCATTCACATAAGGCAACAATAGCAAAAAGTCATCTGTAGTAACTGTCAATACTTTTTTAATATGTTTTGAATCAAGCCATACCTCCTGAAAATCTGCAAAATGTTCATTGAAATATGACCACTTCCCATACATTATATCTTCTTCCTTTTCATTTTTAAGCAAAGAAAACCATGCGTTTTTTACACTTTGAAATTTTCTTCCGGCTGTAATGTATGTTCTGCTTGTCTGATCATAGACTAATTCATCAGGCTCCACATATCCAATATTGATATTGCGTAATGGACAACTCCAATGTGAAAAATCATTTCCGTGAAATCCACCAATATTACAATATGTTATATTCGTAAGTCCCCTTTCTGTATGATTACGAATGATTTTTTGCCACTTATTTACTGTTTTAACATCCATTCCTTCATATGTACGATACCACTGCTCAACCTTTTTGTTATAAAAAGCGGTATCGTTTACCTGCACAACAGGAATTTTTCCATGATTAACTATTGTAATAAGTGGGTTTTCTTTCGTTATATCCACATCAAATAAAGTATTTTTCCGTGCCATTTTATTCACACATCCTTCTCACATATAAATCCATACCCATCCGCAAATTCTTTCATATCATCAAATCCAATTTCAGAATCCAACTGCTTAATTTTTCCACGCAGAAATAACCACTTAATTATCTCCGCTGGCTTAACCAATATCCTATCTGCAAACTCTCTGACTGTCATAGCATCAGGAATACTAATCTTTTGTAACTCAATTCCACCTTGCATAGCTTCAAGAAAGCCTGACCATTTAACATCATCCACTGGATTACAACTTTCAATATATTCCTCTGCATCTTCCAGACTGTCCACTCCTTCAACAACGATAGTTCCACGCTGTACTACTTTTAATCTAAAAATACCCATTATGCCGATTCCTCCAACTTCACGAACTGAAAACCAATTATCTTTATCGCTCTTGTAGCATTATGTTTCATTTCAATTTTTCCTTCATCTTCCAGCTTCAATAAGTATATATATACGCTTGATGTAGAGCTAAGATTAGTTCCGACACAAATTTCTCTTACACTCGGCGCATATCCATTTTTCTTGATAAACTCCACAATGAAGTTATACACTCGTTCCCGTCCAGTTCCTCTTTTATGCTTGATTTCACTATCCATAGCTTTCACCTATCCTTTAAACTGTTTATAGTTCTCATAATCCGTATCTACAATCCAACCGTCACGCTGAAAATCTCCAATAGCGATTAGCATAGCGGTCTTTGCTTTTTCTGCCTCAACAATTACTTCTCTACATCTTTTACTGGTATTGTAAGTAATACTGATAGGAACAATGAACTTTTTCACACCATGCTCTTCATCCCATGCGCTTTGAATATCGTCCATAATATCCATCAAATTCTGCTTTGCATCCTTTAACCAGTACAATTCTCCATTGATTTCTACCGGCTTCCCAATCTCGAATTGATGAACAATGTGATCCGCTAACTGTTTCCGTCCTACTTCCATACCTAATCTGAAAATCTCATTGTTTTTCATATCCATGTTGTTACTCATACTGTTTATCCTCCATCTATCTATTTTATAAGCAAATAATCAATACTGCTGCCACAATGCTACCTACAACAATTTGCAACACAGTCCATATTGTTATAGGCTTTTGTTCTTTTTCCATTTGAAAATCTTTCCTCCTGCTCCAATCCTACAGTTTTATTCCACACTTCCTGTAAAGTCGGTTTATGCCGCATCTCCCCAAAGTGCGTTATTGTCTTTCCGTCTGATACTTCATAGAACTTATTATTGATTACAATTTTATATCCTTGCCGATAGTGTATTGTTCTTCTCATTGGTTCACTTCCTTTTCATGTGCTTCTATATATCTAATACACTTTTTCTGAATGATTTTCCCCTATTTCACAATAAAAATTTTACAAAAGTTCCGCTTTCTTTTTAATTGCATCCAAATTAGGATTAAGATACCGCATTGTGGTTTTAATGCTTGTATGTCCTGCCTGATTGCTAACTTCATTAATGCTATATGCTCCACTCTCTAAAGCATTGTAACAAAAGAAATGCCGTAGCATATGAGGGTGGATATGATACCCTTCAACGCTAAATTCATCAAATACCTTATTTATAGTAGAAGGATTCAGCATTTTTCCCTTACTGTTATGAAAAATATATTCTGATTCCACTTGATCCGACTTCTGATATTCCCTTATTGCGGAAACAATCTTGCTATTGATGATAACCGTCCTCTGCTTCTCTCCCTTTCCGTCTGTAACTCTGATCTGATTTGCAGTAGTATTTACATCTACCTTTTTCAGTTGCAAAACCTCTGATATTCTTAATCCGGCATATGCCATAATCGTAACGATAGCATAATTCCGCTTTGCAGAACATCCTTCAGATTGCAATATCCTCTGTCTAAATTCCTCTACTTCCTTTTTGGTTATGTTTGTTGGGCTGATAATTTCCGTCTGCACTTTAATCAGATCCGCTTTACTGATTACAATATTATCAGCTTGTAGCAATTCATTGAATTTAATCAATGCTGACAGTTTACTATTAACTGACTTTGCATCAAGATTATTTCCTGACCGTTTAGAACGCTTGATATTCTTCAAATAGTTTTTGTATTCAAGAATATTCTCCCGGTACAGTTTTTTAAATTCCACATCACCATAACTTTCATAAAACCACTGAAAATATTCCTTTATGGATGTAGAATACTGTTTTATAGTCTTATCCGATTTTCCTTCCAAATGAAGCCTGTCAACAAAATCTTTTATCCATTGTTCCATCTGCCACACCTCCAAGAAATTTTATTGAATTTCTATTTCCACCTTTTTAGGAAATTTTATTGAAATTTTCTATGCTTTCCTACTTATAAATACACAAAAATTCAATAAATTTCCCCTTATATTGAAAAAATAATTGAATGATTTTCTGTCCTAAATATTGTATATTTTCCGTTTGGAAGGTATCATATAGATGTAAACAAATAAAAGAATGGAGTGATTATCATAGATATAGAACTTAAAGACCGTAACAAACTAAAAGAATTTTTCCACAAGTTACATAGCAGACTTGAAAACATAACATTTTCCATTATCCAAAAGCTACCAGAAAAATTTATCCTTCAATGGCTCATGAATCGGCTTGAAAAGTATTTAGACAAGCGTATTAGCGAACTAAAGCAGCAATCTATTCAAATGACATGGAGAAATATGTATCTGCAAAATGCTGTTAATGATATACGAAAATTCAAATAACCCATTATTGAAAGAGTCCGTTTCTTCTATATATAATATATCAGATTCCGGTTCTTTTTGATTGAGTATCAGCTTTCCATATGATATAATTAACTTGTATAATCGAAAGGAAAGTAGGATGCGAAGTAGGATGCGATTTTCCGATGGATGCCCTCTAGTCTTACGAAAGAGGGTGATGCCCTATGAGTATAATGGAAGTTCTTACATTATTACTTGTTTTATTTGCGGCACTGTCTTACATAGACAATCATAGAAAGAAATAAGCATCCTCTACCGTCCAAAGTGTAGGATGCTTATTCTAAGTCAATTTTACTACTGAGGGCAATCGGAGATTCAATTCCGATCACTTCTAAGTAGATTATACACTAGAGCTGCTTGATTTTCAAGTGGCTCTTTTAATTTATCTGTTTTTTGCTTTTTGTCACTTCCAATACTTCTGGCATATCTTCTATATATTCCATAATATCATCAGGCTGTATCAATATTGAAGTATTCCCCTCTTTTTCTCTTATCAGATTAGTTAGCCATCTGCATATCTCGTCAAAAGTCCTGCTGTCTATTGTTCTATTTACATATGGGTGATTAACCTTTTTCCCTTTTGAGTTAATAACTTGTGGCGTTTCCGCTGATTCCAATAATTGTTTATTGATTTCCTCCACTGTACATCCATAGCAGAATGAGGATTCTTTGCACCCTTGATAAGTATTGAATAACTTTAGTTTCCGCAATGTTTCATTCCCTACATACGGCTTTAAATCCAGTTGTTTAATATTATATTTATCGAATAAAGCAAATAGTTTTGTATACAATAACATATAAAATACTCCTTCCCTTTGGTAGTTCTAATTATATCATTCAAATTACACTAAAGCAAGGTTAATATGATAATTTTACAACGCTTCTACCAATTTATGTATGATTTTTAGTTTCATATCCTTACTACACTTCTTTTCCGTCTGATATAGAAATATCTTTATAATCCTGTCCATAAAATCATCAGGGAGAATATTGCTCTTAAATTGATTACAAGCATAACAAGCCGTTTGCAGATTTTCCATAGAATCTTCACCGCCCATTGATAAAGGCACAATATGATCTAAAGTCATTTCCTCAAACAATAACCGCTGACCGCATAACTCGCACCGTCCACCAGATTTATTGTATATGATTTTCCGCTCTTCATCAGAATAGCTTTTCCGCTTGATTTTGGCTTTATTCTTCTCTGTATCTATATAATAGTATCCAGCGCATTTTCCAGGCGTTTTATTCCTTTGGTTAATCGCCCTCTCTACTGAATAAAAATCCTGTGCCTGTTCTATGTCTGCCACTTTAATTACTGCACCAGTCCTATTGTGCGCTATGTAGAATTTTCCATTCGTTAATAAAATCGCCATATTATCCACCTTCCTAATGATGTAGACTGCCTATATTTCAGACAGTCCACACAATCCGCTATTATCTTTCACTTGGGAAACATACCGTTGTAGCATTATCTCCGGCATTTTCCGATATTCTGTTTGTAATGATCCAGATTTTACCTTTGCAAGTCTCATATGCTGCCAATAAGTACAAATCATCAGGATATTTTAACGCTTCCTCATTCGTCTTTTTATCCGCATCATTCAGATTTCCCCAATCTTTGACCGCATACCGCTGTAAGGATAAATTGACCTCTGCCGCAAATCGGCTATTTTCCTTCATAGCATCATTGATTCCATGTGTAACAACTACTTTTCCCATATTGAAAAATTTTGATGCAAGCATATTTATTTCCACCTTTCCGATTAAACTAATCCGCACAAGCAAGCCATTTTATATATTGGATTCCTTGCAATTTTCCGTCTACGCTCTGCCTCTGCCCTTGCTTTCCGTTCCACCCTATCCATATAAGCAAGCCTATTATCCATTTCCAAATATTCCACCATCTGAAGCGGTGTAAGTGCGTTGTATGGCGTTTTAAGGTTCCGATCTATGATCTGGTTTCCGTCTGGTGTATCTATGATTCTAAATTCAAACATAATATTTTCCGTCCTTTCTATTATCCATATAACCGCTGATTTTCCATCACATCAGCCACAACATTTTTAATTTTTCCAAACTGCTTGTATACCCTTTTCGGCTTTAATCCGCTATTTTCAGCTATTTCTTTGAGTGAGTAGCCTTGTAGCTTATCAAAGAAAATCCGCTGTTGCTCTGCTGTCAAAATGCTTTCTATCTGTTTAATGGTTTCGTCATATTCCAATGATGAAAGATTTTCCATTCCGCTGATTGATTGTCCTATATAAGCATCTATCTCATTAAAGCTAATATCCGCACCACATTCAGAACTTCTTTTTTGTGCTTTCTGTTCCCTAAAATGCATATATACCGCACGTTTCATATACATATAGGAAACGGATTCAAAGTTGCATTTTTCCCGCAATGTTTCATTATTCAAATAAATTTCCACACTCAATAGAAAATCGAAAACTACAATATCAAAAAATTCTTCCGCATCCAGTTTTGACAGTTTCAAAAACTTACTGATTAGATGATAATTTTCTGTTGCATATTGTCTTTCTGTTGGTGTAAGCGGTCTAATCTGTTTATTTTTCATTCGCTAACCTCCGTTTGTTGGGGAATTGCCACCGTTGACAATCCCCCATGTTTTATTAAATTCCGAATACCTCTTTAAAAATCCGTCTGAATCCTTCAATGTCTCTTTCTAAGTTGTAAAGGGTGTATCCATACGGGAATTGTTTTTCTGTCTTTCTCCATGTTTGATATTGTGAATATCCTTCTATGAGTAAATCTAACTCGCATTTCAAATATTCGTTGACCTCGCCTTCATTACCCCAAAAGTCATCATCATAAGTGGTACATCTTTTATAAAACTCTCTAAACATTTCTTTGAAAATTACCTGTTTTTCAACGCTGATTTTTCGGTCTACTAACCATGCTTCAATCTGGTGTTCTTTTCCTTTTTCATCTTCCATAGTATAATCAAGGCTTACTAAACCACCTTCAGGCATTCTTTTCGGTATTGTCATAGCCTTACAATAATTTGACCTTGCGCTGTCTAATGTTTTGAAAAGAACCGCCCCAAAATCATATTTTTGTAAGTGTGGTATGTTTAAATACTTCTTTACTGCTCTTAAATAGTGCAAAATCAAAATATCATACCATTCTTCTTGATCCAGTTTGTTTATCTTCATGTACTTAAAGAACTGGTCATAGTTTTCTAAATCGGCACTGAATGCCTTTTCTTCTGCTGTCAACGATTCCATGTTTTTAAGATTGATTCTTTTCATAGGTCATACCTACCTTTCTTTGATATATTTGATTGATTGATTTGTACGGCTTTTAATTAGCCGATAGGGTATGTGGGGAATCGAACCCCACACAAGAACCGTTTACCCTTTTACTGCCGAACTATTTCACCCTTAACACGTTATAAGAAGTAGTTTTTTCAAACGGCTTCAGATCCTCGCCTAAAATCTCTGTCAACTTCTCTTTGTCTAATGTCGTGCGGCTCTGTGGCTTGTAGGTGATTTTTGCATTTGGTACAAACTCTGTATCAAGTTCATTCTCTGTCATGTACTCGATGATTGAATGCTCAACCGCCTTTAATTCGTTTTCAATTTCTTCTTTCATGGTTTTAAGGCTTCTTAACTCTTCTACCTTGCTTTCAAGTTCTTTCTTTGTCATACACATAATAACTACCTCCTGATTTGATATATTTGATTGTTTTTGGTCTGTCTTGCTTGACCTTGTACCAATATTTTAACCTATCATTAGGGTAATTTCAATATGCAGAATAACCAAACATTAGGGTTTTATTTTGTGCAATTTTAACCTAGTATTAGGGTAATTATGCACAACATAAATACCCTAACTTTAGTACATTTGTATATTGAAAATACCCTAGCGTTTGGTTATAATAGGCTTAACAAATCAATCAACTATATATTTTTAAGGAGGCAATCACTTATGAGTAAATATTTTAAAGATGTGAATACACTGGAAGAATTAAGAAGACAATACAGAGATTTATTAAAGAAGTATCACCCTGACAACGCAAACGGAAGCACGGAAGCAACACAAGAAATCAATGCTGAATATGACAGACTATTCAAAGTATTAAAGGATAGACAC
>ERZ777011.1754-NODE-1754-length-20794-cov-2.860215_pt1 | contig 20794 bp, 32 predicted proteins | sample MGYA00374964_ERZ777011 | MGnify/ENA primary metagenome ERZ777011 (study PRJEB29310, sample SAMD00008975) | mouse gut metagenome | study: EMG produced TPA metagenomics assembly of the Metagenome analysis of fecal microbiota from mouse which was promoted... | reverse complement strand
ACCGTAAAAACCGGTCTTGCCGAACTGTTCAGCCTGCTTCCCAGCTCTCTTGCCGTAACCGCTTCCAGACCGTCCTGCCTTGTAATCGCAAGAGCTGCCTCTATGATCTCCTCTTTAGTAAATTTCGCTTTAGGCGGCATTTATCCCTCTCCAATCTTTTCCTGATTTTTTATTGATGACTTCATTCCCGTCTCTATCAGGCAATCAGGTTATATCTATTGGCTTTATTTAAAACATATGTTTTAATACGTCCGTTTTAGAATATCAGATAGAACTTTTTATGTCAAGATATATGGATCTTTTTTTACGCCAAAAAAGAGCTTTTCGCTATTTTTTATTGAATTTCCTGCTAAAATCACATATGATAATGATACCCGGACAAGCCGGCTTTACCGTAAAGAACATTCGCCGGCTGCCGCCGCTTTTGTCCTTCCCTAAAGAAGACAAAAGCGATTTAAAAAAATGAAAAGAGGAATGCGATTATCTATGAAAAAAGACACATATCTGTTACTTGAGAACTATATGCTCTCCTGCATGGATGACAGCGCACACGATAAAGATCATGTTTACCGCGTATTATACACCGCCCTGGACATCGCACAGACGCTGCAGCATGTTGATTATGACATTTTGATCTGCGCCTGCCTGCTCCACGATATCGGACGCAAAGAACAGTTTGAAGATCCTAAGGTATGCCATGCCCAGGCCGGTGCAGACAAGGCTCTGCTTTTTCTGATACAAAACGGCTTTTCAAAAGAATATGCAGAATCTGTAAGCGCCTGTATCCGCTCCCACCGCTACAGAAGCGGCAATCCGCCGCAAAGTATAGAGGCGCAGATTCTGTTCGATGCGGATAAGATTGATGTAAGCGGAGTTCTCGGCATTGCACGGACTCTGATTTATCAGGGACAGATGTCGGAACCGCTGTATTCGCTTTTACCGGACGGACAGGTATCCGACGGCACAGGCGACACGTCCCCTTCCTTTCTGCAGGAATACAAATACAAACTGGAAAAAATATACGACCATTTTTTCACGGAGCGGGCCAAAGAGATTGCCATGGAACGCCGCGCATCCGCAGTCTCTTTTTACCAAAGCATTCTGCAGGAGATCAGATCCACCCATCAATATGGCAAAGAACTCTTAGATCATATAATAGACTCTGAAAGATTGTAGATCCAACAGATATTTGATATAATGTTAGAGTCTCTTTTTATCTACATTTTAATAAACGGTATGAACCTGCATACGGATGTGTATATTCAAGAGAATATATCGAAGCAGAATGGACGTTGAAAACCAATGAAAAAGAAATTTACCATACAAAATGTATATGTATTATTTCTGATCATCAATATTATCATGATCGTTACAGGAGCATTAACAGTTAAAGAAAACCTCTTTAACCGTTCTGAAACAATAGCACAGACCGAGATCACCCCGATAAGCACAGATAAGGACGCTGACGGCAGACGCCGGTATACTTTTGCAATGCAGGCAGATGACATGGATACCTGTCTGATGTTTTATACAAACCATCAGGAAGTCTGGGTCTATGCTGATGATGAACTGATCTATTCCCGGGAAAGGACAGACACAATTTTCACACATTCGGTCGGTTCTGTCTGGAATATTACAGAATTTCCAAAAGATACAAAAGAACTTAACATATATATGAAGTCGGTTTATCCATCAGGTGAAAACCATGAATATACTTTTTATCAGGGTAACAGCATCGAGATGCTTGGCCGCTCCATCCGTGAATCGATTCTGTCCATGTGTGTCAGCGCTCTGATCACAATGCTCGGGATCTGTATGATCATCTACTGGTTCCTTATCTGCAGACGGATGCAGATCGCCAAGGAATTATTTTACATGGGCATTTTCGTAGTTCTTTTGGGCGCATGGTTATTCGGAGAAGAAACCGGTTCTATCATTCTTCTTACCAACAGACCGTATGCCTCTTACCTTGCATTCACTTTATTAATGCTTATGGGCATATCCTTTCTGCTCTTTATCAAACATTTTCTGGGCGCGGAAGACCGGTATGTTCATAGGATTCTGGCCGTCTACAGTTTTGGATCCATGTTTGTTTCCATACTTTTACAGTGTTTTGGCATCGCAGATTACAAACAGACTGCGATCCTTACACATGTTGTTCTTGTCAGCGATCTCCTCTATCTTTTAATTATCATATGGGATAAAATGCGCAAAAGAAAAAACAGAAGAAGAGTCCATCTCAACCTGATCGGCCTGCTTGTGCTTGCCGCTTCGGTTGCCATCGAACTTTTCGCCTATTATAAACACTTTAAAGGCGTTCAGGTCTTCGGCACACTTGGTTTTTTGATCTACATCATTATACTCGGTCTGGAAATATGCGCCAGCGCTCTCGATAAAATGGAAGAAGGACGGAAAGCCGAAATATACAAGACTCTCGCCGAAAAAGATATGCTCACTAAATGCTATAACAGAAATGCCTATAATGAAGACATCAAGAAAACCTTCTACGCAGATAATACTTATCTGGTCATGTTTGACCTGAATAATCTGAAAAAATGCAACGATACCTTAGGACATATGGAAGGTGACAGATACCTGACAGACTCCGCAGCATTGATCAATAATATTTTTAACAGCTATGAAAAGATCTACCGTATCGGCGGTGACGAGTTCTGTGTCATTATGGAAAATACCTCGAAAGATCAAATAGAGGGTCTGATCAAACAGCTGATGCAGGAAGAGGCCGCCTATAATAAAGAATCCAAAACAGTCCACATGCAGATTGCTTCCGGATATGCCAAATACGATGCCCAAAAAGATGACAATCTCGACCAGACAAGAAGCAGGGCCGACGAAATGATGTACGAGAACAAGAAAATGCTGAAGGCTGCCCGACGAAATGATGTACGAGAACAAGAAAATGCTGAAGGCTGCCGTAACATTTGAACGAGAAAACAGCCACTAACTAAAATACCCGAAAAGCCGCTTCCGGCCTTTCGGGATATTTACTAAAGTAACACACTGGGGATGTCGAACAGGGGTTCAAATCCCCTTTCTACTTTATTGCTTTTTCTAATGACTACTGGGGATTCGAACCCCAGGCAACTTGACTATAAGGCAGTGTTTATAATGCCATTTCCCCTTTATTTATGTACGTTTGTAAAACATGTTGCTATAATAATGCTATAATAAACTTAAATGTAACACTGATGCCATTTCATTTAGTACCCAACTTTTCCATGTCTTAGGGCCTACTATGCCATCGGCAACGAGGTTGTTGTCTGCCTGAAATTTTTTTACTGATCTTAATGTGTCACTTCCAAAAATTCCATATAATCCTCTACGGTATCATATGCACGAAAGTTATCTCTTATCGAGACATACTGCCCGTAATATTCTTTCGTTTTTGTGTTATAGCTTTTCCCTTTCCATGCGTTTCCGTATTTGACGCCCTTTCCTACTTTAAAACCAAATAGGCCATTTGCCTCGGCCATAGCTTTGCTTGTCCCATGTGCAGACTCACAGCACGCCTGTGCACTTCTGCTTGTGTCTTTTCGCCGCGGAGAGCCGCAAGTTTTTTCCCAATTATTACAGCATCCATGGTTCGTATTATACTCCTTTCGTCACGTTTTGTGGAACTATCTACAATATACACCTGTCTACAAATCGTGTCGACACTTTTTGTGTCATTTTTCTCTTTATTTTTTTCACGTTATGTGGTATTATGTTTTTACTTAACAGAAAGGCGGTTCCGTTATGGGGAAATTTGCGAGTATTTTTAAAGATTTGAGAGTGATGAGCGGCCTTACACAACAGGAAATGGCTGATAAATTAAACATTTCTCGAAGCAGTATTGGAATGTATGAAAAAGGTGAACGTGAACCGAGTTTTGAACTGTTGGAAATGATTGCTGATTATTTTAATGTAGATATGAATTATCTATTAGGTAAAAAAGAATCATCCGAGCATATACCACAGGGATATTACTTAAATGAAGATGCTCGATCTATGGCCCAATTTGTATTTGAAAATCCAGAATATAAAGTACTTTTTGACGCAACAAGAAAAGTAAAGAAGGAAGACATACAATTTATAAAGGAAATGATTGATAGAGTAAACAGTAATAATTGATACGCTTATACATAAAGGGATTGCTTTACTTGGAAAACGTTAATACCGTCTATGCAAATCTACCTACATCTATTCCTGCTTGACGCATGAAGGGAATATAATTTCATATCAACACGAAATATATCATATACAAGAAAATGATTTTGAAAAAAATGATGTCCAAGAAATAGAAACAAACGCGCATGATTTGCAATAAAAACAGTCGTTTGACTTTTCTACCTGATATAAGGATAAAGTAAAACAGATGAAATATGAAAATTTATTATTAAATATATTTGCTCTCCTTCCACCAGATGAACAATTAGGTATAATGAAAAATCTAATCAAGGATTGGGCGAAGGATGAATTGATAATTCTGAAAAGCATGATAGATAATGCAGATACAAATTTGTATTATGATAAAATAAACTATAGGGGGTATATCCATGAAAAAGAAAATTAAAAGCAAACAAGTAAAAGGGACTCATGTTTCTGGTTTAGATATTCCTGCAGTTGATGTAATTTCTACGCTGTCTGAAACAGGTATTATGATCCAGGCCCCTATGGCTAAAAGGGAATATCATATTGATTTAGAAAAGATCAATAATATCATGTGCTATCATGAAGAAGAATTCGAAAAATACCAGAAGACTTCTTTAATCAAAACCCTTATTGGTGCCGCGGCTTTTGGTTCCGTTGGCGCAATCATTGGGAGTAGACCTAAAGAGAAAACGAAAAGAACGGTGACTTTCTACTTAGTGATTGAGTATTCAAACAAACAGGTTGTTATAAGTTCCGAAGACGGATGGAACGTTGGCGGAACTATAGATTTATTCAGAAAGTTGAAACCTGAAGCGAATAATGTAAAATCTGTTTCATTATAAATATTTTTAATACAAATTAAAACCGCCCCTGCTACCAACAGGAACGGCTTTAGCATATCTTGAAGATATACAAATGTTAGACACTCATATTGTATCATCTTCAAATGCAGTTTGCAAGCAGCTCTCCGGAATACCCGAAAGTTCGCAGGCTGTATTTTTTATATACTTTTTTACACTGCAGGAGCCAATAGAAAGGATGACTTTATGAAGAGATACAAAAAAAGAGCCGATGGACGTTATGCCACCACGATCATGCTCGGATATAGAGCAGACGGCAAGCCGAATAATATTTTTCTGTCCGCCAAAACCGAAAAAGAACTTCGGGACAAAATCGTTGAGGCTAAAATAAAGATTAAAACCGAACAAACGGCCAAACAATCCGATTCTCTGCTTAAAGACTATGCAGGTAGTTGGCTTGATACATACAAGGCATCCGTGAGCATAAATACTATGGCTATGTATAAAAAATATCGTGAATCACCATATTAAGCCTGAACTTGGACATATCCCCTTAAATAAGCTATGCCGTTCCGACGTTCAGAAATTAATCAATGATAACCAGGTGCATCCCAGGACATGTGAGCAGATCAAAATGACTATGGTGCAAATTTTAAACTGCGCGATTGATGATAAGCTGCTCATAGACAACGTGGCGAAAAAAGTGACTGTCCCTAAACGGCATAAATCGGAACGCCGTATCTTAACTGATCTGGAAAAAGAGGCGATCAAAAAAGCTGATTTTACAATATCGGAACGCGCCTTTATTATGCTACTATATTATTTCGGCCTGCGCCGCGGCGAGGCACTCGCAATAACAAAGGCCGATATTGACTTACGGCAAAGAATGTTGACAAACAACAAAACTATTGTCTTTGAGGTCAATAATCCCATTGTTAAAACCGGGGCCAAAAGCGACGGAAACGCTCTCTAAAACGCAATATGTCAAAATGTGGGAACGTATTGTCCGAAAAATGAATGATGCAGTTACCTCTGATCGTGAAAAACTGATCGGAGCCGAACCGATAACCGGACTGACAGCGCATATCTTCCGGCATAACTACTGTACTATGCTATATTATTCTGGGATTAGCCAGAAAAAGGCTGTAGAACTTATGGGGCACTCGGATATAAAAATGATCATGGAGGTATACGCCCATTTGGATGAAAAGAAAGAATCGGTACAAGAGAAATTAGATAATGCTATATCGTTATAAAAATTGATATAAACCTGCCATAATTTTGCTATAAAAAAATCAAAAAATTTCCCTCTGCTATAATTTTGCTATAACAAAAATGGCTGTTTCACATCATTACAGACACTAACTAAAATACCCGAAAAGCCGCTTCTGGCCTTTCGGGATATTTACTAAAATAAAACACTGGGGATGTCGAACAGGGGTTCAAATCCCCTTTCTACTTTATTGCTTTTTCTAATGAGCCACTGGGGATTCGAACCCCAGACAACTTGATTAAAAGGCAGTGTTTATAATGCCATTTCCCCTTTATTTATGAGCGTTTTCAAAACATGTTGCTATAATAATGCTATAATAAGCTTAGATGTAACACCGATGCCATTTTATTTAGCACCCAACTTTTTCCATGTCTTAGGGCCTACTATGCCATCTGCAACGAGGTTATTATCTGCCTGAAATTTTTTTACTGATCTCAATGTGTCATTTCCAAAAATTCCATCCGCTTTTCCGTCAAAACTCCCCACGCTGTACCCTTTTGATATCAGGCAGTTTTGCAGATAAATGACGTCGGAACCCCGGTTTCCCATTTTTAGCGTCTTTCTGGCTGTCGGCAAATCGCTATTTACGATAGCATCATACTGCGTCAGGTTGTATTTATCAATGATCGTCATGATCGTGCTGATATATGTCGGACTTGTAGCATACCCTCCATTTTTAATCGCAGTAATGCAGGCACGAGGATCTGTCTGATTAACTGCATCCGCATATCGTGATAAACTGCACAGTAAATCCATGTAATCCTCTACGGCCTCCTCTACGGTATCATATGCACGAAAGTTATCTCTTATCGAGACATACTGCCCGTAATATTCTTTCGTTTTTGTATTATAGCTTTTCCCCTTCCATGCACTTCCGTATTTAACGCCTTTTCCGACTTTAAAGCCAAATAGGCCATTTGCCCCGGCCATTGCCTTGCTTGTCCCATATGCAGACTCACAGCACGCCTGCGCAATACATACGGACGGAAGTATCCATTTTTCACGCGTTTTGCAAAGATTTTGTGCGATAGGGGCAATCATTTTTATAAAATTATTCACCTGCTCTTTTGTCGCCATATCATTCTCCCCTTAAATTCCTTTGATCTGCTCAATTGCCTGCTTTACTTTGTCATATCCAAGCATACTCCCTAACCAGTTAGCCACTCCCATAAGTGCCAAATAAACACTGTTAAGTGCATTAAACGGCACCTGATAGTTAACGTAGTAGAGCGCAGCCGCGCCGCATCCTACAATCAGCGCCACCACCAGGACGACAATGTTCGAAGCATACCTGACCTTTATGTCATCCAAAAACTTTTTGATCCCCTGTACCAAAAGGGATGTTGCTACTGCACATGCTGCTAAAATAATTGTAAACATTGATATGGTCATATAAAATCCTCACTTTCCGAGCTCTCTGACTCTGTTTGCTTTTGTTGTTCCCGGAGCCTGATGTTTTCAGCCTCCCTTGTCTCAAAATATGATTTTGCGCAATATACCAAAAAAATGCCTACCAACTCGGTTACTATAATACCGCCCATAGTTTCTGCTATCTGCTCTTTTCCTAAAAATGCTAAGATAAATGGGAATTGCATGTCTATGAGTGCGACATTAACTATACGGTTCATCATCTTTTTTGTATATGTTCTTAATCGTTTTGGCCGCATATTCTTTTTTCCTTCCTACAAAATCATGAGAACTGCCCCCACTGCCGCGCCAACAATGGCGCCGATCACTGTAGTTATGACCGACATCCTGATCTGTTTGTGAGTCTCACCAGGTTCCATTTCCAGTTTTTCAAGCCGCACTCCCTGTTTCCTTTGTTCTTCCAACATGTTTCCCATGTTTACGGCCATTTCCCGGACGGATATGGTCAGCTCATTGATCTGCCGGACAGTTTCTTCTAATGCCTCAATGCGTGCATTCTGCCGCTTGTTTTCTGCGTCGATCCGCTTAGCAAACTCTTCGTGTTCCTGCCTGCTTAACACTTCTTCTGACATGTTCCTGCTACTCCTTTCATTACGTTTTTACTGATGATCTGCCAGATATTTTTCAGTAGCGTTTCTCCACAGTTTAGGTACTTTATCGATTGTGAGATCACCGGCTATAATTTTAGCAGCATAATATTTTACCATTATTTTCCCCCCTCTCCTTCCACAGCCATTTCACTGATCACTTCGGCAATATCCTCGATCGCTCCATCCTGCAGTTCCTGCCCGTCTGTGATATCGCTTAACAATCCGGCAATTTCTTCGATTGCTCCATCCTGTATATTCTGTGATTCTTTAATAGCTTTCACCTCTAATTCCAGTCTCGTCCGCCTAAGCATTCTTACAAATGTTACGTCATGTTTTTCCTCCGCGAAACCACTGTCGGTTGCTTTATCCTGTATTTCATAATTGATATCTGTTACAACTCCATAATCTGTTTTCATTGATGAAAGTCCCGTATATCCTGCATAAGCTTTGATAAGCGTTTCATCCTGTGTTTCGTTACTCTTTTCAATTAATTTGATGATCTGCGTATTTTGTGCATCCTTTAAAAGCGCTTCTAATGCATTTTTGTCAACATCGCGCAAACTAAATTCAAGATTCGAGTTTGTCTCACGGATGTTCCAAACCTCAAAAGATACTCTGTTTGCAAACTTTATTTGTTTCGTCATTTTTTATAATCCTTTCGTTTAGTATGATTAATTTATTTGTCACACACGATTAAAGCGTATCCCTCATTTGTGGCACCATAGCCGCCCTCGAGAGCAAATGATATGATGTCGTCATCAGTTACATCAAACTCATAATATGTAACCTGTGTGGCTGATACATTTGCCCCCGTCGAGGTCCGGGTGTAAAGACTTGTCAGATTAACATTTGCACTGGTTTGCATGTTTTTTGGTCTTGCACTGGTATGAGCAGTGTATACGACATATCCATGTTTTGAGCCTTTTATCTCAACCATCGGCCTTGCGTTGCTTATTATCTCTATTTTAGTCACACTAAAAGGGAATACTGTATCGGCACCTCCCGGGGTCTTATAGCCAGTGATCTTCCCTGATTCGTCATAAATAAACTCCGGATGGCTGTTTAATTCATCAGTTATTTCATTAACCTTCCGCTCCATATCACCTACGTTTTCAGTTTCGTTTTCTAATCTTTCGATCTTATCCTGCACCGTCTCCCCATCCGGACAAAATATAAGATGGGAATATGTCTGCGAATATAATTTGTTTCCTTTGTAGTCTGTGGTTGATCCTTCATAAATTTGTGCCATTTTATTAACCTCGTTCTTTCTGTGATATTGTATTTATTCCTTATTCTGCAGAATTAACCTCGAAATATAGTTTTCCTTCTACCCGTTCCGGGTTTTCCCCGGGGTGTACTATAACAAGATTTTTACAGCAAAAGCTATATTTGTTCCCGTCTGACTCACTGGTAACTTTTTCCGGTGACTCGCTAAAATACATAGAAAACTCATTTCCGCCGGTACATCCACTAACTGTAGTGACTCTTGGCGTAAATATTAGATTTTCTACGGTGCAACCGCCTGAAATTCGTATATATATACTGCCGTTAATAGTCTCTGTCGGCGTATATTCGGTTCCACTTCCCGTGTCGGATGCCAGAATACTGCTGCCGGATTTCAGTTCGATTTTATATGTATCTTCTGCACCATTTTCAGGACACCCTCTTAGTTCATAAATTGTGTCTTTATATAAGGCGACCGTTCCGACTAAAAAGAAAGTATCCTCCGTTGCTATCCCACTCGCCGTTATGTGGTCTTTCATTACGACAAAAGCAACTCCATTTTTTACCGCTGTGCCTGCGGTTGTTTTCATTAGGTCATGATAAAATTCCTTGAATACTTTAATAATCAAGTCCTGCTCGTTTCCGATCTGGAAGTATAAAACCCCTTTCGTACGTTCGGAAGGCGGGATGTATTCTTCCATAACAACCAACGCTTCCGATCCGTACGGTCTGTAGTCATCTTTGTTTCGCGGATCAGGTCCTAATAAAATATAAATCAAATTATTTATTTCTACCGTATCCCCGCGTTTCATGAAACCGGCTTCTTCGGATTTCACAAATTCGTCTATGTTTTCGCATTTCGCCGATATCGGGATCCCCGCAAATGATTCTGTAATCTTTTGGTAGTTATGGTTAAAATCGTCTACCTGGTATGCATCATCTTGATCCGGTAGTTTTAAATCCAATCTGTCTGTATACCGCATTGTTCTTTTCACTCCCTTTCTTTTTCCAATGATAAAAGGACTACAATGGTGTAGTCCTTAGTCCTCCATGTGTATACTGATGCAGATATCCGTGTGTATATCTGCTCAATATCCGGTGCGTATTATACAGTAAATCTATATCAAGGATTATATTGAGTGGAATGATTTCCAACAGCCACCGCCGCATTTCTTCATACTGCCTTGCCTTATGCAGCGCAACTCTGACCTGCAGCGTCCATATCTCGGCTATGTACCGCATTGTAAATCCATTTGCACCGCACATCTGCGCCAAGTGCTCCCATACCCGTCTGTATGTATAATCAACGTTGGCATTTAAACGGTTAATGATCCGGAATCGCCTGTCTTCTAATGTATCATCTGCGTAAGGTGTAATTCCTATGATCTTTTCCCAACGTTTAATTCCATACTCTCCCATGGTATATAAAAACTGGTCATTCCACGCCTGTTCTATGGCTCCCCATAGATTTTCCAGTTCAGGATTTTCGCCGGCCGCATTTGCTATGATCTCGCGTACTTCTTTTAAAAACTGCGGAAGGTAATCCAGTATATCAGGCTTTCTCATTGGTTATCCCCCCTCTTACCGCCAAGGCGTCTTTGTCGAGATACAGATTCGTTTCACTTCCATTTAATTTTGTTCCGAAAATATCAAGTATCCCGGCAACGTCAAGGATTGCCGTTTCAATTTTAGAAATCCTGATTATTGACTGTTTATTCTTTTCCCACGCTTTATTAACAGCAGCAAAATATACGTCAACTGCATCCTGGATATACTGTTCTACATCTTCCCATACATATCCGTCCATAAGAGATATTTGTGAGTCAATGTTGATATTAACAGCAAATGCACCCGCTACCGTTACCGTATGTCCTATCGGCGCTATCCCATAACCTGCACCTCTATTGACTAACGGGTCTATCATTGTTTGTATCTGATCAATAAAGGACGGTTCCGGCACAGTATAACTGCTCGTTGTAATAACTATTTTACATGTGCCGCCTCCCATCCATTCAGATGCGGAATATAGCTTCACGCCCCCGACTCCGGGAATCTGTTTTACTTTACGCATGTAATCTGCGCGATTCCCGCCAAATGCTGTTGAGTTGATAGATGCATAATAAACTGTATCGATTTCTTCAATAGCAGCCTCATCTTCTCCATATGTTTCGATTGCCGTTATTTCACTGGAAGCAAGTCCGGGTATGTAGGCTATCGGCACGATTGTTCCTGTAACATTTCCTATCGTCCCGGCAGTTTCGCATTGCAGGCGGTAAAGTCCGTCCTCTACTTTTTCTTTGACGGCAAAATTGATAGTATCATAATTAAACCGTTCACCGACTGATAAGTTAAGCGTCGAGGGTTTTATAGTCGCAAGTACTATAGAGGGTTTTGCATCAAAAATGGTGATATCAATACCTCTTTCCCTGCATCTTTCCAATTTGCCGCCCCGGTCGGAAGTATCAAAAAAGGTCAGATTAAGAAAATTATCTAACGCTATATACATATTTTGGTGTTCAACTGCTATAGGCGCCGTTGTGTTATATAATAAGGAAGATTCTCTTTTATCTAATTTATCCGAAATTCTATCTAGGACTCTTTGCCGAATCACCTCGTATGTCTGATCTTCGTACATTTATGCGCTCACCACCTTTTCTGCGTTAAAATCACCGAGATTTGTATGGACTGTGAAAAGAACCTTTAGCTTTCTCATATTCTGCTCAAAATAAAAGTCGTCAACCGCCTCTATTCTGTCGTCCTGTATCAGCGCTTCCGTTATTCTTCTTTCTGCTTCCGGAATCACATACTCCATCGCTTTTCCTATCAGATCGACCAGTTCCACGCCATAATTCCAAGGATAAATCAGATGTTCATATCGTTCTGTATTTAATATAAAAAACACAGCCTGTCGAATTTCCTCTAACCCTTCCCTGCTGCCGTTTATCCGTTTCTTTTCGTAATCAAGGGCATAATCTCTGGAAGCGATCTTTTCTTCCACAAAATCAAATGCTGCCTCTTTTGCAAATGACGGAAGCATGCGTATCACCCTCTTTCCATTTTGTCTAAAATTACATATTTCTGCCCGCCCTGCATCTGAATCAATACTACTTCATCATTAATTTTGAGGGCGTTCTTTACTTTGATCTTTGCACTCTCCATCGACAGTTCTTTTAAAATTTCTTTATCCTGACCGCTTAAAATGCTTCCTTTCCCTTCGAATTTAAGGTCGATCTCCACTTCATAATCAGATACATTTTTGGTTAAAACAAGGAATTCTTCGTCGAGATTCAATTTGCCATTTACCTGTACCTGCAGCGGAATGTCCGAAATGACTTTTCCATACACTATGCTTGTTGGATTTTCTGCCCTTATAGCCTCGATTGCGCTTTTTTTCATAGCTTCGATAAAATTGCTGCCTGTCATGTCTGCACCTCTACGCGATAAAAGTACCGCCTCTTAATGTTAAATCCATGGTATGTAAATCATTTTCGAATTTATGGACTACTTTTTCGCATACCATTAAATTACGCACCTGTATATCACCTAAATTCATTATAACAATAACACTGCTGCCCGCCCTGACTCTTATATCACCAAAAGCACTGTTTATTTTCAACTTTCTGGTTTTTTGGTTGTATAAAGACAACAGTGTGTTTACTTTTTCGATAACGCCAACGTCCGAAGATACCGTTTCGTAATATTGTAAAACACCCCACTCGTTTATATTGGCAGAGTCTTTTGCAATATACACTTCTCTTTTCCCGGTTTCCTCATTTTCATATACGAGTTTGATCTGGTTGTAAGTCTGATCATCAATACTGGATTCATATGTATAATTCTGTCCGGTTGTTTCATCTATCAGTATGTTGACCTTCATATTTTCAATATCTTTTAGCATAAGCCTGCCAAAATCATCATACAGTACATACATTTTTTTTCGGCTAGTCATGGTGTCGTCCAGTGCATCCTGTATGATGTCAAATAATGTCTTATTATCCTCAACCTTGGCCGGAATGATATATCCGGTATCATCCAGACTTCCGACAGATAAGTTAAAATCCGCCGCTATCATTTGTACGACCTGTGCGGCGGATTTTTCCTTATATACGTATGTTTCCTTATTTTTGAGGTATCTTAACTGATCGTAAGCGGTTACTTCGATAAGCTGCTCTTTATTTCTGCTTTTTTTAAAGATAAAGCCGAAAAATACCTTTTCTCCGTTAATAATCAACCTTACCGGATTCCCCTCGGCAAAATCCGCATTTTCTGTCTTTACAACCGTAAACTTCAATACTCCCGGAGTACCTTTTCTCTCTGTAGTCCATGTTATTCCTGTTTTGACCGGCGGATAATAGATTGTACTTCCATTTACGATTGATAACTCAACACTCATCCTTCATTCCTCTTATGGCAATGTGATCTCGGTCCCCGGAAAAATCCACCATCCATTGCTTGATGATAACTTCCCGTGTTCTTTTGCTGCAGATTCTATCGTGCCCTTATTGGCCTCATACACCTGTTTCCAATCTAATGCATTGCCATATTCCTGTTTTGCGATATTCCACAGCGTATCTCCTGACTGGATTATATATGATCCGGCCGAATCTTTTGAGTCGCGCGTAGATTCTTTCTTTACCGTGGCGCTGCCGGAACCGCTTCCCCTGATCGTCGCTGTTTTCGTTCCATAGCTTCTATATTGCTTTAATTCTATGGAAACAATATAGTCAAAACCTTCATCTGCTGACTCTTTTACTTTATATTCTTCAAGCGACACTTTCATGTTGGTGTAGGGAAGCGTCCGGCCTGTCGGCATTTTCCGCGATACGATAAACTGAAACGGCTTCTTTGATAACTTTAGCTTTTCCAATACATTCAGGTAGTAAGACGCCTCTTTATATCCATCCGAATAAACCGCAAAAGGGTACTTTACGTTTGGGAGCAGTATTTCAAAGGAAATATCCGTCAGTCCGGCATCCTTTAATATATTGACCTGTGACTCGTTGATCAATTCGATCGTCTTATTCTGGTTCCTGATCTGTGTATTCATTTTGGACGGCGGTATCGGAAGCCTGACTCCGTTTATAAAAAAATAGTAAGCCATTACTCATGAACTCCTTCCGCTGATATATCAATCGATTCGCACAGTTTATCCGTAAACGTATCCATAAATCCATCGATATCCATATCGGAATTGATCGTATTGTATACGCCGCCCATATCCACCGATATTTCAGCGGTCGTAAAGCGGTTAATCGTTTCCATTTCCGCCGCATCACGCAGATATTTGAGGTCTTCTTCCGAGATATCGACAGTATCCTTTATATTTCCTGTATCATCTGCTATATTTGCCACATTGCCGGCCAGTTCTTCGTAGTCCAAAACATTACTGCCATTACCGGAAAGGTCGAGTCCTACGTCTCCAAGCAGGGATTCTATGTTAAAGTTTGAAACCTTATCCTCCAGATTTTCTCCCCACGCATAGCCGGAATTATAAGCCTCTCCGTATTCGATCCGGTTAAGTCCGAGCGTTTCCGATGACAGATTGACCTCTTCCATGACCTTTTCGTATGTACCGTTTCCATGTTCTTCGGCAAATGCTTCCATGCACTCGCCTAACGTGCTTCTCCATCCTGATACAGCATCAGCAAGATTTGAGCCAAATATCGAGTCTATGGCCGTCGCTATCGTCTCGAGAATACCAAGGATTATATCTGACAGACTTACGAATAATTGCACGATAGTAACTATCGGATCGTTAAAGATATTTGCAAAATAATTTGCAAATGCGGCAATTAAATTCCATATGGCACTCACAATTCCGAGAACTAAATCCAATAACGAGAGTAGATTGTTCCATACAAATGCGCCCGCAGCCGCTATTGCTCCCGCAATAACCCCGGTTGCCGAAATACTGCTCCCCGTTACTTTATTAATAGCCGCTACTACTAAATAAATAGCGGCCACAATCGCGATAATCAGCACAAGTATCCATGTGAGGGGACAAGCATATAATGCTGTGTTTAATTTAAGTTGTGCCGCATTTTGTGCCGTAGTGGCAGCTACTTCTGTGCCTGTTGCGGCCGCATGGGCATATGCCGCTGCGCACATCGCAATCTTAATCCCTTTACTCACAGCCTCATAACCATTTGCTATTGCCAGATATGCAAGATACAATGCCAGGGCGGCGCTCACTGCGCCGATTACCGGCGCAATAAGTGACCAGTTGTCCTGAACAAACGTACCTAACGCCGCCATTTTTTCAAACGTGAAAACCAGTATATTCCCGAGTACGCCTACGCCGATTGCGGCATTTTTTACAAAGTTGTTGAAATTCGGATTATTGGCTACTTCGGACAGCTTCGCCCATACCGGATTTAAAGCGGCTGTTGCATAGTTTTGGAACTGATTCCAGACACCGGAAAACGTCATAGGCATTTCATTGAATTTCTGGTCTATTTCTTCCGACGCTCCCAATATGGCATTTTTCACGATATCCGCCGTAATCTGTCCTTCCGCCGCCAATGCCCTTATATCCCCTACAGATACGTCCATATACTTGGCGATCTCCTGTATAATATTCGGAGCGGCCTCAAATACGGAGTTAAGCTCTTCGCCGCGCAGGACTCCTGAACCAAGAGCCTGCGTCAATTGCAATGTCGCGGAATTGACAGCGGCGGCTTCCGTACCTGCTATTGTAAAAAGTTTGTTCAAATTCTCGGCGAAAAGAATCGTTTCGTTGTTATTACTAAAAGCTGTTGGCGCATTCAGGCTTAACTTCGCAACAGAATCAGCCATATCCAAAAAGTTGGCTCTGGATCGGTTCGCCGAGTCAAATATCTTCTGCTCCAACTCCTGTATACTTCCGCCATCGTCCACGATCATGCTCATGCGTGCGTTGGTATTGCTGATCCGGTCAGATAATTCCACTGCCTTTTTCGCTGTCTGCAATGATGCATATGCCGCTACTGCCGCTCTTACCTTGCCGGTAATTCCCGACAACGCATCCTGTGTATCATTTGCCGCATCCGTATACCGTTCCTGTGCCTGCGTTGCTGCCCTTATGTTGTCTTCCACTTCATCCATTACGACGGCTACGTTTGCAAGTTCACTTCTTGCTTCCTGTATAGATACCGTGTCGATCGGATTATTCACAGCATTCTGCATTCTCTCAAAACTGTTTAATACGATCATCAGTGCTTTATTCATGCTTCTTAAAGCAGGGGACATTCCGTCATTTATTTTTATGGTCGAACTTACTCCTGACATTGCTATATTCTCCCTTCTTCAAGCTGTTTTGCCTTTTTCTTATCATTTTTGATCTTTTCATCAATGCAGGCAATTATAAAAGCCTTTTCGCGAATACCTAATGCAAGAAACTCCGTGGGTTTCCAATGAAATTTGTGAAGGCAATAGTAAGCATAATTCGCCTCACTATCACCTTCAATTATTAGTTTTTTGCCGTATCGATCAGATCGTTGATGTCTTCTGCTTCGGAATCCTCGAGCAGTTTTTCAGTCAGTTTGTCAAACTCATCCTTATAAAGCATGGTTTTTATAAGCGCTTCCGCCCCCATTACTCTGTAACTGTCCTGCAGTTCTTTGTTGTTCAAATCCGGTGAAACTATGCTTTTCACTGTCAGCTTTGTCAAATACTCATTTGAATTAAAATGTTCCCTGAATTGCCCTTTTTTTCCGATTACCGGAACGGTTTTTGTACATTCCTTTCTGATCTTTTCGTCCTCTTCTGCGCTGATGATACGGACTTCCCACGGAATCGTTTTTCCATCTTCGTCTTTAAATCTGCTGCTTACTACGATCTTTTTGTTTTCTCTTTTTTCTGCATTTCCTGCAAAAAAACATGCTAAATTTCCCATATCTTTTTTCCTTTCCGTTACTTTATTTTTATCCTTCCATTCCAGGGAGCAGCGTGAACTTTTCAGGAATTTCAAAATCCTCAAACGTAAAGTTCATTTCCTCATCCAGATATTCCGCATCTGCATCTGCTTTGGCTAAGATGACATCATCAAAATTGCAGTCTTTAAGAATTATCGTCTGACGTCCTACTACAGAACCCTGATCTTCATTCGTGAGCTGAATATCAAAGTATACATCTTCGCCGGTTTCTTTGTACTTATACGCCAATTCCCGGAAAACAGAAGTAGTATAATGTAACGTTGCTTTGCCTGTACCGCTCCATCCGGCTGCCTTATTACCCTTTCCAGTCTTTCCCATGATAGGGACTTCTGTTTTTTTCTTTTTCATCCGCGCTTCAATATTGATCAGCTGCATGAGTCTCAACCGGCTTCCATCGATCGTAACATAACATTCCGCGAGCGAAGCACTCACGGTATCCTTTGCATTCATAACATTGTCAAACAATTTAAACACCATCCTTTCTTACGTATGCCGTCAGGCAACTATCACCTGCATGTATAACTGCTCCATTGCATTTGTAACTCTTTGCCCTCGCTGACAACAACGTTTTCCGGTTTAAACTTTTCAATAGCTCCGATTTCTTCGAGCTGTTTATGATGACTAACAATATCATTCCACAAAGATACTCTGCCGGAAGCGTTGTTGGGAATCTGCCCGATATACCTTGTGTTGAAGATTGTTGCAATGTCCATTGCAATCTGATCGATTACGCGAATCGTCTGATTCGCCTTAAAGTCTTCCCCTTTGTCCGCCGTCGTTGTTACCAGGCTGTTTATATCTGTTAATACGCGTATATCTTTGCCCACTTTGTGAAACGCAAATTCGCCCGTGCGGATCGCCGTTTCAAGCTGTGCCTGCGTATAATTCACCGGGATGTCAAACTCTCCATCATACACTTTATTTGTATTTGACTGATTTACCGGACACCCGGCAATAACTCCTAACGTCCACCATACCGCATCCACACAATTTTTTACATTGACAACGGCTTCATGATCTGCCGCATTATTGAAAACGACTACCTGATATTTAACTCCCGCATTGTCACGCATGTCCTTTACTTCCTGGATATAAAGCTCCTGTATTGCCTTATCTGCAGAAAGACAGCCAATAGCATTAAATGTATGATTTTCAGACAAATCAAGGAATTTAGAATGTTCTTCGGCTGTTACCGCCTCCCCGTCCGAGCCGCCTGTCATTTCCTGCCTCTCTGACGCAGTAAGTGTTTCAAGGTTCCATGTAACAAACCCGTTATCCGTTGCACTTAACTCTTCTACCGATCGTACATTCGCCGAATAAACCATTACGTTCCCGAAAAAAATATTGACGTCAAACGTTCCTGTTGTTGTACCTGTAAGAATTTCTGTACTGATCTGATTTCCTTTCTGTCCTTTCCATTTCGCCTGCGCCATACTGTTTGAGGCTTTTTCTCCGTTTTTCATGAGTTTATAGCAGTACAATGTTTTAATATTTCGGAATAAATCTCTTAATCCCTTTGCTTCGTCCGAATCATATGTCATGCCAAAGTACTGCAGGCAATCGGTCCTGAACTCTTCTGCGGTTACCTCAAAAACTGAATCATCATTTCCCCAAGACAACGGCACCGCAAGCGCCGCCTTTCCTCTTCCTCCTATCATTGCCGACGCACGGGCCACACTGACAAAATTCATGTATGTCCCCGGAAGCACCTTATTCTGTGTCACAAATGTTCCTCCGCCTAACATAACTTACATCATCCTTTCTTTTTTAAATATTGTGTTATCAGCTCATCTGCTTTTTTAAATGAGTAATCCTTATCAGGTTCCAGTACAATACGAGCTACTCTGTTATTGTATTTATCCATCTGTAACAGCTGCTTTCCTTTGTACCCTTTCGCGAGCATGTCCTGCTGTTCTGCCGCTTTTTTCATTGCCACATCCTACCCCCTTACTCCTACATCAAGGCCATATTGATTCATGGAATCTTCTTTTTCCGTATTAATAAGTACAACCTGATATGTAGCATTGTAATGCAACACACCATCTATAACTTCATAGCTCATATCCTTTCCCCGCAGTATGTCGCCATTTGCCAAGGTTATATACTCTAATCCTTCCATTAACATATCGCCTACGGCGTTTATGTTATCGGTATCCGCATCATTTACCGGGAAGTAATGTACATTGAAAATATATTCCCGTTTCTTACGCTTCCCAAGAAATGGCGTATTCATAACCTTTATTAGCTTAATGAAAAAACAAGGCTGTTCTAATTCCTGCCGGATATTAGAGTCATAGATTTTATACTCGTCCCCATAAATGCTGTTTAACTTTACGGAGATTCCATTTGTGATATCATTTACCATTTACCATATCCTCTAATTTTGTTTTTAATTTCATTTCAAGATATCCCGGTGCCATAGATTGTATTTCTTTTTCAGATATCGTTAATATGAATTTGCCCTCTACCCATGCATTTTTCAGCTTTTTCCCTATCTGTGGAACAAAGCGGCCCGGCTCCTGTCTGTGTCCGTACTCGTAATAGGATGCATATTCTTTAGGATTTATCACTTCGCATATGTAGACATCCCCCTGTTTCTCCACAGACTTGATGGTCCAACTTTTTCTTAATTCGCCGCCCTGCTTCTCCGCATTGTATACGAGCACGCTTCCGTCTTTTTTGATGTAAGAAATTTCTTCATAATCACCGACATCCGTACGTTCTACCACTTTTTTGTATAGTATCACAGCCAATTCATGGGCACAGTCACGACAGAATTTTTCTCTGTCAAACTCATACATACGGTTTATACGTTCCTGTAATTTTTCCAACTGCCGGAAGTCTACTTTTCCCCACTTCATTTTACGACCACCTCTCAAATAATTTTAATGCAATTTCCTGATGATTTGTAAATGTGGAAGGCTTTCCGCTGTTAGAATACGCTACTGGCTCGTATCCTTCCCGTGTCACTACAATCTTTGATCCGGGTTTGATATTTATATCACAGGATATAAATAATTTAACCGTCTGTATCTGTTCTGCAGCTTCTCCGCTTGTTGACGGGGACACAGTCCCAAAAGAAACCTTACAGGGTTTATTTTCGTAAACGGTCACTTCATGGAATGTTGTTTTTTTTGTTTCGGGGTCTGTTACAGGCTGCCACTCGATAATATTACAAGTATCCTGATACATGGATTCGATCGCTTCTTTCGTTTTTTGCATAATGCTCCGTATATCGATCATTACCACACTAACCTCCTGTATCTGGCAAATTCTTCGTCATGTCCGTTTATCATTGCGTCGATCGCGGCATCAAATTGCTGCTCCACTGACGCACCTTTTTGAAATGTAATGCTTGTGTCACCCTCTTTGATCGTTTCTGCGACAGGGGAAAAATCATAGCCTGCGAGTTGT
>ERZ777011.1752-NODE-1752-length-20806-cov-17.533709_pt1 | contig 20806 bp, 18 predicted proteins | sample MGYA00374964_ERZ777011 | MGnify/ENA primary metagenome ERZ777011 (study PRJEB29310, sample SAMD00008975) | mouse gut metagenome | study: EMG produced TPA metagenomics assembly of the Metagenome analysis of fecal microbiota from mouse which was promoted... | reverse complement strand
TTGTTAAGGCGCACTTTATGAGGAGGGAGCATATCGGGATATGTGACCGACGATTGAATGCGGATTAACGGAAAAGACACCATTCGGACTGAAGCATTAATTTCTTTTAAAGAGGCTTTCCTGTAATGCCTGCCGCCATTCCGGAATCTTTGCGCGTCTTTATCCCTTCGGCTCAGTCCCATAGCCCGCTATGCTCCTTCGCTGCAGGGATAAATCCATCACAAATCTTCCGGCTCTGCGTTAACAAGCATTTTTAAACAGCCTCTAACACTAAAGCTGACTTTAAGAGTGTGTCAGAACACGGCTTCTTCGAGCCATTTCGGCTTTGTTGATCTGTACATTTTAATTCTAATCTTATTAATTCTAATCGTAAAGAAAGACTATGAACGACAGATTGGATGCAGAAGAGAGAAGAGTGATTCCTTCAAGCCTTTACGGGCTTCCCGAACGCCGCGAATATCCTATGCCCGACGCTGCCCACGTGCGCGCCGCAGAGGCTTGTTTCCGTCATTGCCCTGAAAATCTCAGACCGGAACTCGCGCATGCAATACTGAGGTTTGCCAAAGAATACGGCGTTGAGGTCAAGAGTCCAACGGTGCTTTTCTACTCTGAACAGACGGACTACTCGTAACGCAGATAAATCGTTACAGGGTCGAACCTCACCGTATAAGGCGAAGCCCGGCGTCTCTTCGGGGCTTCGGAAAGATGGTAATAGAACGACTTCTGCACGTCCCACGAACGGATGTCGAACTTTTCCGTCTCGCCCGGTGCCACCGAACAGTCGAGCTTTACCCATCGCCGGTGAAGCTGGAGACTGTCAACGGTCTCGTAGACTATATAGAATGAAACTCCAGTCAAGGTGCGGTCAGAACCATTGGTGATGAAGAACGATTCCTTGTCGGCCGAAGCCTTCTTGTCGTATCCGCTGAAACGGATGTCGGAAAGCGTGTATCCCTCTCCGCACCCTTCACAATCCGTGCTTATAGCCTGCGAACCTTTGGCCATTGCATCCCCTTGACCGTAGACCCTTTCCACCGGGAGCTTTGAACGCACTTTGCGCGCATAAGTCTCCGGCGAGACGAGGGCTGTCCCGAGAACCACTGCGGTGCTTATGATGAATGCGTACTTCATTGTCTACAGGTATCTGACGCTGAAACGTGAAGAACCGTTTCCGTCGTAGGAAGGATATATTTTCCTCATGCCGACCGGAAGGCTCTTCACCGGATCGGTTACGGATGTTCGCGCAAGCCTCCAGAAATGAGGAAGAAGAGCAAACGGGTTGAATGTCCAGTTGCGTTTCTTTGCAGCCACAGCCAGTCCGCAATCATCCGCCATAAGCGTAGCGGCGCATTCTTTCGGACGGCACAGCACCCTGTTCTTGCGACCTGTGAAGAGCAGGATGCGGAATCTCTCCGGCTGCGCGGTGAGATACACCTCCCCTATCCTCTCTCCGGGCACAGTCTTGCAGTCATCAGCCTCGACTACGTCTATTCCATAGGCATAAGGCTTATCGTCGGCCTTTCGTATCAGGACGGTTACGTTGTCTTCCGGATATTCCCATATTCCCTCTATACGGTCGAGCGACGACACGTCGCACCATTCCTTTGCGGCTTCGATGTCGCAGACCTCCGGTCGGGCTGCGAAAGCCGGAATGGCGACAGCCACCAGAATCGAGAATGTCCGCGTGCGTAATGTCATTTTTGCTTGGTGGAGAAAGCGTAGGAGAAACCGAAACTGAGTATTTCCTTAAGCATCAGATACTTCCACTTATTGTTTGAAATCTCTGACGAGGAATCATAGCGCAGATGCACGTAGATTTGCGTAGACAGGAAGCGGTTGATGTTGAAAGATATGGTGTTTTCCCAATCCGACAGGAAATAGTCATAGTTTGTGAAGAGGAACAAGCGCGAACGGTATTCTATGTTGGACGCCCATTTCCACGTCAACGTCAGCTCGGCATTGCTACCGATCTCATTATGGAACTTCTTGCCTATAGGCACATTGAACTGCACAGGGTCGATTTTGGTGTCGATGCAGGTCTTGAGATTGTATGAGACAGGCGATACCGACGCGTTGAATTTAATTGTGTTCTTCTTGTTGGAAGTCGAATACGTCATACCGACACCGAGGTTGAGGTCGCCCGGAGCAAGAAACGAAGCCTTACGTGTCCACGAATCCGAAGGATAGTTGACAAGCATCTGAGTCTTGAACTGCAGATTGAACGAATAGAACCACTTCTTGAAGGCTTTTACGCCTGCCTTCATGTTCCATTGGAATATGTCTTCCGAAATATTGTATTTGTGCATCTGTCCGCTCGGATTGGAGTTCAGTCCGAGCTTGTAGCTCACGGTGTTCTGGAACATGAGGTTCGGATGATAGACCTGGTTGAGGCTCACGTCCCAAAGGAAATTTATGAGAAGGGCAAGGTAATTGTTTCCGCCCTGGTACCAGTTTGGCGACACGAACGCCTGAGAGAAATGCAGTCCTGCATTGAACACGTGGAGCCAATGCCTCTTTTCGATTTCCGCAATCTCTATCTTGGCCTTGCTGTTGTCTATTTCCGGGAGGTCAAGACGCTGCAGGAAAGCCTTGAAGCTCAGGTCATCGTCGGGCAGACGCACAGGTTCAGGCAAATCCCAGTAGGTATACTCGGTGGTGAGCGGGCTGAATGTCATCAGCGAATGCATCATGTCGAGCGTGAACTGGCGCGAACGGCTTTCTCTCGCCAACCATTCGGGACGTGAGAAATCAGGCGTCTTGGCCGACGGGCCGTCCTCCTCTATGGCAATCCATTCGGGCGATGGCATTGAATCTGAAGGAACGGAATCGGCCGGTATGTTGACGATGGTGGATTCCTCGTATACCGCATCCTTGGCTTTGAACTTTACAGGTTCCAGATGCCTGTATCCGTTCAGCACCCAAGGGGCAAGTACGGCGGCATAGGCAAAGTCGGAAGCCGGACGCAACGGAGTTATCGTATCCAGCATCTCGGCACCTGTAAGCGTTGCCGTGTCGGGTTGCTCTTCAGGAATATAAGGCTTCTGCAGTTCCGTATGCTGCCGATGCCGCTGAGGCGACGGCACATGCCGGAAACGCTGAAAAGAAGCTGATGATGTCAAAGTGGCCGTGATGGCGATGGCTGCGGTCAGCAGGGATGCCTTGGTCATAATAAGTCTTTTGATGTTCTGTCAGAAATACTTGTATTTGCAATAAAAACAAGGAGAGAAAATCAATTCTTTTTATACGACCCGTCGAGGATTGCGTCATATTCCGGAGAATTGATGAGCCTGAGAGCTTCCCGGAATATAGGGTCGTATCCGTTGTAGACCTTGAAGTACGTGGCATTCTCATATATGTCGCGTCCGATAAGGGCCTTTATGATCATCGCAAAAAGAGGACGGCTGCGTTTCGCCTGCTCTTCATCGTATTCGATGCCTTCTTTGTCTGCCATCTCCTTCAGTTCCTGAATCATGGCGTCGCTGACTTCAAAACCCCTCACGAAATCGGCATCTGTCTTGTACAGTTTCTTTATCTGCTTGCGGTTATCGTCAACGTATTTGATGCAGAACTGGTTGATGAGTCCCTTGGCCATGACTTTGCGGTAATAGAGCGTGTTCTCTGTGGTGTCGAGAGCCACGAAACGGTCGGGGGATATTCCGCCTCCGCCGTATATGGGCCGCTTGTTCAAAAGTGTCTGCACACGCAGCGAATCCACGTATTTCACGGAATCCTCGTGCATAAGCTCGCCATGGTTGAAACGGTCTATGATGTCTTTGGCATATTCTTTCTGTCCTCCTTTGCTGTAAGGCTTCTGTATGTCACGCCCGGTAGGCGTATAATAATGCGCCACCGTAAGACGTATCATAGAGCCGTCGGGGAAAGGCACGGGCCTCTGCACAAGGCCTTTGCCAAAAGTGCGTCGGCCCACAATCACGCCACGGTCCCAGTCCTGCACTGCGCCCGACGTGATTTCGGAGGCAGAAGCGGAATACTGGTTCACCATGACTACAAGGCGACCGTCGGCAAAAAGAGGTTTCTTGCCGCTCGGCGACGCCATAAGGTCGTAACGCGGGGAATTTATGCCTTCTGTATATACCGCCAGGCTCCCGGCTGGCAGGAACTCTCCGAGGATGTCGGCGGCAGCGTTAAGGTAACCTCCGCCGTTGTCAACAAGATCCAGTATGAGCTGGGTCATTCCTTGCTTTTTCAGCTTTTCGATCGCCTCCGCCGTCTCCTTGTGCGTATCTGCAGCGAAGCGGTTGATGCGTATGTAGCCGGTTTGGGGATCGGCCATATAGGCCGCGTCAACGCTGTAGATAGGTATGTCGGCACGCGTTATGGTGAAGTCGAGCGTGTCGGTCGAGACACGCTGCTTGCGCAGTACCTTGACGTCCACCTTCGTCCCTTTCTGGCCGCGCAGACGCTTCATGATGTCGGAGTTCTTCATCTTCACCCCGGCGATGGACGTGTCGTTGACTGCCACTATACGGTCTCCGGCCAGGATTCCGACTCTTTCCGAAGGCCCTCCGGCCACAGTCTGTATCACATACAGGGTGTCCTTGTTCATATTGAACGTTATCCCTATGCCGCTGAAGTTGCCCTGCAGCGGCTCGTTAAGCTCTTTCGTCTCCTCCGGCGTGGTGTAGGACGAATGAGGGTCGAGCCCTTCCAGCATGCCCTTTATGGCATCTTCCACGAGCCTGTCTTCATTCACGGTGTCCACGTAGAGCTGGGCTATGGCGGCTTCAGCCATACGGAGCTTGTTGTTGGGCGTCATCTGCGCCTGCGATGCGGCAATACCTGCCGCAACCGCTATGGCCGCTGATATAGCCAATGTTATCGATTTGCTTTTCATTGTCTTAATATGTCTTGTCTATGGAAGGTAGCGGCTTGTGTCAAAACCATTGTGCTCCAGCTCACGCACCATAGAGCTGCTCACGGCTGACAGCTCCGGGAGCGTGGCAATGAACACGGTTTCCACACCGCCGATTTCACGGTTCACGTCGGCTATGGTCTTTTCATACTCGAAATCCGCTGAGTTCCTTATGCCTCTGAGGATGAAGCGCGCGCCGATTTCCTCGGCAAACCTGACGGTCAGCCCCGAATAGGAACGGACTTCTATCCTCTGATTGCCGGAATAGACCGTGCGTATCGCATCGAGCCTCTCACCCACGTCGGCGGCTCCGGCCTTGTGTTCATTATAGCCGACTGCTATCACAATCTTGTCGAAAAGCGGCAAAGCCCTGTCCACTATCGACTTGTGGCCGACGGTGAACGGATTGAAGCTTCCGGGAAATATCGCTGTCCTCTCCATATCCTGATACGATGCTACATCTCTTCCTCCTCGATGACAAGGTTGTCGATGATGAAGTTCTGCCTGTCCATAGTGTTTTTGCCCATATAGAACTCCATAAGCTTGTCGGGCGTGTCGCCGCTCTTTATCTCCACTGGGTCGAGGCGGATGTCCTTGCCTATGAACTCAGCGAACTCGTCGGCGTTGATTTCACCCAGACCTTTGAATCGCGTTATCTCCGCGTTGTTGCCGAGGCGTTGGATGGCGGCCACACGCTCCTCTTCGCTGTAACAGTAATACGTGGTCTTTTCCTCTCCATCCGCCGTCTTCTTCTTTTTGGACGAACGGCGTGTCGCGCTCTTGTCGCGCACGCGGAAAAGCGGGGTCTGGAGTATGAAGACATGCCCTTTCTTCACCATATCGGGGAAGAACATCAGGAAGAACGTCAGTATCAGGAGCCGGATATGCATTCCGTCCACATCGGCATCGGTCGCTATTATCACCTTGTTGTATCTGAGCCCTTCGATGCCGTCCTCGATGTTGAGCGCGGCCTGCAGGAGGTTGAACTCCTCGTTCCGGTAGACGATTTCCTTCTTCTCGCCGAACGAGTTGAGAGGCTTTCCGCGCAGAGAGAAGACGGCCTGCGTCTCGGCGTTGCGCACTTTGGTTATGGTTCCTGATGCCGAAAGGCCCTCGGTTATGAAAATCGCCGTGTCTTCACGCAGGTCTTCCTTCGCGCTTGCCTTGAGCGTGTCGTTGTAGTGGATGCGGCAGTCGCGCAGCTTTTTGTTGTGCAGGCTCACCTTCTTGGCCTTCTCTCGGGCAAGCTTGGTGATTCCGGCCATGGCCTTGCGGTCCTTCTCGCTTTCGGCTATCTTTTTGAGCATTACCTCAGCGGTGTCGGTATGCTTGTGCAGATAGTCGTCGAGCTCCTTCTTTATGAAGTCGCCGATGAACTTGTTGACGGTAACCGTGCTGTCGGGCGCAATCTCCTTGCTGCCGAGCTTTGTCTTCGTCTGGCTCTCGAAGACAGGCTCCTGGATTCGCACGCTGACGGCGGCCACCATGCCGTTGCGTATGTCGGAAAATTCGTAACCCTTTCCCGAGAATTCCTTTATTGTACGGCTCACATGCTCACGGAAAGCCGTGAGGTGCGTGCCGCCCTGGGTGGTATGCTGGCCGTTGACGAAAGAATAATACTCCTCGCCGTACTGGTCGGTATGCGTAAGCACCACCTCGATGTCGTCGCCCTTCAGATGGATGATCGGATAGAGCGGTTCGGAAGTCAGGTTCTCGCGCAGCAGGTCGAGGAGGCCGTTGCGGCTGTAATAGCGTTTCCCGTTGAAATATATCTGGAGGCCGGCGTTGAGATAGGTGTAATTGTTGACCATCGTCTCCACGAAGTCCAGATTGTAGCTGTAGTTGCGGAAGAGCGAATTGTCGGGCCGGAAACGCACCATGGTCCCGTTCTGTTCCCGCGTAGGCTCAGGTTCACCCTTATGCAGCAGATTGCCGCGCTCGAAGTCCACGCGCACCATCTTTCCTTCGCGCACGCTCCTGACCTCGCATTCCGTGGAAAGCGCGTTCACCGCCTTGAGGCCCACGCCGTTAAGGCCGACCGACTTCTTGAAATACTTGTCGTCGAACTTGCCTCCGGTATTGATTTCCGAAGCCACCTCCTTCACTTTGCCGAGCGGGATTCCGCGTCCGTAGTCGCGCACCGTAACCTCCCCCTCGTCAGTGATGGTGATGTCGATTCGCTTTCCCACGCCCATGTTGAACTCGTCGATGGAGTTGTCTATCACCTCCTTGATGAGCACATAGATGCCGTCGTCGGTATGCGAGCCGTCGCCGAGCTTTCCTATGTACATGCCCGGTCGGCGGCGGATATGCTCGTTCCAAGGAAGCTGCTGGATGGCGTTGTCGTCATACGCGTATGCCGGTGCGTCCGCCCCGGAAGCGCCGGTCTGCATATCGCCCGACACGCTTCCCGCCTCCGTTTCAGCAAAAACCTCGTCCGAACGGAACGAGCCTTCAGAATCAGCACGGAGAAATTCCGCTTCTGAAAATATGTTGTTTTCTTCTGCCATTGCCGTCTTTTCTTGATTCCGCCGAATACCCGCAAATGTCCAAGGGCACAAAAAGCGCAATCAGCTACAAAATTACAAAATTCCGGCCGATTGCGCAACTTTCAATTCTACACCGCCAGCTAAAACCTACTTCTTGAACTTCACCTCGGTGACAGTTTCCCCGGCTTTCATAAAGCGGATGGAATACGTATCCTTATCCAATTCCGAAATGTCGATGGTCTGAGCATCCACACGGCCAGACTTAACCGGAACAGACGAATAAGCGTTCATCGGAATAATCTGATAGTCCGCACCTTCCACAGCTCCGAAGCTTTCAGACGGTATCCGAATCTCATTTTCACCAAAGACAATAGGGAAAGGGTTAGGGTTCACTGTAAATGGATAGTATTCCAGCGGCTCACTTTTCGCATACCCGTTGGCATTGTAACCCACCAAATTGAACGTCGTGGAAGAATTTCCATCAAACTCAACATAATATGATCCGTTTTGGAAATCAGGAATCTCTGTCCGTATAGGAAGATTGTTGCCCGGCACCCTCTTTTCCAATACAAGTTTTGTGATTCCTTCAAGGTTCTTGAACACCAGCTTTCCCATTTTTGTATTTGAAGAATGCCCTGGCACTCCCGGATTTACATTACAGATGCTGTTTGCAGCCCATTCCAATTCAGTTTTCTGCGGCAGATAGTCGATTACATAGAATTTGGATTTATACCGAATATACGGCCTAACGACGGGGCGAGACACATACGTACCATATGCCAAACGCCCCCTAAGATATCCGTCGCAAGTGCGGGCATATTCACTTTGGTCATAATGAAACTCAAAATCCCCCATATTTATTTTCGCGTCCTCTAAAAGGTATTGAGGACTAAAAACCCTATAAACGATATCCCAAGTACCGTCTTTCTTAAGTATTGCCATTGTTAAAGAATTACTACAAGCCTCTTCGCCAGCCATTCCTTGCCCTGGATGGAACTGGTCAAGATATTCCACCAATGGGAGTTTATCGGAAGAGAAGTCCGACCGTGTTGCAAAATTCACAACATTGTTTACATCGTCTGCGTCATGTTTCTTTATTTTGAATTCACCATTGAATGGAATGAAATTTTGTGTGCTTCCTCCCGAAGAACTTGCACCTCCGACAGACCCGACGGCTAAATCGTTTTTCCAACCAAGCAACCGACGGAAAATGTCATTTGCATATTTGTCGTTTATATCCCTGACAATGGAACCTCGGCCGAACTGATATGACAAAGAATTGCTCAAGGCATATGTGTCATCGGGAATGAAATAGTTGAGCGACATTCCATCTGCCCAGGTTTCGGGCGCATACAGTTTAATTCCCGGAAGAGAAGAACCAACATAAAGTTCCACCGAGCCTGACGTAACATCACTGAAAAAATCATCGGAAGAGCATTGGGGCATACTTCCGACAAAACCAAACTCAAAATCATTAGGTCTCCAAACGGGATTAATGATTTTGTTCTGAAGCGGGTCTTTTCTCAACCTGTTGAAAAAAACCGAGACCTTTCAACAAGTCCCTGATAACTACAGACACGAAATCATAGGTATCATACGGTTCATAGTCCGCCTCCAATGAATACGAGAACTCTCTTTGTAGCGATTCATTATAGACGATCCTTATGTCAGGTTTATCGGGATTGTCAAAAAAGGAAACATTGGGAATGCTGTTGAAAAAAGTAACGTTGCTGTTTATGACGTATTCTCCAAGCGTAACCGCCTTGATTTTAGGCATCACATTTGACAATTCGCCGTAGGTTCCGAAGTTGTCCTTAGCATTAGTGGAAACTTTCGACAACACTTGCCCGGAAGTACTGCTGCCTATGCTTCCCCATTCCACCCTGACCGTGATGGGAAGGCATGGCGGCAGATATTCTTCAAGGATCTTGCACGCATGTTCAAACGCACCCTTCATCTGAATGTTGAAGCCATCGCCATAACTGATTTTGAAAACCGTTCCTCCGTTGATTTCACGAACCACCTTCAATGGTTTGTTTACGTCAACGATATCGTCTGAAGCGATGCTCTCCGTTTCAATCTGCTCCTGAGCCGAAACGGATAAAAGCCCGAATACAACCGAGCATAACAAAAGCAAGTGTCTCATAACTTAATTTTTTTGGTGAATGTTGATTTTTCAGTTCGGATATGCACTATGCAAAATCCTGCATATATGGTTTCTATAGGAATCTTGGTCTCAGGCTCAGCAATTTGTACTGGATGAGACAAAAGTATTCCACCGTTAAGGTCAAAAACGTTTACGGTCGAGCCAAGACATTCCGCCCCATTCCATTCTATGGCTATATTTCCTCCCTCCTTCCGTATTGTCGGAGAAAAGCCGTCAGTTACAGGTATTTCAGATACACCGGCATATATCTTCTCTTTGTCTTCATCGCTGATGAAGTCATTTACATGAAACATTATGTCCAAAAAACAATTATCTCCACAAAATTCATAACCAATTTTGAAATATTTGTACGGAGCCGCTTCAGAAGAAAGTCTGACCGACTCATTTGCCTTAGGATAAGCAACAGCATCCCTTTTAACAAAATAGATGCTATCAGGGTCAGAAAAATGTGAATACTTATACCCACCACTCATAAACACCACAAGTTTGGCATTTATTTCCACCTGCACCGAAAACTCTCCATTTGGCCAGTAATAATCATATTCGGGATAATAGACTAACTCATAGTCATACCGGGGATCGCTCACGGAAATTGTAATTCCGTTCTCGTCAGTGTAAGTATATTTTTGAAACTCGGGCTTAGCGTGAATTGCGGCGCAGAACAGCATCGACAGAATCAGTAACATAGCCCGCATTTGCGATGCAACGCCATTCTTGTTTACATGTTTATCTGACATATATCTTCTCCCTTTTGATGTTTCCGTTCGATTCTGTTGTCTCAACTATGTATATCCCATGCGAAAGATGCAAACCAGCCTCCTCCCGCGTAATTCCTTCCGCAACTTTGAATCCGCTTAAATCATAGACTACACATTTCAAAATGTCATCTGAATCGACAATACCGTCTAAGCCCGCATAAATCTTCGCATAGTCTTCGTCACTCACGAAATCATCCACCTTAAATTGCACATCATGCAAACGCCGTAGACCATTTTCTGTCAAATACCCAAAACCAATCCAATATCCTGAATACGTTTTTCTTGAAACCTTGAAAGGTTTATTGATAGGATGATTTTCATATGGATAAGTACTATACCATCCAATCTCTTCACGGACAGGCGTTCCACCCCATATATATACCGGTGTCGGATCATTTATCACTACTTCATACGAGAACAATCCACTTGCGACACATCGGTCTGGATAATCAGGATTATAACCATACATCAATTCATACTCAAACATTGGATTGCTAATGGAAACCACAACTCCATGCTCATCAGTATAGGTATATTCCTGAAACTCAGTCTTAGCGTTGGCTGCAATGCACAACAGCATCGACAGAATCAGCGACATGGCTCGCATCTGCGACACAGTGTCATTCTTATTTACCTGTTTATCTGACATATATCTTCTCCCTTTTGATGTTTCCGTTCGATTCCCTTGTCTCAAGTACATATATCCCGTCAGGAATCCTTGACAACACCTCTTCTCTTGAAATACCGTCAACAATCCTTGTCCCTTGAATACTGTATACAGAATAAGAAGCATTTTCATCAAACCCGGCAGATTCCACTCCGGAACTTTTGATTTGATATGGGGATTCGGCAGGCAGCTCAATGGTGTATGTTGTACTTCCGTATTGATTAAAAGCAGTTATGTATACCCATGAATTGAAAAATCCTACAAATCCCCAGATTCCTTACACGCGCAAACAACGGTTCATATATGTCAGTAGTTACCAATGCCGGATTGTTTTCTTCTTCCACAGCCACGCATACTTCGTCGGCACCTCTGTAATTTATGTCGAAACCGAGCCAATAGTTGTAGGGGGAACCCTCAACCGCCACCCTCGTCATATTGGCGATGGAAAGTATCGCCGGCTTCACACCCAATGACACACGGTATGGCTTTGCGGCAAGCGGTCCACCCTCGTATGAACATTTGAATTCCACAGTCCCCTCCAAATCTCCGTTAACGTTAATCCGGTATTTGTCCGGGTTCTGTATCGCCGGAATCTCAAATTCCATACCGTTTCCGCTCTTTATCACCTCCTCTTTTCCGTCTTTGCGGGTAAGCGTGAAAGACCATTCCGGAGACGTGATGCTTTTCCCATTCGTTTCAATCCTGAAAACGTGGCTGTCATAAGCCGAGCCGATGCCAGATTCGCCCAATTCATCGCAGACAATCTCCAAGAAATCTTCCGACGTGAGTTCCCACCCTATTGAGTTAAGTATCTCTATGGTGACATCATCAATATCCATCCATTTCACCTCCGGCCCCCAGTCATAGTGCATCAGGCAATCGGTATTTTCAAGAAACACAAGAGTCTTGCTTTGGATAAACCGTCCCGGGGCATACACCTTATATGTATTCCGGTCTCCCACAAAACTCATGTCCTTGCTGCGCATAAACTGATTCAAACTGCTACCGGGAGAAACGGTTGACAGACGTATTCCGTTTGACCAAATATGACTGTCAAAAACTGTCGGGTGTTGACTCATAAAATCCAACATAAAGTTACCCTCTCTAATGAATACACTTGTTCCGAAACCAAGGCCGGTGGCTATGGCCCGTAAAGACTGCGTCAAAACGTTCAATCCTTCTGATCTGCATCCGGCATCGAAACTACAGTTCCATTTATGTCTGGAATTGAAAGTCATCGTCACATCATACACACCTCCTTGTGCATATAGTTCGTCATCTTTATGAGACAGCAGAGCCAACGGTTCAGCAAGCTGTCCCTTTATTTGATATTGCACCTCAGTGACAAACGCCACTTCTTCATCGCACTCTCCCCATTTGGCCATAATGATAAGCGGCTGATTGTTCTGGATTCTCGCAGTCCATATTTTTGCAGCCATCTCGATGCTTGACTTCATCGAGTCCGGCACAGCAAAATCCGGATCATAAAAGATTTTGAATGTTCCCGCCTTGCTGTTCGCCCGTTTGATTTTTGCAGGCAGGTTTACAGGCGTTCAGACAGATGATTTTCCATCAATCGGCTGTTCAAACCTAATGGAGTACGTTCTCGGTTTGAACTGTGCTTCAGAATACAGGCAGGTGAACATAACGGCCACCAGCAATACTACAAGGTTTTTATTCATAACTACAGGAATTGTTTCAAGGTCAGTCCGTCAGACATCTTTTGCGTTCTGCCTTCGGTATTGATACGTCATGTGGTCTCGTCCTACTCGTTTCGCTTTTCGGCCTCCGCGCCCCCGGAATCAGTGCCGGGAGACTATCAAACTAATTTCATGATACTCGTTTCTTTGGTGTCCTGCCGCAAAATTACGGAAACATTTCTTATTATGCAAGTTTTTCATAAAAAACTTTAGACAAAATACGTATCATAAATGCTGCAAAACATTGGACAAAGACGGATTGTTGAACTTGTATGGAAAAAGACATGACATCTAAAAAGAAACATATCCAGAGCGGGAAAGATGAAGTCCCGACAATGAAGGGAATCCGGGGGCAAGTGCTTACGTTCAAGGCCGATCCTTTCTTCCACGACGAGAAGGACTGCTATGATTTCTATCCCGACGGACTCGTAGCGGTCCGCGACGGCAAGATACTGGACGTAGGACACTTTGAGGAAACAATCCGAAAGCATCCCGGTTTGACTGTAACCGACACATACGAAGATTGCGTCATAATGCCGGGGTTCGTGGACTGCCACCTCCATTATGTGCAGTCGCCGATGATAGGCTCCTACGGCGACACTCTCCTCAACTGGCTGAACACCTACACTTTCCCGACGGAGGCAAAGTTCAAAGACAAGAGTTTTGCCGACATGACGGCAAAAATGTTCTTCCGCCAGATTCTTTCGCAGGGAACAACCACGGCCAACGTCTTCGCGACGACTTTCGCCGAATCGGTGGACGCTTTCTTCGAGGAGTCGGAACGCTACGGGACACGCATGATTTCCGGCAAAGTGCTTCAAGACCGCAACCTGCCCGACCAGCTCAGGGACAGATCGGCGGAAGAGTCTGTCATGGCTTCTGAAGGCCTGATGACCAAATGGCACGGTCGCGGTCGCCAAATGTACGCAGTAGTGCCACGGTTCGCTCCGACAAGCACCGACGCTCAGCTGCGCCTCGCGGGAGAACTCTACCGGTCGCATCTCGACGAAGGCGTGTATATGCATACGCATCTCGACGAGGCAGAGAATGAAATAGAATGGGTCGCATCGCTGTTTCCGGAAGCAATGAGCTACACCGACGTCTACCGCCGCTTCGGACTTCTCGGCCCGCGGTCGGTGATGGCCCACTGCTGCCTTATGGAAGAGGCGGAATGGCAGATGCTCCACGACCACGGCTGCGGCGTGGCGCATTGCCCGTCGTCCAACCTGTTCCTCGGCGACGGCCAGTTCAAGTTCTGGGAAGCAAAAGACCCGGCACGTCCGTGCCGCACAGGCATCGGAACCGACATAGGCGGCGGCACCAATTTCTCCGTGCTTCGTCAGCTCGGGGAGGCCTACAAGGTCGGGATGCTGCAGTCGCAGAGCCTGAGCGCTCTGAAAGGCTTCTACATGGCCACGCGCGGCGGAGCGGCAACCCTTCGGCTCGAAGACCGCATAGGCTCAATCTCACCTGGAAACGAGGCCGATATGGCTGTCATAGACCTCAGGCCGACGGAATTTGCCGAATGGAGGCTGCGCTTCTCGGAAAGCATTTTCGACAAACTCTTTGTGCTTCAGACACTCGGACTCGACAACACGGTCAAAGCCACATACGTAGGCGGACGGAAAGTCTACGACCGAGACCGGGACGAGAGATTCTCATACGCCGACAAACGGTAAATGCTCGTACAAAAAACCGCCTATAATGAATCAGTGTGCATCACGAGGGTGAATAGCACACTGATTTTTTTGCAGTTCATATAGCACACCCAACGTTTTTCTCTGAATATCCGACTATTCTTTATCGTTTTTTCGTACATTTGCAGATTATTTACTCCCAGGTTATTCTGAATGAAAAGTGTTTTTCTTGTCATATCAGTATTGGCGGCACTCATAACGGTGCTTTCGGGCTGTTCCGAGTCAGAGACGGCACGCAGCCTCGATCGCGCAGAAGCGGTGATGGAGGAGCATCCAGACTCCGCCCTCGCCATCCTCGGCGCGATACCGTCTGCCGATGTCAATTCCTCCGCCGACCGCGCCCTCCATGCGCTGTTGCTGACACAGGCGCAAATCAAGAACGGGCACATCGTGGACAACGACTCGCTCATAAACATCGCCGTCAGCCACTACTCCGACAGCGACGACTCCCCCCGCCTCATGAAGTCCCTGTTCTACAAGGCACAGGTGGAATACAACCGTGGCGACATGACCGCCGCAATCGTCCCGGCCATACGCGCGCGGGAACTCGCCACAGAATTCGACGACAGCTACTGGCGCGCAAAGGCCGCAGAGCTCATTTCCGACATATACAGCGTCTCTTATTATTTCGACGAGTCAATCAGGCACACCCAAGAAGCGGTGGAACATTATGAAAAAGCCGGAAAAATAAGGAACCACCGCTTTTCACTCTGCGACCTTGCAATCGAGAGAAGCAACAACGGTCAAGACAACAACGCCAATGTAGCCCTGATCGACAGCATCTACAACATAGCCCAAAGCGAACCTGCCGACGCATGGCTGACAGTTTACTGCATAGAAGCCACGGTTCCGATGCTCCTGAGACTGAGCCGCTACAAAGAGGCCGCAGCGATGGAGGAAAAACTGGATTCCCTTGCGGAACACTACCACATATCGCCTGTACACCAAGCATACAAAGCTGAAATCGCTCTCCATCTCGGCAATGCCGAGATGGCACTGCAAGAGAACATCAAGGCCGATTCCGTCTCTGCCAACGCCTCTGACAAGGCAACAGTATACCGAATCTATTCCGACATCTATATGGCGAAGGGACTGGTGGGGAAAGCAAAGGAATACACCGACACAATACTCTCGCTACAGAACCGGACTGTAGAAGAACTGCTCAGACAATCCGTAATCACTGAAGAGAAAAACCTCTACAACGAACGTTCCCGCCGGGAAACGGAAAAGTCCATAAAGACAAGGTATGTGGCAGTGTTCGGAGGATTTGCACTACTGGCCATAATGGCTGTATCATTCCTCATATTCAGGATGAGGATGAAACTGAAGAACCAGCAGATTGAAAACAAGATACAGGAAATAATACTCCTGACCGCCGACAACGGCAGGAAGGACAGCATAATAGAATCCCTTTCCTCCTCATTGTCCGAAACACTCAGTAAACAAGAAGACGACAGACTGAAATGGGACAAAATGAACTCTGACAGACTGAAAAACGAATCAAGACTGAAAGCGCAAATAGAAGACCTGTTCAAAGAACAATGGCACTTCCTCAATTCGCTATGTCATGATTATTTTGAAAACAAGGACTCAAAAAACTCAAAAACTCACATCACACGCAGAATCGAAGAATCGCTAAACATACTGAGAAATCCAGAAAACATAAGTAGATTGCAGGAATCTGTAAACAACAACATTGACGGAATCATTGACAAGCTCAAAACACAATGCCCGTTCCTCAAAGATTCCGACGTAACTTTCCTTAGCCTCATATTCGCAGGACTCGCACCAAGGGTAATCTGCATGATGGTCGACATAAAACTAAAATCATTTTACAACAAAAAGAAGCGTTTGTCCGACCGAATACTTGAATCCGATGCCCAAGACAAGGTATGGTTCATACTTAAAATGAGCTGAAACGCACGAAACAGAGTCATCAATCCATAAAACCGAGCCTTTTCCGAACCCTGAAATTCAGCGGATTACGTCCCGTTTTTGCGCCGAGGAAAATATTCATTTTCCTCACTATGGTAATACATTGATAACCAGTATTATACCAAATGTGCCGAGGAGTCGTTTTTTGACTCTTCATTTATTCTTTTTCACCTGATTCTTCCTACCTTTGCGCAAAATAGTTTTAAACAAATCACAAAAACACCATGACACCACAAACAAAAACAGCTTTGGCACTGACCTTGTTGCTGGCTGTCCCGACAGCTTTTGCACAGAACAGGAGCGACAACAAAAACCAGAAGGAAACGACAGAGGTCATAAAAATTGAACGACAAGAAAGACCTCCTATAGGTCGCCCAAAGATACCGTCGCAGCAGCACATCGAATGCGTGTACACGGAAGGGACGTTACACTTCTTCTTCGCGTTTCCCGAAGGGGAATGCCTCCTGACCGTCACCGACTCATTCTCCGGAATATCCACGCAATACTCTTTCGACTCCGCCGAGCCTGCCGAAATATTCGTGGGCGAAATCCAGGCCGGAAGCATCGAAATACAGACCTCACTCGGCTACACATACGAAGGAACAATAAGCTAAAAACGACCAATCTCGCTTCGTCATTTTCGGATAAACAACTAAAAATCATCTAAACCATCATCATGAACAAACTAATTGCGATTTTCGCCGGATTCGTAATCCTATTGGCTTCATGCCAACAAGAAACACTTCAAATTCCCGTTGAAGAAACAGAAAGCAACTCTTCTAAACGTGAATATACAAGAATGAAAAGGATGAAATTCCAATCACCGGAACAAATACAATGTGTAATCGGAGCAATAGAAAATGCTTCCGATGAAAAAGGGAAAAGACGAGTACTTGCAGCCAATACTGAGTATTCCAACGGTTCTGAAGAGTTTGTATCTCTTTACGAAGCAAACAAAAATGCAGTCTTCAGTAAACTTACTCAAGAAGAATGGGACATAATCAACAACGATGAAGATGAGCTTGAATTTGAGCCGACAGACTCAATCATTGCTGATATTCGTTTTGCACAACTACTCAACGCTGATCGCGAAATACAAATGAGGGATTCTGTATATCGGTATTTCCATAATGGTGTAGCTGTAACAAACGAACTATATGCAAGTGAACTTGACAGCATATATGATGTAATCGCAAATATTGTTCCTGACCCAGCCAATGGCCCCAGTAAGATCAAACCACGACCCAATGTAGACTTCTATCCAATTGCATACGATCAGACAATTCATCCTTTCCAACCAAATATTGGAGAAACCGAGTTAGGTGGAGGTGCCGGATTCTCATCAATAGACAATTGCAAAAACGGACCTTTGCAACTAAAAAACGGGGTCTCCGTTCCCACTGCGGATATTCGTGAAGTTGACTATTACTCCAAAGGCGATGGCAATTGGCTTCATCGTCTATGGACTGGCATTTGGGGAAGAAATATTGTTGTACTCAGTAAATTTGAGAAAAACAGACAATTGAACCTGAATTTTTACGATCAAAACTACCTTATTTATTCCAACATTGGCACTAAAATCAAAATGCAGAAAAAAGTCTGTGGTATTTGGTGGAATGTAAAAGCAGAAGAAATGGTACACGGTTGGGAAATGGTTTGCTTAGACTTCACTATGCCTAAACCCATAATACCACAGTTTCCTAAAGATTCAAAAGGGAATCCTATCTACCCGACACATTTTCCACATCACTTCCCGTTCCAAGACGAATCAGAAGTACTTTTCCATATTCCACTAATAGACTTCGATTTCACAAATAAAAATATGAATGATGCTTTCAAGAAAGCATGTGATTTGGTCTGGAGTCGCCTACAAAATAGCATAAAGTCATCATACAAACGTGAAAACGTTGGTTTGTTTTCAATCAAAGACCCTCATTCATATCTATTTTGCGGTCCAAACTATATAACACTAAAAAACAAAAAATCACATGAATCAAAATTCTATGCTCAATGGTTTCCCGGCAACTATCAGTTCGGGTTTAATATTGGCAGTGGACTCAAACTAATGGGAATCAAAATAGACGGCAACGACAATGTAGCTTTAGATTCTGGAATAGTTTTCGGAGCAATCAAGTACAAAGGAAAATGGAAAGCTGCAAGAATAGTAAAAATGCATAAAGACTAAAAGATATGATAATGAGACTTATTTCAGCAGTGGCAGCCGCCTGTTTCAGTCTGCTTGCCGTACAAACCGCTACAGCTCAGGATTCCGCCATCCCAGCAACAGTACAGATATTTGAGGGAGAAGCCAACTTCGGTGCGGCTCTCCCGGCAGACAAATACCACGTCGCACGCGGGAAAGGAGGCCTGACTATGGGACTCTCCATGCGCTACAACATCCCGGAAACGCGATTCGACTGCGGCATAACAGCCGATTTCACAGGAGTGATCCGCGACTTTGAGCGGAATCCACACACATACCAACAGACAAACCGCATCCTGTCGCTCGCACTGACAGGCGCCTACAATTTCAGGCAAGGCAAGAAGGTGAACCCGTTCGCGGGAATAGGCATCGGTGTCGGGTTTTACGACACCGTGGGCGACCGGATTTATGACGTGAGCGGCACAGGGGCGGTGTTCATCCCGAAAGTCGGCGTGGAGCTTTGGAGCCACCTGCGTGTGTTCGCATCGGCACACATAATCCGCAAAGGATTCAATTCAATCGACATCGGCCTTGCAGTGGTGATCGGAGGCCGGAAGAAAAAGAATCCATAGACCAAGACATCTTGACGTAAAGAAAGTAGTCATCAATATATAAACTTAGAGTATTTTTGAAATTTTTCTTCACGATTTTTTATGGAGGATTCCGGGACGGATTCGCGTATGCAGACGAGGGAGTGCAGCGGGCTGCATGACCGGGTCAAAGGCGTGAAGACACCCGAAAGACCCATAAAGGCACACTCGAACGGCACACTATGGCATTTTCACGTCATTTCCGTCCTTTCACTCGTTGCACAGTCCGCCATGCGCCTCGTTCCAAGGCTCGGAAAGCCCTGTAAAACTGCCTGTAAAAACCAGATAAAAATTCAAACACACTCTTAAAATATACCGATGATGAGAGAGGAACATTTGAGAAACAAAAAAATCTCCATATCTATTCAGGTTTCCAAACAAACGACAACTAAATCATAAATTATGAAGAATCAAATGAAGTTAATATCCTCAACACTGACGCTTGTGGGTATTGTGTCGATGACAGCTTGCAGCTCCGACGAACCGGGAAACGGAAGTGAACAGCCAAATCCGAGGCATTCAATCCAACTGAACGCCGAACAGCGAGAAATAGCGAAAGAAAACTTAGGATTCTCATTCAAAGTCTGGGACAAGATGACCGACGCCACTCCAAAAGGCAACCAGTTCTTCTCTCCGCTTGGAATGCATATGACCCTCTCCATGCTTGCCAACGGAGCCGACGAAGAGGCCAGGCAGGAGCTGACAACTTTTTTAGGAGCAAAAGATATTCAGTCCCTCAACGGATTCAACAAGCTGATGCTTACAGAACTGCCAAAAGTTGACAACACTGTCAAGTTCTCACTGGCCAATTCGGCTTGGTTCGACAATGCAATCACTCCGGGACAGCAGTTTGTCGATGTCTGCAGATCAGTTTTCACCGCCTCTGTGTTCTCATATGACAAAGGAAGCAGCAAGGCCATGCAGGATGTCAACAAATGGTGTTCCGACAACACAGGCGGTATGATTCCCGCATTCCTGTCAGAACCGCCATCCGGGAACTTCCTTCTTCTGAATGCGGCGTATTTCAACGGCAAGTGGAAAAATCCTTTTGACGCGGCACTCACTGCCAAAGAAGAATTCACCTGTGAATCGGGAAAGAAGGCCACTGTTGACATGATGCACCTCTCTGGCGTTAAAGTAAATTGGTGCAAGACTCCAAAATACACGTCTTTTTGGCTGGAATATGGCAACGGCGGATACTCTATGTTTCTTGTCCTCCCTAATGAAGGCCTCAACGTCAACGACGTGATGGAGCAGAAAATAATAACTTATGAATACGACGCTGCATCTGAATACCATACCGGCGACCTCTGCCTTTCGCTGCCAAAATTCAGTCTGTCCGAGGACAATGCCAACCTCGCAAACGTTTTATGCGCTGCGGGTCTGACGAAAACATTCAGTGAATCGGGACACTTCTCCAGTATCTTCAACGGCTGCACACCTTCGGCAATGCGGCAGAAGACCGTACTTCAGGTGAACGAGTCCGGCACCGTTGCGACCGCAGTAACTGAAACAGGAGACGCCACTTCTCCCGGCAATGATCCATTGAAAATCGCATTCGATCGTCCCTTCGGACTTATAATCATGGAAAACAGCACAAGCACCATCCTCTATATGGGCAAAGTGGCCGAACTGTAACTATGAGAATCCAAGGCACAAACAAACACTGATTTTTAGAGGCTGTTTAAAAATCATTGTTAAACGCAGAGTGGTGGATTTTTTGTTAA